>WBZO01004305.1_pt1 | contig 15501 bp, 24 predicted proteins | sample 5204261 | NCBI WGS metagenome assembly WBZO01 (sample SAMN12412400, study PRJNA552823) | activated sludge metagenome | isolation source: activated sludge from anammox sidestream of wastewater treatment plant... | place: USA: North Carolina | collected 2017-09 | reverse complement strand
ATGGCCAATAGGCAAATATTTTCGGCATACGAGCACGGTATAGAGATGTACATTCGGTATCGAGAGTAAAACGTATAGGATATCAACAAAGATGTGGAGCAAACGAATACACTGTTTGTAGATTAACGTTTCTTTAACGAAGCAATCATCGCATCGACTTCGGCAATGACTGTAGGATCAACGGGCAGACCGGTGGTAAGACTCATATGGCCGAATCCCGTCGGCTGTCCGTAGGTCTCGGTTCCCTTTTGACATATCGTGTAACCTTTTGTGGCGCCGTTGTTAGTGTTTGTTGTTCCTCGGCGGAGCATGACGCCGTCAGCGGTCTGTAACTCGATGTAGGAGTCATATCGCGAGCTGGGCCCTTCGAAGTCGGCATCATCGGGATACAGACACATGGCGCCACCGGTAGCGGCCTGAAAAATCTTAAAAGTAGTGGTTCCCTTGGTGAGCGTGAGCGTGTCCACCCAGGTGCCTTCGTTGGTGGTGGTGTGTGAAGGCGTCCAGCTCTGCGGAACCGTCAGCTGATATTTGGTAAAGCTTAGTCCCGATTCGGCACCGACACCGGCGGTGACGATCGTTGTTTTCTTACTTTCTTCCGGGAGTTTTTCCGGCATCAGGCCGGGATCAATCGTCGGTTCTGCCGTGGGAGTAACGGCCGTTGCTACCGCTCCCGATTCGGATGGCTGTGTCTTTCTTCCGAGCATGTACGCACCGTACGAGACACCTCCCAAAATCGCAAGGACGAGCACCGCTTTGCCCAGGAATGAAAAGAATTTATCCATTGCGGAAGTATTGTTGCAGGTTAATTGTATGTTGTCAAACAGTCATTGGCACAAAAAACCCCGCCATAGGCGGGGCTCTTTGTGAATAATAAGAAATTCTTACTTAAGCTCGACTTTTGCGCCAGCGGCTTCAAGCTTTTTCTTTGCTTCTTCAGCGGCTGATTTGGCGGCTCCCGTAACCACTTCTTTCGGAGCGGATTCGACGAGCGTCTTTGCTTCCTGGAGCCCTAAGGTCGGGACGAGTTCGCGGACCGCTTTAATAACCCCGATCTTGTTTGCTCCTGCCTCGGTAAGAACGACATTGAAGGAAGTTTGTTCTTCTTTGGGTTCTCCTGCGTCAGCAGAGACTGCTGAGGCTCCTCCTGCAACGGCAACGGGAGCGGCGGTGACACCAAATTTTTCTTCAAGTGCTTTGACCAAATCGGAAAGTTCCAAAACGGTCATCTCTTCGACGGCTTGCATGATTTCATCTTTCGATAATTTTGCCATAGTATAGTGTCACCTCCTTTCAGAATAATGTGTTAACTGGTCTTTTTCCCTTTAATAGCGTTTAATGCCCAGACTAATTTGTTCATATTCCACTGTAATGCATAGTGCAGTCCTTGGATCGGGGCATTGAGCTGACCTACCAGTTTGCCGAGCAATACTTCGCGTGACGGAAGCGTTGCAAGTTTTGCAATATCACTTTCATTCATGACGGCCGCTCCCATGAGCCCGGCCTTGGGTTTGCCGACGCCAGCGGCTTTGAAAAACTTCAGCATTTCCTTAAGCGGTGCTACTTCATCCTGATACGCAAAGAGGACGGCCGTTTCGTTGTTGAGCGGCTCCCGTATGGAATCTGCGCGTTCGCCTAATGCGCGGAGGATAAGACGGTTTTTGGCGATCATAAATTCACCGTTGGTCTTTTTGAGGTTGCGGCGGAGTTCTTCAAGCTGTTTGTGCTTCAGCCCGCGGTAATCCGCAAGCACCATAACCTTTGCCTTGCTTACCTTATCGGTAAGGGTAGCTACTGTATCGATTTTTCGTTGTGTTGCCATAGTACCTCCTAATAAAAAAATACCCCGCCTAAAGCGGGGAACACGGCACCAATAGTGCCAAATGATCTCCCTCGGTAGGACTTCTTCCGCTTTGTCGCGGATGCCTACGGTCTTTAGGATACGGCTATTATAACAGATATGCCGCACTTATCAACCACCGGAATTCTTTTTTCGATTCGCGAGTGCGCTAAACACCGCTCCCAACCCGCTTCCTTTCTTGGGTGCCGGCATTTTGAGTCGTTGTCCCGCTTCGGAAGCGAGCACTGCCGCCTGTGCCAGCGCTTCCTCTTCGGTCAGGTTATGCCCGTCAGCGGTTATCAATGCGTCGGCAATTTTTCTGATAGCATCCGCGTCGACCGGTTCGTCACCACTTACCGCGGTGGAAAATTTTCGGGGTTGTACAACCGGCTTTCTCTTGCCTCTGGTGATGCCGACTATCTTGCCGTTTTCGCGAAGGATAAAACCTTTTTCTCGTTCGTCATCCGTAGCCATATTCCTCCTTTATCCGATAGGGACAATACGCAGTATATAGGAAAAAAGTTTCAATGAAGAATTAGAGCTGTACTTTGACGCCCGGTCCCATGGTTGCCGAAAGGGATACTTTCGCAACTTTCGAGCCGATCGCGGCAAGTACTGCTTTTACGTTGTCGGCGATGTCGGAGTCACTTGAACTCACCTTTCCGATGCCCATGTGGATAATGGGATTTCCCGGTTCGGTTTTGATGTTCACCTGTCCGCTGGAAAGTTCTTTGGCGCGTTTTTCCGGATCAGGGCTTACGGTACCGGTTTTGGGATTCGGCATAAGACCTCGGGGTCCCAATACGCGGGCAACTTTGGCAAGCTTCGGCATCATTTGCGGATGCGCCACCAACACGTCAAAGTTGATTTTACCGGCTTCGATCTCCGCGATGATTTTTTCATCGGCAATTGCCACCCGTACCTCTTTTCCGGTACTGTGGGGAAGGTTCACGCTGGTGCGATAATCCTTCTTATCACCCAATGAAAGGGGATTCAAGTTGACATGGAGTTCCACGGTGCCGTCAAATTTGGTTATACTGGTTTTTTTGACGAGGCTAATTGCGTCTGTCAAAGGATAGAGCTTGGTTTTATCAACCATGCCCATGACTTCCTGATACCGCTTGGAACGTACTTTTGCTTTAACGACTTTCTTTTTTTCGGCTTTCTTCTTGCTTTCCTGGGGCGTTTCGCCGCTTTCGACTTCTTCAATGAGCTTTTTGAATTCCGGTTTGATGTCTGTGCCTTCCATCGCAACGGTTCGTTCACCGCCTTTTAAGCCCACGCCTTCAACTTTAGCCTTTTTACTGGCTTTGGTTTGGCGTCTGGCTTCCGCTTTTCGCTTTGCTTCGTTTTCTGCCGCCTCGTCGCCGAGGGTGACTGCTCGTATTTTTCCCATAGGTTACTCCACGTCAATGCCCATGCTTCGTGCGGTTCCCGCAACGACTTTCATGGCCGCTTCAACATTATCGGTATTTAAATCGGCAAGTTTGTCTTTGGCAATTTGCTCCACTTGTGCCTTGGAAAGTTTTCCCGCCACCTCACGACCGGCTTTGCCGCCGCCTTTATCCAGGCCCAAGGTTTTTTTAATCATGGCGGCAACGGGAGGGAGTTTGGTGACAAAGGTGAACGTGCGATCGTCAAATACCGTAATGACGGCGGGAATCGTTTGTCCGTCAAGTTTTGCCGTGCGTTCATTGTATGCCTTCACGAACTCCATGATGTTGAGTCCGTGTTGTCCGAGCGCCGGTCCCACGGGCGGAGCCGCTGTGGCTTTTCCTGCAGGCAAATTCAATTTTAAGAGTGTTTTGACTTTTTTGGCTGGCATATAAACGGGGGAAACGGCAACGAAGCAAAAAGAAGTGACTTTCTGTTCGAAACCGTCCCGGTTTCTCCCTCTACGCGCCTTCCGGCGTTACGAGGTACATTGGAATATAACACATCGCGTATCCGTTCCGCAAGGGATTACTGTCCCGAACAGAATAACTGTGTACACGTTGATTGCATTTGGCTGTTTGCCATGGAACAGCCGCTCGGGCAGGTACGGGTTCCGTTGTTGAACTGTGTACACATGCTCATGCAGGTCGGCCTGTACGCGCTCGGCACGCCGTTGCATTTATCCGTACAAGAAAATGTCGCCGCCGTTGTGGGTGCCGGGGTTCCGGAAGCAGATGGCGTACCGGAAGGCGTCTGATCGCCAAAATACTTTTTGCAACTGGAAAGAAGCACGGGAACGGCCTGGCTATTTACCGCTCTGAGGGCGCCTCCGGCAAATGCGGATTCACAGCTTTTTTCACCTGATTTTACGGTCTTGCAGGCGGCGGCACATTGCGACTTCGCTTCACTGGCATTTTTTCCGAGGGCATACTTACAAACCGCGCCTTTGTTGCTACATGGATCGGCAACCCATTGATTACATTCCCTCATACAAACGCTCCCCGCACTCCAGTCGCGTTCTTCGCCGCGTCGGTTCGTGACGGTGCCTGCTCCCCGGACGTTTTCCCTACAAAACTGGTTGCATGTCATTTCTCCTGATGCCACCGCCGGACAGTCCAACGCACACGCCGCCTTATCGGTAATGAATGCGGCATTTCTTCCCGTGGTGTTGCACGCACTGGTGCACTTTGCGACGCCGTCATATGAGGCACGACTGCGAATATCCGTGGACAATGTACCGAATACCGCCGCGGCGATGATGGTCATAAACGCGACGACAAGAGGAATAATAAGTACTAATTTGGAAGAACCGCCCTGACGAATTCGTGTTTTCATAAAAACTCCTTCATTAATAAAAAGCATGCTATCTTTCCGGCGAGATGTCAAGAGCTTCGGGTAACTCCCACTTGATTTGATCTGGCAAATTCGCAATGATAATGGAAGATGGCAAAGTCAAAAAAGAAATCATCCAAAGTTTCCGTATCGAAATCCGTCCGTCGGACATGGATATGGCGGCTTGTTGATCCGAAGACGGCGCTTTTTTTGGTACTGTTGGTCATAGGCATCGTGGTAACGGTACTTGCTTCGATTCAATCTACCCGTCCTATTAACTTTGCCGCGTGCAACGACTCGGGCTGTGCCAACGTCAAAAACGGCAGTTACTGGATGATTACCAACTGTACTAACACGGATGATCCTGACGGGGATCAACAGCTTTGTAATGTGAAAGGGAGGATCGGACAGTGCGGCGGCAAGGATTACTGCTGTCCTTCGTCGGGTGGTCAGTGGACCACGAATATGAGTGCGTGCGCGACGCCGACCCCCACGCGAACACCGACCCAGCGGCCTACCAGTACGCCCACGCGAACACCGACCCCCACGCGGACGCCAACGCCGACGCCTACAACGACGCCGCGCCCGACCAGTACGCCACGACCGACGGCGACGCCGAGAGCAACCAGTACATTGCGACCGACCAGTACCATCCGTCCGAGTGTGTCGCCGACCCCCACCAAAGCACCGACCGTTGCGGAAGCATGCGGAAAAAGTTGTGTTACCGATGCCGACTGCCAACTTGGCTTTGTCTGTACGACCGTATTTGCCACCATTCGCGCATGCCGCAACCGTCAATGTGATCAGGATCAGGGATGTCTGTGCGACGGCACCAGCGGCTCATTTTTCTTTGCAACACCTACCCCCGGACCGGGTTCGGTAGCCATTCGAAGTCTGCCGCTTACCGTGGGAAGCTTTGCGGATAGCAAAGGACAATCGGGTGCACAACCGACTATCACGGGTATTTCCGAACCGGATGCAAAGATTACGATTACCGTATATCCTGACGGTATCGGCGGTGAAGTCTATGCGGATAAAAACGGCAAATGGTCCTATAAGTTCACCAAGAAATTGACGCCGGGCTCAAAGAGTATCTTAGTCGTCGCCACCAAGCCCGACGGGCAGGCACAGGTGAGCAAAACATTTACCGTTGTCGGCGGGGGAGGCGGCAATCCCTTCGGGCTTATTCTGCTCGTCATGATTCTGGCGGCGGTAGGCTTCGGTGTGTACGTGTACGTCAAGTCAAACCAGTAAGTGCTTCCTTGCCGTGATCCTGTATAATTCCAGCGTATGACCCGTCGCGGCGTCCAACCTCTTGATCCTGCACTTGACCGTGCGATTGCATCGTTACCCCAAGAAACACAAGAGCGGCTCAATATATTGCGGCTCCGTCTGCTTCTTGCTCCCGATGTAAAAAAGTGGTTGGGAAAAGATCCCGAACCCCTCACCGAGGGTGAACAAAAGGCACTCCAGGAACTTTCTGCGGCACTCCGGGGCAAAGAAAACGGTTAATGTCGGTGTTCTCTTCGTATCATGGCAACCCCGATAAGCGCGATGACTCCGCTTACACCCGTCGTTACCCTCATGGCGAGCGTTTGATCAATTGCGGCAAGCAGAAAAAATATTCCGTACATCCCGACTCGTCCGATATTGAGAAACCATTCCCGGTCAATGATCACATCATAGTGCGAGACCTTTGACCGTTTCACCTCCTCATCCATGAGATCCATGATTTTCGGTTCGTTAGCAGTCCAAATCAAATTATCCGTAAGATTGGCGACAATGACATACCAGAGGACGGAAAACGCGCTGATACCGAATAGGAGCGGGGTTCCCGACACGATAAAACTCAACAACAGTCCGATGAATACGGGATAAAATGCCCGTTGCCGGTATTTTCTGCCGAATATATAGGTGATCAGTGCGGTCGCCCCGGCCATGCCGCTACTTATCGATCCCAATACCCCCTCGTTTCCCAATGCGGTGAGGATAAGGACGGAGGGCAGAACGTACAGCGGAACATCCGCACACCCCAGCGCAAGGGATAAAAATCGCGCCTGTTTCCAGGATGAGGAAAACGGTTTTCTGTTGTTTCTGCTGAGTAATTCCGGCGTGTGAACGCTTATGCCGCGCACGACCGCTCCCGCGATAAGAAGGAGGATGAAGGCCGCGGCCACTAACACCTGATACGCCGTCTGTACCGAGGGAACAATCGCCCGATGCGTCATGAGGACGATAAGCCAGCCTGCAATAAACGGAACAACGATTCCCGAAACGGTGGAAAGGGTAAATTGCAGTCCCGTAAAGTAACTTCTGGTTTCCGGGGTGGTATGCCGAAGCGTAAGAAAGTTCCTGTTGGCCCAATAGATGCCGTTTGCCAGCCCGTAGAGGATTCCATACCCCAGGAACGCCCAGGGAGTGTGCACTTCATAAAACACTACCATCAGTGAGCTCATGCCCGTCATCACGACGCTTGCGGCATACAATTTTTTGAGAGAGATTCGGGAAAGCAACCACTTATTGGCGATAAATACCGGGGGAAGCACGAGGAAGTTACCGATGTAATACAAAATGAGTAGGAGGATGTTTTTCTCCGTTTGCCATATATAGGCACTGGTAAAAAGCGAGAGGAGTGGGTACGCGGCACTTCGTAAAAAGTAGGAGATAGCCAGTCGTTTTGCCGTTTCCGGCATCATCATAAAATGATCTGATTCGCGGCGAAAACGGGCAAGGATCGCCGATAGCATAGGCGTTAGAGTTTGGCGATTTGGAGGAAGTCGAGCTCCACGGGGGTTTCGCGACCGAAGATAGAAACCAAAACTTTGACTTTGCCTTTTTCTTCGTCGATGGATTCGATGGTTCCCAAAAAGTCCGCAAACGGTCCGTCCACGATTTTAACCGCTTCTGAAACGGAGAAGCTTGCCTTGTATTTGGGGGCTTCCATCGCCATGAATTTGCGGATCGCATCAACCTCACGGTCAGAAATAGGAGTCGGTTTGTTCCCGGCGCCTACGAATGCGGTAACTCCCTGGGTTGTGCGCACGGCGAGCCAGCTATCGTCATCAAGAATCATTTTGACCAGGATATATCCCGGGAAAATCTTTTCTTTGATTTCCTCTTTCTTTCCGTGGCTTACTTTCACGACATTCCTTGTGGGAACGACGATATCAAAGATTTTATGGGTAAGTTTTTGGGTTTCGATGCGTTGTTTCAAGTTCGCGGCAACTTTATTTTCATGGCCGGAGTAGGTGTGGACGACATACCATCTGCCATTTTCCGAGAGATTGACCGGAGGAGCTTCCTCAACGGGAGGCATGGTTGCCGTAACTTCTTCGGTTTTTACTGCCTCTTTCGGTTCCTGTTGTGTATCCATAGTTTTATTTAAACAACATCGTCGTTATATTGACAAATAAAATATCCAATCCGCCGATAAAAAGTCCGACGGCAAGCGATATAAAGATTACCGCCGCGGTCAATTTAACAGTTTCTTCCCGTGTCGGCCAGGTGACTTTCTTCAGTTCACTTGCCACTTCCGAAAAAAATTTCGTCGGTGCGACATTCGGCAAGGCGGGTGCTGTCGGTTTTTGCATAGTGTTCACCTAACAAAAGCCCCCTCCCCGGGGACAAGGGATACTATACCAAAAAAACAGGCGTCTTGTAAAGAGCCACTACTGGCATGAAAACGCTTTGTACGGTGCAAGTACCTTGTTATCCGCGTAGCCGGGGTCCGGACTATTTGCTCCGAACTCTGGTGGCGGCGGCATGGTGCCGTCCGGACAAAACGGCAGACTTCCTACCCACAGTCCTACATGACTTTGGACGATCTTGTCGTCGCTCCATGAAGACGGAGAACAGGTCCCCGCGGATGCCGACGTCATGGGTCTGTTGTAGCAGGTGGCGGGAGTCCTCGGATACAGCCCCCACATACTGAGCGCTTTGCCGAGTGCGGCGACGCTATCCAGCAGATTACACGGATTGATCGTTTCCTGCGTCCTGCTCGGATCAATTTTTTGGACGGCGTTCCATACGTCACTGCCGCCGCCCGTGCCCCAGAACCAATAGGGAATCATACCCGTTCCGACGATTGCCTTACTGCATTGTTCGGAATTGGCGCCGCCGACATGACAATTTGCGAACGCATTATCCTCAAGCGGGCAATTCGGCATGGTCTGGCCGCAGGTGCTCCATTTGATAACGTTTTCGTCGGTCCAGGCATCAGCGCCGGTGAACGGCCCCGATTGGTAAAGTGTCGGATCCAGTTGCGTTGATACAAACGCTCCCTCATGATACATGGCCGCAAGGATTGAAGCGGGGGGTACGCCGAATGCCTGTCCGACTTGTTCCACCATATTAATGAGGTTTTGCGGCAGTTTGTTTCCGGGGACCGTTCCCGATTCCGCCCAACCGGACATATTGGGACTGCATTGGTTACATGATGACGAGCCGGTAAACTTCGGCGGTTCTCCTCCGCAGGCGAGTACGATCGGACTGCACTCCGGACGAATTAACAGTTTTCCTCCGATCGCCGCGGTGTCCTGGAGATTGCCCATAGACGTATTTGACGTGTCGGGCACCGAATAGCATGCCGCCTGTTTTTGTCGGACTTCCGATTGGTTTCTGATATCGTAACTTGCGAGGAACGGGCGCTGTTTAAAGCCCAGAACACTGATCTCGTAGGGTTGTTTCGATGCGTCTTCGAGCGGTTTTTTGTCTTCTTCCCGAAGCGTAAATGCCGTGTATCCGCCGCTTTCCGGAGAATTGCCACTAAACTCGCCAGCTTCATTTCCGGGACAGCCGCCGTCATGGCACCCGACATGGTACCAGGGGAACATCTTTTTCTCGGTTAATATGACATCGTCTTTATGGGGTTCTTTGTCGTATTCCTGACGTTCGACCCATTCGCCGATGGCCTCCACGAACTCGCGCACGATCGTCATGATAGTGGTGGTCTCAAACCCGTAGACCGCCGTGCCGGCACCAAATTGCGCAAACTGGGTGACGTCAACTTCTACCGGATCCCGTTCGAATCCCAAATCATGTTTTTTACAGTCTTCGGCAGGATTCATACCGCCTATCGTCTTGGAAGGAAGGTTAAAATCTACTATACCGCTGTCGTTCGGATCAACCGGACTGATTCCCAGCCAGCCGTCCGCTTCCCGGGCTTTTTGAAAATCAAGCGGCGCGAAAGGAATATCCGGTGTTTTTTGAAACGTCGTGGATATGTAGCAATCTGTCGGCTCCGGGTGATTGGAGTGTTCCGCATCGGTTTTGAGGATAGCGCCGTAGTACGAAGTATAATAAATGGGATTTGCGCCCGCATCCCAATCGACGTGTTTTCCGTCGTCCTTATAATTTTGCGGCGTCAGGTATTCGCTAAATGCGGCTTTCCAAGTAGCGGTGGGCTGATGATCCGGACCCGCAAGTTCACCGTCCTTCGTGAAAAACGGAATAACGAGACCGCTGATATCGAAACCGAATTTTTGTCCCGTTTTAATAATCACCGAGCCGAACTTATTGAGACGTACGGTAGTGTACGCGCGGTCATCGGATGCCAGTGCGGGGGTAAGCGGGGCACAGATAATTGCACCGGCAAGTATCGCTATGGTAAGAAAGCGTTTCATCCGTATGAATATCTTACCAAATTGACAAATCCGATAAAAGCGGAATACAATTGGGAAAGCTTAGCGGAACTTGATCTTTCTTCTAAGCTCCTTTTTTTCTATGGCGTCAAAGCCTACCAAAATTCGCAAAGCAGTCATTCCCGCCGCAGGGTTCGGGACCCGGTTTCTTCCGCAGACCAAAGCAATGCCGAAGGAAATGCTCCCCATCGTCGATAAGCCCGTCATCCAATACGTTGTCGAGGAACTGGTGGCAAGCGGGATAACGGACATCGTGATCGTGACGGGTTGGCACAAGCGATCGATTGAGGATCATTTTGATTATCCCAATGAGCTTCTGCAGACGCTTAAAGAGCAGGGGAAAGAAGAACTTGCCGCCGAAGTGAAGCGAACGGCCGAACTTGCAAACTTTATCTATATCCGACAAAAAGGCCCGTACGGAAACGGTACCCCCGTTTTGTGCGCGAAAAACGTGATCGGCGATGAACCGTTTGTTGCCATCTGGGGAGACGAATTCATCTACAGCAAACCGCCCCGGGCACGCCAATGCATCGATGTGTTTGAAAAATACGGCGACCCCGTCATTTCCGCAATTCAGGTTTCAAAAGATGATGTGTCCCGGTACGGCATCGTGGAAGCGACCAAGGTAGAAGATAGCGTGTATCAGATCAAAAAGCTGATCGAAAAACCCAAGAAAGAAGAGGCACCCAGTAATCTTGCCGCCCACGGCTGTTACGTATTGACCCCGGATATTTTTCCGATTCTTGAAAACCTGAGTCCCGGCAAAAGCGGGGAAATATGGCTCACCGACGCTATCCGTGAGCTTATGAAGTCACGTCCCGTCTATGCGTGCGAAGTACAGGGAGGTCGGTATTATGACACCGGCAACAAACTCGAGTATCTTAAAACCGTGGTGGAATTTGCGCTGGCGCACAAAGACTTGAACGGGGAGTTCCGCGATTATCTCAAATCCTTGAAGTTGTAAATTACCGCGCCTATCCCTGAGGCGCCTCTCCGTAGATAATGACTTTGGTTCCCGGGTTGTCTTCTTTGGCAAGCGTGCTCCATGCCTTATCGTTGGTGACAACGGGAGTTGCCCAATCATACAGAATCTTCGCCTCTTCCGTTTTCATATTCACGCATCCGTGCGACATCGGCGTGCCGAAATTATCATGCCAGTACGTACCGTGGAACGAAAATCCGCGCATTTTCGCGACTTGCGCGTTGTAAAAAAACATCACCCACGGAACATTCGGAAGATAATAATAGGTATGAAGTTCCTTTGACCCGCCGCTCATGAGCTGGCTTTTGACCTTCGCCCAAATGGTAAATTCGCCCGTCGGGGTTCTGCCCCACTTACCCGTCGAAACCGTAAATTCGTACACCTTGATATTGCTTTCATAGGCATACACTTTTTGGTTGGTAAGATCAACCTCAATGCGTTTATCGGTACTCGGCGTCGTCTCGATGCCCAGTACTCGGGTGACCGCGGCAAAGGCGGCAAGTTTCGGGGCAACGACTGATTTTTCGTGAAACGTTGCATCCGTTTGCTCTGCAGGCTCGGGAAGCGTTTTCCCGTTTTCAAGTGCTTTCAGAGAACGAAAGTCGGCAAGCGGTTTATCCTCATGCATGAGTTGTTGCATGGGGATTGAGATAAACGCCATGGCTCCGGCAAAGAGGGCGATAAGCCCTATGACACCGGGAATATATGAACCGGATTTTTTTGTCTCGGCCATACTTTTCACTATCGTACCTTTTTCCGTTTTTGTCAAAGCGTGGTATATACTGGGTATATGTACCGATCCATGCTTCGTATCAAAGGGCTCGGATTTATCCTTTGGCAAGCCCGTCATATGGCGTACCACGTCATGCTGGGTCTCCTGTGGGTATGGTTGCTTCGCGAGCTGTGGGGCGAATTTAACATTGTCTGGGTTATCGTGGGAGCCGTAGGCAGTGTGCTCCCTGATATAGATCATATCCACTATTTCTTAACGTACGGCAGGCAGGATAGCTATACGAAAGAAATATTTTCATTCATAAAAAAACGGCAGTGGCGCCGACTTTTTCAGTTCATTGCGACGGGACACAAACACAATACCAGCCTTACGTTCCATAACATTTATGTCACGGCGATTTTCTTTGTCATCACGGGGTTTGCCATGGTGGTGGATTGGCAGACGGGGGTGGTGCTTTGCGGCGCGATCGTGAGCCACTATCTGTTCGATATGGCTGATGATATGGTGCAATTGGGAGAAATTAATCCCAATTGGATACGCTGGGGCAGACCGAGGAAGTAACTCTGTTACTTCAGCAATTCACCGAGGATACCCAGGCCGAAGTACAGACCGTACCCGATACTTATTATTCCCGCAATCACGGTTGCAATCCGGTCAAACCGCTCGAATTTTTTGCTCCCGGCAAGCATGGGAATTCCCAGCAGGGTCGTAATGACCATCATGCCGACGATGGTACCGACACCGAAAATGGCAAGATAGACAATTGCGGTGATCTGATCGGAGATACTCCCTAGCACAAGAAGTGCTACTGCCGCCGAGCCCGCAAGCCCATGAATAAGCCCGACAATCAGCGGCCGGACGAGGGAAAATAAGCCGTGTTCCATAACAAACGCATCAACACCGGAGTGATGATGCGGAGCTATATTTTCCCCGTGCGGGTGCGTATGGGTATGATACCGCGACAGGGAGCGTACTAATTTCCCCATGATCCCCGTAAGGTTGAGGAACCCAAGAATGATCAGGGTGACGGCGACGATAAGTTCGAACGTAAGCTGTGCTTTTTCCGGGATTGTTATACGGAAAACGATCATCGCAATCCCCACCACGATAATCATAAATGTGTGACCGATACCCCAGGTGATGCCGACCAATGCCGCGTGACGAAGCTTCTTTTGTCGGGATACGATCGTCGTTACCGCTACCACGTGGTCGGCATCGGTCGCGTGTTTGAGCCCCAAAAGAAACCCCAATAGAAGGACTGAAAATGGTGAGAGATTCATATTGTTAGGCAAACAAGACAAGTAGGGTAACGATCCACAGTGCGATCTCAAGATACATCACCCAATGCTTCGTGTACCAATGTACCCATTCGCGGGTATTTGCGGGAACAATGGGAAGCATCGCGATAAAGCTGTATTTTTTCTTTACCCACGGTCCCAACCAGGCGATACCGTGATAAATGGAAAAGGTATCCATGACAAAATGCAAAAAAACGGTGATTGCCGCAAGTCCCATATACGGATAGAAATAACGGATCGAAAAAGGAAGCGCCAACAGCGACACCAATCCCAAAACCAAGAACCAATTGGCGGGGTAGTGTGAGAAGTTTTTGAATGTGCTGTGATGGTCATAGACCTTTCGTAGTGAGACAAGTCCGTCGATATCGGGAATATTGGCAAACGCGATGCCGAGAATATACGGAGTCACGGTTCCGTCGGGGAGCCATCCCTGGTTCACAAAAAATCGGGTGACGAGAAAACCGACTGCCGCGTGGGATGGTGTCGTCATAGGGTTATTTCACTTTCGGCTGGGTCTGGCGCTTTGCAATCTTTCCTAAGGTGTACATCACGCGCTTATGAAGGTCAATATTTTTTATGCGCGCAAACCGGATAACCGATACGATGATATCTCCCAATTCCTGTTCGTACGTTTCGTCCTGTTGTGCGGCGATGTTGGTGGGTTTTCTGCCGTGTTTGGCTAAGTATGCCCTGGCCATTTCGCCGATCTCCTCGACCAGGGAAAGAATCAGGAATGATCCGAATTCCTCTTTGTTTTTGACATCCCGATCTGCTTCCTCAAGGATCGTTATGTATTTGCCGAACGGGGAGTGAATTTGCGGTTTTTTCATCCCTACAGTATAGCAGAAGTGCCCGCGTTGCTTACTTTCCGCCGATAATCTGGACGGTATTGCCGTCGGGATCGGAGAAGGTGGCAAACCATTTCTCAAACGTCGGTGCTTTAAACGGTGTCGCTATAAACATCACTCCCTTTCCCTTAAGATACTCGTAAGCCTCGCTTACGGAGTCCACATTCACGTTGAACATGATGCGCAAAGGATCCTTATTTGATCCTTTTATCTCGGAATGCTTGCCTGCCCAGAGCCACGGCTGACCGTCGGGAAATTCCATCAAAATGCCGGTATCTTTTGGATGGTCAAGTTGCTCCACAATTCGAACATTGAACACATCCTGATACCACTTGGCCAACCGCTCATAATCCTGGCTCCAGAGAAGAATTGTAGTGATTTTATGAAACATATCCGTACTATACTGAACCGTTTACCGGTCAGTCAAGTGCATCGGCAATCCTGTGGGTATAAAAAAGAATAATGAGCCCCAATACAAGGGAGACGATATAGCTTTGCAGTTCATTGCCGGGGAACACATAAAGATCCATAAGCCCCCAGGCGCCCCGCCAGAAGAGCACAACAGCTACGGCAATCAGGATGACATGGATAAGTGATTTTTTCGTCAGTTTCTTTTTGGCCATATGGTCATCATAGCGCATTTTGTTAAATAGCGTTCATGAAACCCCGGCAATTTTTTGCCCCGCAGTGACAGGGCTCGCGTTTGGAATCTTTGTCAAAGGCATAGTCGATAAACAGTTCTTCATCTTTTTTGATATCGCGAAGCGCCACGTAGTAGATATGCCTGTCTTTGATAATGCCTTCCACATTGGGGTCACACGAATGGTTCACGAAGCGTGAATCATTGCCGCCCACGGCGCCGTCGATACTTTCGTGATCATTGAGCTGGTAGATATAGGTCACCCCGGTTTTATCGTTTTCAATTTCTCGGCGGTTTTCCTCATCCCGCGAGATCAACTCACCCGTGTATTCAAAAATACGGGTGCCTGCGGGAATGTCTTCGGTCGCAAAAACGCCAAGACCATGAATGTGAGAATCTTTAACGATTGTGTGCATAGGGAAACCGCGTGCTAGTCGGTAGTTTGTGGAGAAGCGTAGCTCTCAAGATATCCGCATTTTTCACAGCAGTAGGTTTTTATTTCTTTCTTATCCTTGAGCCCCCAGGAGCCGAAAATTTGCAGTCCGGTACCCCAGTTTTGTTTGGTGATAACACTTAAATCGGTCGTCGCATCACCGATAAATCCCTCTGCCATTTTGCCGTCACATTTGGGGCATTTCATTGTTTGCTCCTTTTATATCGTATGAATACACCATAGTATAATCAAAACGTGCAAAGAAACAAAATGCGTACCAAATCAGGTTCTATCGATTGGTGACCGTATCGGAATTGTTGAC
>WBZO01004304.1_pt1 | contig 15501 bp, 10 predicted proteins | sample 5204261 | NCBI WGS metagenome assembly WBZO01 (sample SAMN12412400, study PRJNA552823) | activated sludge metagenome | isolation source: activated sludge from anammox sidestream of wastewater treatment plant... | place: USA: North Carolina | collected 2017-09 | reverse complement strand
GCGACCTGAGCAAACTCCGCAACCGCTTGTAAATACACGGCAATTTCGCCAGCTTCTTGAGCGCCGGCACTATATCACGGCGGATTTCCGCCGATCAACGAATAAATCCCCATCCCGACGATCGAGCGGCACGCCTGTCCCTATTATTGCAGCTGCACCGTGGTCCTTGCCCAGCACTGGAATCACGCCGGTCAGGCGCCACCCTCGGCCTCGCCATCTTTTCCGAGCAGGGCCTCGACGAAGTCCTCCGCGACGAACGGGTGGAGGTCGTCCGGACGCTCTCCGAGGCCGATGAAGCGCACGGGGAGGGCGAGCTCCTCACAGATGCCGAGGATGACGCCGCCCTTCGCGGTGCCGTCGAGCTTCGTGAGGACGAGCCCGCTCAGCTCGAGCGTGTCCTTGAATTCCTTGGCCTGAGCGAGCGCGTTCTGTCCGTTGGTGGCGTCGAGGACGAGCAGCGTCTCGTGGGGCGCGCCGTCGAGCGCCTTGCCCACCGTCTTGACGACCTTCTTCATCTCGGTCATCAGGTTGGCCTTGGTGTGGAGCCGCCCGGCGGTGTCGGCCAGCACGACGTCCGCGCCGAGCTCTTGCGCCTTCTTGATGGCGTCGAAGATCACCGCGCCGCTGTCGGCGCCGTCCTTGCCGCGCACCACCTCACAGCCGACGCGCTCCGCCCAGACGACGAGCTGCTGCACCGCCGCGGCGCGGAAGGTGTCGCCAGCGGCGAGGACCACCTTGCGGCCTTCGGCCTGGAGCTTGGTGGCAAGCTTGCCGATGGTCGTGGTCTTCCCTGCGCCGTTCACGCCGACCATGAGCACCACCGTGGGCTGTGCGGGGAGCGCGAAGGCGCCCGCGCGCCCCTCCAGCGACAAGATACGGCGAGCCTCGCCGCGAAGGGCGTCCCAGACCTTGACGGGATCGACCAGCTCCTTGCCGTGGAGCGTCTCTTGAACGCGCTGGATGAGCAGCTCGGTCGTCCTCACGCCGACGTCGGAGGCGAGCAGCGCCTCCTCGAGGTCCGCGGTGATGTCCGCCGAGAGCTCCTTCTTGCCTCCAAAGAGCGCGCGCAGCCTCCCGAAGAAGCCCTCGTCGCTGCGCGCCTTGGTGAGGCCCCGCCGAAGGCTCGCGACGTCGCGCTCGCCCGCGAGGGACTTGACGGGGGCGCGGGGCGCGGGCGCCTCGACACTGACGGCCGCGGTCGGGGCGGGCGCCGCCGTCGACACCTCGACCGACGCCGCGGGCGCCTCGGCGGGCGCTGGTGCCGGCGTAGCCGACGCGGGAGCTCTGCGGGCAGGCTCGGTGCTGGACGGGGCTGGGGTGGGCTTGGCCGCAGCCCGATCGGCCACCGAGGGTGAGGGCGTGGCAGCGGGTGCAGGCCGCTCGGCAAGCCGAGGGGGCTCCTCACGGGGGGGGAGCGCCTCGGTGGAGGGGCTCTTCTTCAGAAAGAGGAAGTAGACGGCGGCAGCCGCCGCCACGGCGACCAGCAGGTAGACGATCGTCATCATCGAGTCAGCTCTCCAGAGTGGGCGCCGGCACTATAGGGGGGCGCTGCGGGCGAAGCCAACACGGCAGTGAGGAAGACCTCAGGGTTCCCGGCGGAGGCCGGGTTCTTGCGCGCGGAGCAGGCGCTCGTCCGCATCTTGCGGCGGTGTTGGGCCGTAGCTGGCCTGCTGGACCTCGTGCGCCCACTGGGCAACGTGGGGCTCGCCGGTGCGCCTCGCCAGGGCGACGAGGTCCGCCGGTGTGGGCTCTCCGCTCGCGGGCCACCAGGGCCGCCCGCGCGCCTTCGCCCACTCGACCAGGCGCGTGAGGATGGCTCGCCGTCGCTGGACGACGTAGACGTCGAGGCGACCTCGGCGAGGGACGGGGTGCATCAACGTGGAGTGTTCGGGAGCGCTGACCTCCAACCTCAGGCTCTCGGCTGCGCCCGGGGAGGAGCCCGTGATGATGAAGCTGCCGTCCGCGGCGCTCTCGGCGCTGCCGATGACGGACGGAGCTTCGAACCCCACGCTGAGGATGACGACCCGGGCGGCTGCGACGGCTTGGCCATCGTGAGCGTCGCGCACCACGCCGTACCAGCCCTCGGCGTCCCGTGGGACGTCTGCGATCACGACCGTCTCCCGCGCGGGAGGACGCAGCGGACCGGGTGGGGAGCTCAGGAGCTGACGGCGTGGTCCAGGGCGGCGCCAGGCGAAGGCGAAGTAGGCGGCCAGGAGCAGCGCCACCGCGAGCCACGGGAGGCGCCGCCACGCGCTGGGGCCTTGGATGGGGATCTCCAGCGTGAGCGGCGGGGGCGCGAGCCACCACGCCGCCGAAGGATGAAAGATCAGCGTGACGGGCACCTGCCCGGGCTGGGACGCGTCGAAGGTCGCCGTCACGAGCGCTCGGCCATGGCGCACCTCCGCCGTCCCGGCCGAGGTGCCGTGGACCATCGCCTCGACGCTGCCCATGTCGAGCGGCCCACGAACGGAGTCCACCTTCACGCGGATGGGGATCCCCTGGCTGGGGTTGCCCGGCTCGGGGGGAGTGTCGACGCTGAGGCGGACGCGCGCGGTCCGCTGGACGACGCTCGACACCTCGGTGGAGCTGGTGGTCGAGCTGCCCACGACCCGAGCCCTCAAGCTGGCCGGCCCTGGGCTGCCGAGGCGCGCCGAGTCGAAGCTCAGCGAGAAGCGCTCTCCGGGGCTGGCGAGCGCACGGCCGAGCGCCCGCACGGGCGCGCTGCCCTCGATGAGCTCCAGCTCTACCTCGAGCCGTGGCTGCGCGCTGAAGCTTGGGCTCGACTTGCCGAGCTCGAGCCACACCGACGTCTGGGGATGGTCGAGCGCCAGCGCCCCGGGATCTGGGCTGAAGGAGAGCTCCACGGAGGACTTCGAGGGCTCGAGCGGGAGGTTGAGCGCTGCCGCGGCGTGGTGTGCGTCTCCAGCGTAGGTCAGCCGCAGCCGACCCTCCTCCCGGACAGCGGGGAGGTAGCGCAGGCAAAATTCGCCGGCGCCGTCGGTGGTCACGACGTGACCGCCCGCGTCACTCGAGCGCGTGGGTGCGGGCCCCGTGGCGTCACACGCGGTCACCTGGAGCGCCCCTGGAGTGGCTGGATCGAGGTGAGCCGTGACCTGCGCGCCGGCGTGCCCTCGCCCGGCGTCGTCCAAGAGCCGGCCGCGCACCTCCGTCCCGGAGAGGGCGGGGGCGATGCGGGCCTCCAAGGTGCTCCCGGAGGTGACGCGCAGGGTCTGGGCTCGCGCCAGACCCGTGAGCCCCAGCGCCCACAATAGACCCCAGCGCGCGGCGCGCCCGCGCCTCCGTCCTCGCCACGCTGAGCGGGGGGCGTGATGAAAATCCCCGGGTGGCTCGTCTAAGCGCCAATTGGCCATGGAGCAGGCTCACGGACAGGTAGATCGGGGTCACCCCGAAAGAGGCCGAGGGTCGTGATAGGCTGGAGCAAGATGGCGCTTCAGCCTATCAGCCTACTCTCGCTGCGTCTCGTCGGACGTCTGGCGACCCTGGTGGTCTTGGCGCTGACGCTGTCGAGCAGCGTCGCCCTCGCCAACGAGCGCATCGACAAGCTGGCGCTGCAGCTCCGCAGCGCGGAGGACTTCCGCGTCAGGACACAAGCGGCGCTGGCGCTCGGGGCAAGCCAATCGAAGCTCGCGGTGGAGCCGCTGTGCGGCGGCTTGGGCGACGACAACGCCACGGTGCGCACCGCTGCCGCTGCGGCGCTCGGCAAGCTGGCGCTCGGCGGGTCGGAGTGTCTCGAGCAGCGGCTGAAGGTCGAGCCAGCGGCCCCCGTCAAGAGCGCCCTCAAGAAGGCGCTCGCGGCGGTCCTCAAGGCGCGTGAGCCGGCGTTCACGGCGACCACGAAATACTACGTTGCCATCGGCAAGAGCACGGACAAAACCGGCCGCACCAACGGGAGCGTGGACGCCCTCGTGATGCGAGGCATCGGGAGCGCGGTGGAGCAGGAGCCCACGGTGCTGCTCGCCCCCCGTCAGGAGACGGAGGCCGAAGGCAAGGCGCGCCTGGCCAAGCGTCAGGGCGTCAAGGGCTTCTTCCTCACGGTGAAGATCGATCCGCCGAAGTACGCGAACGGTAGCCTCACGGTGCGGCTCGAGGTGCTGATCTTCACCTACCCGGGCAAGGCGCTGAAGGCCACGTTGCCCATGAAGCTGACCCAGACGGACACCGCCCCGGGCAGTGAGGCGGCCGAGGACGAGCTCATCCAGGACGCGGCGAGCCGGGCGATGGCAAAATTCATCGCCAAGGCGGATAAAATCGACTGAAGGAGGCTGGGGCGCTCGAGGCGAGGGAGGGGGGCCGCCTCGCCGGGGCGATCCCACGCGCGCACGGTGCTCCCGACGGCGTGGGCGCGCGGCGCGCCGCCACGGTGGAGCGCTCCTTCGAGGCGCGTCGCTTGCCCCAGACTTGGCGGACGCTCTACGATGGGGCTCTACGGAGGCCGCAGCACCGGGCCTCCGTCACGGGAGTCGAGCATGGCAGACGCGGCAGCCGGACCTTCAGCACCTTCTGGGCGCCATCAGCGCAGCGTAAGAAATTACCTGCTCGATAGCCGGTTCCAGCTCAAGTACGCAGGCTATTTCGTGGGTATCACGCTGGTGCTGAGCGTCCTGCTCGGCGGGCTGCTGTGGAGCGCTGGCGGCAAGGTCATCGCGCAGAGCCAGGAGACCGTGGAGCAAGGCAAGCTCGTCGTCGAGCTGGGCGGCCAGGTGCTGACCGAGAGCCAGAAGGTCAGCAAGGTCGTCAGCATGAACATCGCCAAAGAGTACGGGGACGACCCCGCCTTGAAGGCGCAGTTCGACAAGGACGCGGCGGAGCAGGCCGCGCGCCTCGTCGAACAACAGACCCGCATCGAGGGGCAGGCGAAGATGCTGGAGAGCCAGCAGGAGGCGCTGCGCGAGCAACAATCCATGCTCTTTGGGACCCTCGTACTGCTCCTTGGGCTGCTGACGGTGGGCGTCGGGATCGCCGGTATTTTGGTCACGCACAAGGTGGCGGGCCCCATCTTCAAGATGAGGCGGCAGCTCGCGGACGTGGGCGCGGGGAGCCTCAAGATGCCGAGCAAGCTCCGCAAGGGGGACGAGCTGGTGGAGTTCTTCGAGGCCTTCGAGAGCATGGTGGCGTCCCTGCGGCAACGGCAGGAGCAGGAGATCGCCCGCCTGGATGACGTCATCGCCCAGCTCGGGGACTCAGCGCCGCCGGAGGCGCTCACGGCGGTGAAGCAACTGCGTGAGGAGATGCGCGCCGCGCTCGACTGAGCCGTGCGTCGCACTGCCGGCCGCGCGAACGTCCGAGCGCTGCCTTAGAAGGCAGCCTTCACGTACTCCACGTCTCCGCTGCCGTCCGCGTGGAGGGTGACGCTCGCGGCGTCGTAGCGCAGGCGGGTGACGGTGGGGTCGTCACGGTAGCGCCGCTGCCAGAGCCGCTCGCCCGCGAGGCGTACCCGGTAGCGCTTCTTGCCGTCGATGCTGCCCAAGCCGTGCGTCCACGCGCGGCGGCCCCGCGTCCGCACCTCCACGACGGCGATCACCTCACCCCAGCGCGCCACGATGTCCAGCTCCAGGTAGCCGAGCCGCAGGTTGCGCGCCACGATCTGCGCGCTTTGGCGCTCGAGCCACGCGACCACGACGTCCTCAGCCCGCCGCGCTCGTTCCCAACGGTCCATGCGAGCGGACGCATCGGTCTACGACGGACCGAGGTTGCGCCGCGCATGGCGGTGGTAGGCTCAGGGGTTGGTCGCGGAGTCCCCGCAGTACTGCGCCGACTTCGGGTCCATGTTCGGCACGCAGTCCACGCCGAGCTTGCTCTCGTCGTACACGGTCCCGTCCTTCACGCAGTACGAGCCGTTGAGCCCGGCGCGCCCCTGCCCCATGGTATTGACGAGGTCCATGCACTTGAAGCCGCCCGGGCACTCACAGTAGCGCGCCTCCTTGTCCGGCCCATCACAGCGGCAGGAGCAATACACCGCGTCCGCGGCCTGCCGCTGCGTCGCTTGCGGCAAGACGTCCACGGTGACCCGATCCGTGCTCCCGGGGATGTGGCAATCGCCGCCGTTGGCGATGTTGTTCCCGTTGGCGTCGAGCGTCTGCCCATACGGACAGGACACGCGCCCGCGGAAGTGATTGACGAGGCACACGCGCGTCTCGCACTGAAACGAGCGGCTCTCGACGTTCGTCTCGGTCGGCGCGTAGCCCGAGAACGACGGGACGTACTCGTCTTCCGGGGTGCACGGATCGCCCACGCCACCGCTCTCACAGCCCAATGCGGCACCACTCGCGAGCGCCGCCACCATCAACCAAAGCCTGGAAGTGAGCATGATCTTTGTGCTTCTCACCTATGCTGGGGCAGGACAATGCCAGCCGTGCGCCGGCCACGCTACTCGACCCACGACTTTCTCGTCAACGGAATTGGACGAGTGGGCGTCGAGACCCCGTCCGCCAGTGCGCTGGGCTCTGGGCGCTACGGCAGGGCCCTCCGGGCCGCGCCTCCGAGCGAGCCAGGGCGCTCCGCTCGCTGAACATCTCGGGCGGAAAAGTTCGATGTTGACAGAGCTGTGCCCTTCCTCGGTCATGACGCTTGACAATCTGCGGAGCGGTTCCCTAACATCGCGCAGCTTTATTTATAGTATCTGCCTGTACTTATTGGGTTTTTCGTTTACTCGACCAGCCATTGCCAGACCTGGAGCGGACGCGCTCACCGCTGGCAGCTCCTGAGAGGACACATGTTGCGCAAGCGCCTCGCCGCACTCACGCTCGCTACCACCATCGGTCTCGGTGCCTTCGTCGTCAGCCCGGTTCGAGCCCAAGAGGTCATCGACTTGGATGAGGACACACCCAAGAAGCCCGCGAAGAAGGGCACGAAGGCCGCGCCCAAGAAGGGAGAAGCCGGCGGCGCCGTCGACATCGATCTCGACGAGGGCGCGCCAGAGGAGCAGGGGCCCGTCGTCGCCGGTCAGATGACGGACGAGGCCGCAGCGGCCAAGAAGCTGTTCGACAAGGAGCGCTGGAGCGACGCGGCGATCGCGCTCAACCGAGTCGTGGAGGGCGAGACGGGGGACGACCCCGGCAACCGGCAGGTGTTCGAGTACTACCTCGCCATCACGCTCTACCGCCTCAAGTTCTACCAGGCGAGCTTCGAGGGCTTCTCGAAGATCGCGGACAACAAGAACCACCTGAAATTCAAGGAGACGCTGCTGTGGCTCGCCAAGCTCGCCACGCAGCTCCCGGAGCCGGCGGACATCGTCGAGCGCGTGGGCCGTTACACGGACGAGCAGGTGGCTCGCTTCGACAACGCCCAGCAGCGAGATCTCTACTGGCAGCTCAACTACTTGCTCGGCCGCTACAAGTACCGCAACCGCCAATATGAAGAGGCCATCCGGCTCTTCGGCAAGGTGTCCCGCGACAGCGAGTACTACGTCAAGGCGCAGTTTTTCATGGGGATCAGCTACGTGCAGGTGCGCAAGAGCGTGCCCGCCGTCAACTGCTTCCAGCGGGTAGAGAAGGCGCTGGAAGAGGGCGTCAAGGGCGTGGACGACGAGACGCGCCTGCGCGATTTGGCGTACCTCTCGATGGCGCGCACCTACTACTCCGCCAGCATCAAGCTGGATCCGGAGACGAACGCCCCCAGCGTGAACGAGCAGAAGCTCAGCGCCGCGGTCAAGTACTGGAACACCATCGACATCTCGAGCGAGTACTGGCTCGAGGCCCTGTTCGAGGAGTCCTGGGCGTACTTCATGGCGGGTGACTACCCTCGCGCGCTCGGGAACATCCACACCATCCAGTCGCCGTACTTCCCGCACTCCTTCTACCCGGAGGCGGACATCCTCAAGGCGGTCATCTACTTCAGCAACTGCAACTACGAGGCCGCCACCATCGTGGTCGCGAAGTTCAACAAGAAGTACGAGCCCATCAAGAAGGGCCTCACCGCGGTGCTCAAGCGCTTCCAGGGTGAGAACCAAGAGGAGCCCTTCTACAAGTTTCTCACGGAGGTCCGTGAGGGCAAGGCGGACCTCGATCCGGCCATCAAGCCCATCGTCGAGAACGCGCTCAGCGACCGCCAGCTGCTGCGAAATATCGAGTACGTGAAGATGCTCGACGACGAGATCGGCCGCTTCAAGAAGAGCCCGGCGAGCTTCCGCGACTCGAAGCTGGGGAAGGCCATCGACAAGACGCTGCGCGGCGCTCGTGAGAACGCCGTGCGCCAAGCCGGCGATCTTGCCCGCTCGCGCTACCAGCGCAACCTCGATGATCTCAACGAGCACCTACGCAACGGCGAGAAGATCCTGATCGACATCACGGCGGCGCAGCGCAACCTGCTCGACGAGGCCGCGGCGGAGGGCCAGGTGAGCCAGGCGGACGCCATCAAGTACGGCATGGTCAACCCGGATGAGGAGCACATCCGGTGGGTGTTCAACGGTGAATACTGGCGAGACGAGCTTGGGTTTTATCGTCAAGTCGTGGCGTCGGCGTGTGGGAGGTAGAGGCTTTCAATGAACGCAACACGTGCGGTTTCCATCCTTGCTGCCCTCTGCGGAGTGTCGCTGAGCGGCGCGGCAGCCCTCGCAGCCACGGCGCCGCTGAGCGCTGAGTGCGTCTTCCCGGAGGCGGAGAAGGCCCTCAACGAGTGCCCCGGCGGCCCCAGCCAATTCGAGGTGAAGAAGGCGCGCGGCGCCGCCTTCAGCTCGGCGCCCCCGCCACGGGACGCCAAGGCGCGCCAAGACAAAGTCAAGCCCGCGGACCCCAGCTCGGTGGAGTTCCAGCGTGACACGCGCACCAACCGCCTGAAGGCGCGCGCGCGCGCCCTGCTCATCACGGAGATTGGCGGGCTCGAGCGGCTCTACGCGACCACGCCGAAGAAGTCTCCGGATCGGCCGCAGCTGCTCCGGCGGCTCGCCGAGGGTTACGTGGAGCTCGAGTCGGCGGCGCTGCGCGACAAGAACCAGGCGGAGATCGACGCCGCGGACTACGCCAAGGGGAACAAGGCGACCAACAAGGCCAAAGATCCCGCCAAGGCCTCGAAGGCTCGGCAGGACGCCGCCAGCGCCAAGAAGATCCTGGCCGAGGCGCGCAAGAACGCCATCAAATATTACTCCCGCCTGAAGACGGACTACCCGGACAACCCGAAGCTCGACGAGGTGCTCTACTACCTCGCTTACGAGTACGAGGGCGCGGGTGATCTGGCCAACGCGCGCAAGGTCTACTTCGAGCTCATCGAGAAGGCCCCGAAGTCGCCGTACATCCCGCACGCCTACCTCGCCTTCGGCGAGCTCTTCTTCCAGGAGGCCCAGGGGGATCCTTCGAAGTGGGATCTGGCGGCCGCCGCCTACACCGAGGTGACGAAGTACCCAGCGCCGGAGAACAAGGTCTACGGCTACGCGCGCTACAAGCTGGCGTACGTCTACTGGAACCAGGACAACCTGCCCGCCGCGATGAGCGAGTTCAAGAAGGTCATCGAGTACGGCGAGACCTACGCTCAGCTCCCGAACGCGGCGCAGCTCGCCAAGTCGGCGCGGCGTGATCTCATCCCGGTGTACGCCGTCGCGGGCGCGCCGGACAAGGCCTACGGCTTCTTCAAGCCGCTCAGCGGTGACCAAGGGAGTGAGCAGACCAAGACCTTCGACATGCTCAACGAGCTGGGCCACGCCTACGTGGACACCGGTCACTACCGGGAGGCCATCGTGCTCTACACGGAGCTGCTCGGGCGAGACAAGGGGCCGCGGCTCTGCTTCTACCAGTCGCAAATCACCACGGCCACGTCGGCGCTGAAGGGCAACGACAAGGACGGGGTCAAGAAGATGCTCGACGCGCAGATCGCCATGCGCAACGAGTTCAAGAAGGGCAACTACCCGGCCGACAAGAAGCTCCAGTGCGACAACGAGACCGCAGGGCTGCTCGCGGAGACGGGCATGATGTGGCACCTCGAGGCGGTGGGCTCCGGTGGGGTGCGCGGCACGGGTGACAAGCGCACGATGGACGCCGCGGCGTACATCTACAAGCGCATCAGCGAGAACTTCACCAGCGCGGACTTCGCCAAGTTCGAGTTCCCCCGCATCGTGAAGGCGGACTGGCCAACGCTGTACAAGATCAAGTACGCCATGGCGGACCTGCTCTACTTCCAGCAGCGCTGGGAGGAGTGCGGTCCGGCCTTCGACGCCGTGGTGGAAGAGAACCCCACGGGTGAGGACGCCGCGGAGGCGGCCTTCGCGTCCGTGCTCTGCTACCAGAAGATGTACGACCAGCTCTACAAGGGGCAGGCGGACCGAAAGGGCAAGGGGCTCGGCCCCACGGGAGACCGGGCGGACGCCGCCGGCAAGAAGGCCGAGGCCAAGTCGGAGTGGGAGAAGTTCAAGCCCAAGGAGTTCACGCCCTTGCAGAAGGGCATGGTGCAGGCCTTCAACCGCTATATTTGCTACATCAAGCCGCCGAAGGGCGACAAGACGGCGGAGGAGCAGTACGTCGAGGTCAAGTTCGCGCGCGCGCGGACCTACTTCGAGGCCCAGCGGTGGGAGGAGGCGGCGCTCGCCTTCCGTGACATCGCCCTCAACCACGCGGACAAGGACGCCGCCGTCTACGCCTCGCAGCTCTACCTAGAGTCCATCAACGTCCTCGGGTCGAAGGCGGAGCCACCGCGGCCGAGCTGCTTCGACGACATGGCGAAGGACGTGCCCGCCTTCATCGAGCTGTATTGCAAGGGCCCGAAGGCCGAAGACAACAAGGATCAGTGCGAGATCCTCAACCGGGTGCAGTGCGACATCCGGCGGCTCAAGGCCCAAAAGACGGTGGAGCTCGCCGATAGCCTAGCGGACCGCGGCAGCGCGCGGGAGTCCCTCGACAAGTACCGCGAGGGCGGCGAGGCCTATCTGGAGCTCTGGCGCACCTATGGGGAGGGTCCTCTCTCCAAGGGTGAGAAGTCCCAGTGCGGCAAGATGGACGAGATCGTCTACAACATGGCGCGGGCCTTCCAGGCCGGGCGGCTGCTCGCCAAGTCCATCCAGGCGCGCATGATCCTCCTGGATTCCCGCTACGGCTTGCACAAGTCCGATCTGGCCATGAAGGCCACCTACGAGATCGGCGGCAACTACCAGGCCATCGCGGTGTACGACAAGGCGGCGGACTTCTTCGAGCGCTACGCCGACGCCACGAAATTCAAGGGCGAGTTCGCGGATCAAGCGCTGAGCGACGCGGTGACCCTGCGGCTGGGCCTCGGTCAAGAGGACAAGGCCATCCAGGACGCCAACAACTTCAACAAGTACTTCGGCGGCAAGAAGCCCACGCAGGCGGCGCAGATCGCCTTCGGCGTAGCGGCGCACTACGCGGAGAAGCGGGAGTGGGACGACGCCCGCAAGCGGCTCCAGGGCGCGATGAGCCTCATCGACAGCAAGGCGACGCTCGACGTGCGGGTACAAGCGCATGCGCTCATGGGGCGGATCTACGTCGAGCTGAAGCGCGCGCAGAACGCCAACGCGGAGTACGACACCGTCCGTAAGCTATGGGCGGATCCCGCGAAGGCTACCGCGGAGATCGACAAGCTCCAGGAAGACGACGCGGCCAAGCAGCGTCGGCTCGGTCGCGCGCTGGAGGGCGTGGGTGAGGCGCTGTTCTACTTCGCGGAGCAGAAGCGCGCGAAGGTGGATGCCGTCAGGTTCCCCGAATACAAGGGGACCGGCACGAAGGAAGAGGTCTTGAAGCACATTCAGACCAAGGTGGCGGAGTGGATCAAGAAGAAGCGCCCGCTCATCGAAGAGGCGACGGCGGAGTACACGAAGATCGTCAACCTCCAGCCCGTCCCGCCGCCGCGCTGGGTCATCGCCGCCGGTAGCCGCGTGGGCTTGATGTGGGGCACCTTCGTCAAGGAGTTCCGCGCCGCGCCCATCCCCGACGGTATCAAGCGGGACTACGAGCTTCGGACGGCGTACTACGGCGCCCTGGACGACGCGTCGGAGCCGCAGAAGCTCACCGCGAAGAGCGCCTACAAGACGTGCTTGGACTACTCGGTGAAGTTCCAGTACTTCGATGAGTACAGCCGCGCGTGCGAGGCCTGGCTCGCCGAGAACTACAAGTCCGAGTACCACCTCATCGACGAGTTCAGCGGCGCCCCCACCCGCGTGAACAGCGCCCTGAGGGAGCAACCCTACCCGGTGAAGATCGGCGGGGATCCGCTGGTCACCGCACCTTCGGACACCACCCCGGACAAGCCAGCGGCGACCAAGCAGTAGGCAAGGCAGGCGGCGCTCACAGGCTCATGGCCCCGTGGGCGCCGCACTCCAAGAGGTTTTGGATCTGAGCGGAGCAGTAAGAAGATGTCTTTCAAGACCGTAGCGATGACGTCCCTGTTGGCCTTGAGCGCGGTGGCCTGTGGAGGTGGAGCCGGCAAGCCGCCGGAGGTCGCCGGGGGGCCTGGCGGTAAGGTGACCGCGGTGGGCGGGTCCCACGTCAGCGCAGAGGCCGCGGCCGGCTATGAGAAGGCGCTCGACGCCTTCGTCACCCACGACCGGGCGGGGGACTGGTCGGAGGCCTCCTGCGGCGAGCTCGCCACGGCGTTCATGGACGCGGCGAAGACGCAGCAGGAGTCCATGAAGAAGCCGTTCCCCGAGGCGCTCTACAACGCCGGGCTCGCCTACGCTCGCTGCGGCAAGGACGCCGAGGCGCGGGCGCAGTTCGAGGCGGCGGTCAAGGCGGATCCGACGTTCCACCGAGCGCGCGGGCAGCTCGTCCTCTACGACTACGCAAAGTCCGGGGACTTGGACGGCGCCATTCGTCAGCTCGACCAAATCATCAAGGACGCGAAGTTCCAGAACGTCGAGGCCCTCGTGAGCTTGGCGGCCCTCCAGATGGAGCGCGGCAGCGACACGAAGGTGGACGGCCGGAATGATCTGGAGGCAGCGGAGCTGAACCTGCAGCGTGCTCTCGCGCTGGACGACAGCTACATGCCAGCCTTCAATCAGCTCGCCATCTACTACCTTGAGCGCGCGCGCGCGGCGGCGGAGAAGGGCAGCAAGGGCAAGCAGAAGGGGCGCCGCAGCGGGCTCGTCGTCGCCGGCGCCAAGCGCACCGTGGTCAACCGGCAGGCGCTGGACTTGGCGGCGCTCGTCGCCAGCCAGGGCATCCGCAAGAACGCCAGCTACGCGCCCATCTACAACACGGCAGGGCTCATCCAGGTCCAGCTTGCGAACTTCAACAGCGCGGTGAAGAGCTTTGGCACGGCGCGGCGCCTGGATCCGAAGTTCTTCGAGGCGCACATGAATTACGCCGCGGTCAACCTCTCGTTCCGCGGCTTCGAGGAGGCGCAGAAGGCCTACGAGGCGGCGCTCAAGCTGCGGCCCAATGAGTTCGAGGCGCACCTGGGGCTCGCGCTCGCGCTTCGCGGTGGCATCGACGACGCCAATTTCGACAAGAACATCGCGGAGGCGCGCAAGCACCTGGAGGAGGCCAAGAAGCTCGAGCCCAACCGGGCGGAGCCGTACTACAACGAGGCCATCTTGGTGCAGGAGTACGAGGCGAAGAGCGCCACGGACAGCGCGGGGAAGATCAAGGTCTGGCAGCGCGCGGGTGAGCTCTACCGGCAGTTCATCGCCAAGGCCGGGAGTGATCCTGCCTTTGCTGAGGCCGTCAAGCGCGCCAAGGAGCGCACGGACGACATGAAGCAGATGGAGGAGTTCGAGAAGGCCGGAGAGGCGGAGCGCAAGCGGATGGAGGAGGAGGCCAAGCAGGCCGCCGCGACCGCGGGTGCTCCCGCCCCGGGTGAAGAGGCCCCGCCCGCTGGGCAGTAGCGCAGCCCGCCGTCGAGGGAGCGGAGCGCTGGCGGCTGATGGCCGCCAGCGTCGGTTAAGAGATTTTTTTTGTTGCGGGGGAGGGAACTTCCTTCCGGGGTGGTGGTCGAAGCGCTGGTACAATTCATCGCCCACCGGCTAGAGTGGCGGACTTCGTGGTTGACGCAGCTCGAACTAGCCCGCTACAATATCACTGTAATCAGTCGGTAAATTTCCTGGGAGACTAGACATGGTTTCGCTCAAAGCTCGGCTCATCGCGGTATCCGTTGGTCTCGTCGTCACGGCCGCCGCGCCCGCGGCGTTCGCTCAAGAGAAGGAGAAAGACGGCGACTACGGCTACTCCTTCGAGGACGACCCGCTGAGCGCCGGTGGCTTCGGTCCAAACGACGCCACCATCAAGGTGCGCCCCAAGGCGGCGCGCACCACGCTGATTCGTCCCCGCACGTCGTTCGTGCCGGAGATGTTGAAGTCGGTCGAAAACATCTGACCCACGGGGCGTCGCACCCAGCGACGCCAAGAAGTTTTTTGCTGGGACCAGTCAGGGGCCCAGCGGAGTCGACGCGGCTGCGCGTCGTAGACGGACCACGCTCGTAAGGATCGTAGTAATCATGGCAAAGGCTGTACTGACGTTCGCGCTCTATCAGGGCGAAGATTTTCTACGTCGCGAGACGATCGCTCAGGATATCGTCAAGGTCGGCAAGGACGCCAAGAGCCACTTGCGGGTGGAGGACGAGCTGGCGTCACGCATGCACGCGGTGGTGGAGGTGGGAGCACCGGACGACATCACCTTGATCGATCTTGGCAACGAGCCAGGGACGCTCGTCAACGGCGCCAAGGTCAACAAGTGCAAGCTCCAGGTCGGCGACCAAATCTTGGTGGGCAACACCAAGATCGTGCTGGAGAGCGCGGAGGCTGCCGGAGCGGAGGCGCAGCCGGCCGCAGCGACGGGCACGAACCCGTTCGCGGCGGGGGCCGCGGGCAGCGCGCCCTTCGCGGCGTCCAGCAACCCGTTCGCAGCGGCGGCGAGCGCATCGAGTCCCTTTGCGGCCGCTAGCAACCCCTTCGAGGTCGCTAGCAACCCCTTCGCGCGGCCGGCGTCCTCCGCCCACGCGCTCGCGGTGCCAGACGATGCACCCCCCGGGACGTACACCTACACGCTCATCAAGAGCGGCCCGGACGTCAACCCGGACGAGGTGGAGCTGCCGAACGTCCAAGCGGTGGAGGTGATGGTGCTGTGGGGCACGAACGTGCTGTTCGTCGAGCACCTGACGCCACCGCGGAATTTCTACCTCGGAGAAGAGGGCGGGAAGAACGTCGTCACGGACTTCTTCATGCCCGCGGAGAAGCTCGGGGGCGTAACGCGGATGCCGCTCGTCATCGCATCGGGCGGTGGTGCGGCGGTGGTCATCCCTCAGGGGGCCAAGGGCACCATCGACCTGCCAGGCAAGGGCCTCATCACCGTGGAGGAGGCGCGCGCGTCGGGGCAGCCCTGCGCGGAGGCTGCCGGCGCGGTGCAATACCCGCTGCCGGGCGGCGCCAAGGCGAAGATCGAGTTTGGTGACTTCGTCTTCCAGGTGGGGGCCATCAACGCCGGCAAGAAGGTGATCGCGGGTGTCGGGAGCAGCGTGCTGTTCGGGGCGATGGGGGCGTATTTCGCGCTCTCCGCGCTCGCGGTGGGTGGCCTCATCGGGGCGATGGCCTACTTCAAGCCCCCCATGGGC
>WBZO01004302.1_pt1 | contig 15505 bp, 13 predicted proteins | sample 5204261 | NCBI WGS metagenome assembly WBZO01 (sample SAMN12412400, study PRJNA552823) | activated sludge metagenome | isolation source: activated sludge from anammox sidestream of wastewater treatment plant... | place: USA: North Carolina | collected 2017-09 | reverse complement strand
ATCACTATAGAAGCTGATAAAGAGAAAAAAACCGTAACGATTACTGATAACGGCATCGGTATGAGCCGTGAAGAATTAATTGCCAATCTCGGCACCATCGCCAAATCCGGCACTCAGGAATTTGTAAGCAGGCTTACCGGGGACGCAAAAAAAGATATGCCGCTTATCGGGCAGTTTGGCGTAGGGTTTTATTCCTCTTTCATGATTGCCGATAAAGTAACCGTTGTCTCCACAAAGGCGGGGGCTGGTGAAAGCTTTATCTGGGAGTCAGAAGGGCTTGGTGAGTTTACAGTAAAGCCGAGTGAAAAGTTACCACGCGGCACAAAAATAACACTGCATATAAAAGAAAAAGAAGATGATTATCTGGATAATTTCCGTCTGCGCCATATCGTGCAGACTTATTCGGACCATATTTCCTTCCCGATTTTTCTGCTAGATGAAGACGGGAATAAAGATCAGGTAAATACCGCCTCCGCCCTGTGGATGCGCTCTAAAAGCGACGTAAGCGAAGAGCAATATAACGAATTTTACCACCATGTTTCCCATCAGCCTGACAGCCCGTGGATGACCATGCATAATAGGGCTGAAGGCAAGCTGGAATATACCAATTTGTTGTTTGTCCCATCCAGCAAGCCGATCGACCTGTTCCATCCTGATCGTAAATCACGGGTTAAGCTTTATGTAAAGCGGGTATTCATTACCGAAGAGAACGCTAATCTTGTGCCTTCTTACCTGCGCTTTTTGCGCGGTGTAGTTGATTCCGAAGATCTGCCGCTTAATATCAGCCGAGAAACTTTGCAACAAAACCCGCTAATCAGCAAAATCCGTGACGCTGTGGTCAAAAAATTCCTCTCCGAGCTCAAGAAAAAAGCCGAAAGCGATGAGAATGAATATAAAAATTTCTGGAAAAATTTTGGCGCAGTAATGAAGGAAGGTTTGTGTGAGGCCTACAGCCCGCGTGAGCAAATACTGGAGGTGTGCCGTTTTAATTCCAGCAATTTTGATGATGACACTCTGGTAAGCCTTGATGCCTATATTTCCCGCATGAAGGAAGGGCAGGAAAATATTTTTTACTTAACCGGTGAAAATTTGAATACAATACGCCAAAGCGCCCAACTTGAAGGATTTACTGCACGCGGTATTGAAGTTTTACTGCTTTCTGACCATGTTGATGATTTCTGGGTAAATGTTGTACTGGATTATAAAGGCAAGCAGTTCAAATCCATCACCCGCTCTGATATTAATCTGGAAAGCATAAAAAGCGATAAAACTGAAAAGCCGGAAGAAGAAAAAACAGAAGCAGCAAAAGAAAATATTGAAAAATTATGCGAGCGTATAAAATCAATTCTGGGAAATGCAGTAGGCGAAGTCCGTACCACGCAGAAATTGGGACAGAGTGCAGTGTGTCTGGCCACTAAAGAGGGCGGGATGGATTTCCGGCTGGAGCGCTTCCTGATTGAACAAAAACAAATTTCCGCTGCCGCTGCTAAAATTCTGGAAATAAATCCTAAACACCAAATCATCAAACATCTGGCAGAAAAAACAGATGCAAATATTGACGATGCGGTGTGGCTGCTTTTTGATCAGGCGCGGATTTTAGAGGGCGAGGAAATAACCGATCCTGCCGCTTTCACCCGCCGCCTGCAAAGCTTTGTGGAAAAGAGTCTGGCTGCTTAAAGTTATTTACTAATCAGCAGCAGTTTTAGAGCGCCCAGTTCTTGGTGACGTTTTTATGCCAACAGCACTGGAGATTTCCAGTTTATTTGCCAAGTCTTTTAACGAACTATACGAATCAGCAATTACACTAGATGCCTGATCCACAGAAAGAGGCTTCCCTTTTTCATCAAACAGAATCAGGCTTTTCACCACATCAACAACAGATACATGCTCGTTATCTGTATCGGAAAGATTTTTTGCAATTTTATCACGATTCTGCTCAACAAGATTTACCAGCTTATTATTAAAATCCGGCTGCTCAATATCAATAAACAGGCGTGTATAATCCCCGTCCTTTTCTATCCTGCCATCTTTTAATTCGCTATTAATCCCAGCATTATTTAATATTCCCTGTATCTCTTTAATATTCTGATATAATTTTTCACCTGTATGATGAGGTGTTTCCCTATAAGGATCTGCCGCCCATATATCTATCATGCCTGCTTTAACACTGCCTGGTGTTATTCCATCTAAATAACCTATAGGTTTAAATCCCTCACCTTTACGTATTGGTTGTACCAAATCTTCTTTTCCCAGCATGGTCAAAATTTTTGCTAAATTCTGATAAGCTGCTTCTCTTTTTTCCCCTAATTCTTGTGGTATTTCGTTATTCATAATAAATTCCTCCTGCAATTTCGGCTAAGTTATTTTAGCTGCAATTATCAACTTTTCCAAAAATTGTCAATGTAATTTAACTATTTCCCGCTATTTTATCAGGCAACAACACTTCCAAAAAGATCATACTCATCAGATTGTTCGATTTGTACGTCAACAAACGAGCCAGCAAGAATGCGTTTTTTACTGGAAATATGCACCAGTCCGTCAATCTCCGGCGCATCAGCATAGCTGCGACCTATGATTCCTTCTGGCGATACTTCATCAACCAGCACTTTCAGCGTTTTTCCCACCTGTTTTTTCAGGCGTTTGGCGCTTATTTTCTGCTGCACCGCCATAAAACGGTTCCAACGATCTTCTATAATCTCCTGCGCCACATGGTTGGGCAGGGCGTTAGAATCCGCTTCCGCAACATTTTCATAACGGAAACAGCCCACGCGGTCTAGCTGAGCTTCTTTCAGCCAATCAAGCAGGAATTCAAAATCTTCTTCACTCTCATCAGGGAAACCAACAATAAAAGTAGAGCGCAACACAATATCTGGGCAGATTTTCCGCCATCTTTCTATACGTTCCAGAACCTTTTCAGAACTTGCCGGACGGCGCATATTTTTCAGAACTTTTGGCGAGGCATGCTGAAAAGGAATATCCAGATACGGCAGGATTTTCCCGTCTGCCATCAGTTCCACTACCTCATCCACATGCGGATATGGATACACATAATGCAGCCTAACCCACGCACCAAGCTCGCCCATTGCCTCGCAAAGGTCATAAAACTTAGCGCGCACTTCCCTGTCACGCCATGTACTTTTAGCATACTTAGTGTCTATTCCGTAAGCGCTGGTATCCTGCGATACCACCAGAAGCTCTTTAACGCCGGAGGCAACCAGACGTTCTGCTTCACCCAGAACATCAGCAGCAGGGCGGCTAACCAGATCGCCGCGCAGCTTGGGAATAATACAGAAAGAGCAACGGTTATTGCATCCTTCCGAAATTTTCAGGTAGGCATAATGGCGGGGCGTGAGCTTTACACCTTGCGGCGGCACAAGGTCTAAATACGGGTCATGCAGTGGCGGCACAGCTTTATGCACGGCCGATACTACTGATTCATATGCCTGAGGGCCGGTAATTGCCAGTACATCAGGATATTTACTGCGGATTAGTTCAGGAGTTGCCCCCATACAGCCAGTTACGATAACCTTGCCGTTTTCAGAGAGCGCTTCACCAATAGCAGAAAGTGACTCTTCCCTTGCGCTATCTAAGAAACCGCAGGTATTAACCACCACCACATCAGCCTCACCATAACCGCCAGAAAATTCATAACCTTCAGCACGGAGCTGGGTTAAAATCCGCTCGGAATCAACCAGAGCCTTAGCACAGCCAAGGCTTACAAAGCCAACGCGCGGAGCGGGTTTGTTTGCTGATTTTTTAGATATTGAGCCAGTTTTTTTCATGCAAGGCTTATACAAACTCACCCCATACTACGCAAGTTAAAATTTCCTAATTATTTTTATAAAACCAAAAAAAGCCCGGTTCAGTTTAAGCTAAACCGGGCTAAGCGGGGAATAAAAAACGAATAAAATATCCTTCAGAATAAAATCCTAATCACAGCCACAACCAGCCATCATTTTTTTACCTGAATGCTTGCTATGCAGCGTAGAGCCCAAAAGCCCATGCAACACCTTACTGCTCTGCTCAATATTGCCTTTATTGCGCAGCAGGCACGCCGTAGAAATTATCCCTGATACCTTTTTCCCTTTCATTACCAGCAATCGTGATACATTATGATCATGCATAATCTCCGCTGCGTGTTCAATATCATCATTTTCATCACAGCTATAAACTTTTTTGGTCATAACATCCTGAACATTTGTAGTTTCCAGATTTTTGTCCTCAGAAACCACACGGACAACTATATCCCGGTCGGTTATAATACCAACGACCTTCTCATCAGAACCAACCGGCAATACACCGCACTCAACCACGCGCATAAGTTTAGCAGCTTCTAATACTGATTGGTTGGGCTTAACAAAAAATGGCTCAACCGTCATTACATCCTTTATTTTTATTGTTTTCATAAAAAATCTCCTTCCAATCAAAATTAAAAAAACACCTCTATAAGCTTGAAGAGGCTAATAATATAACGCAGCCAATACAAAAAGCCTTGACTCGAATCAAAAACCAATAATTAATCCCGAAGTTTAATAACCTATAAAATATAAATACATGACACCCAGCGCACGCATACAAGCCTCGATTGAACTTTTGGAACAAATACTTAGTGCCTGGCAATCAGAAAAACGTTTTCCCGCCGACAAAATGCTTGAGCAATATTTCAAGGCGCGCCGTTACATAGGCTCAAAGGACAGAGGGGCGATAGCTGAGCTGGTTTACTGGATATTACGCCACAAAGCTACGCTCCAGTGGTGGCTGGAAAAATACTCACAGTCAATCAGCGGCAGGATGCTTGTTCTGTCTGCCATAATACTGCGCCATGATTATGATGTACAAAGCATAAAAACTGTTTTTTCTAAAGAGATAGCGCATGCCCCTACACCGCTGAATGAAGCTGAACAAAATTTTGCCAAAAATATCGCTAAAGCAGAATTATTTGTATCCGATATGCCGCGCCATATCCGGCTTAATTATCCGCAGTGGCTAGACACCTATTTGCAGGAAAGTTTTACGGATAAGCTGGAGCCAGCAATGGCTTCCATGAACGAACAGGCACCAACCGACCTTCGGGTAAACACACTTAAAACCACACGCGAAGATTTGCTAAATCAATTACAGGAAGAAGGCTTTGCCTGCTGCCCTACCGAAATTTCACCGGTAGGAATACGCCTTACCCGCCGCGCCCCGGTTTTCACTTCCAAATATTTTAAGGAAGGACATTTTGAGGTACAGGATGAAGGCTCGCAAATAGTCGCCTTACTTGTTGATGCGAAACCAGGCCAGCGGGTGATAGATTTTTGTGCCGGAGCTGGCGGTAAAACATTGGCTATTGCTGCCAGCATGGGGAATAAAGGCCGCATACTGGCCTGGGATACTTCTAAGAAACGCCTGGATCAGATAAATATCCGCTTAAGAAGGGCAGGAATTGACAATGTGCAAACCCATGTACTGGAATCTGAACATGATGCTTTTATTAAACGCCACAAAGCAACCGCTGACCGTGTCCTTATCGACGTTCCTTGCAGCGGCAGCGGCACATGGAGGCGCAATCCTGACCTTAAATGGCGGTTCACGTTAAAAGACCTGGAAGAAGTAAAAAAAGTACAGCAGGAAATTTTACATAGTGCCGCACGGCTGGTAAAAATTGGCGGAAGGCTGGTTTATGCAACTTGCTCGATCTTCAAAGATGAAAACGAAAAACAAATCGAAAATTTCTTAAAATCACATAATAATTTCCGGGTTGTCTGCGCAAAAAAAATATGGAATAAAGATAAACCAGCAGAGGTTGAAGGCAATGATGATAAGGAAGCTTCATATTTCTGCGTAACTCCGCATGAAGACGGAGTGGATGGTTTTTTTGCAGCAATTTTAGAGAGATTGCCAGAATAAAACCTGAAATATAAAACTAAAAACTAATAAAAAAATAACAACGGGTAATAAAGTGGGAGTAAGCATGGCAGGCCATATTCAGCAATGTTGCAAATTGCTTAAGCAATACTTCAAAAATATTATTCATACGCGCAGGCTTATTATTTCTTCAGAGAAAAGAATAGTACAGTTTACCATTGGTGTTCCCCTGCAAATCTGCGCTATTGCCGTTATTATATCTGTAACCTTATGGGCTTCTTATGCCACCGGGCATTTCGTTTCTGCCAGCAACAAAATAGAGATCCAAAGCAACACCATCCGTGCAGTTGTTACCCGTCAGCTAAGCGGAATGTTCAACTCCCTGTTGCCATCGACCACTACAGCTATTCCTAAAAATTCAACTTTAAATAATATAAGCGCGGATGCCCTGAAAAAACTAAATGAGAATTACGCAAAACTTGCCATGCTGGAAAAGCAGGTAAGCGAACTAAAAACCGCCAATGAAGCGATTGTAGAAAGGGTGCGCCTGAAGACCAGCGGAAAACTGGATGATCTGGAAACAATTATAAGCCAGACTGGCCTTGACCCAACATCTATTAAAAAGCAATCCGGTAAATATCAGAAATTTGAGCAGGAAGGCAGCAAGGAAAGCGCAGAAGGCGGCCCCTACATACCAACTGAAATGCCAAAAATATCTGATGACGCTGCTGAAATGCTACAATCTTTAGATGACCTGCAAACAATGAAAAAAATTGTCGCTAACCTGCCGCTGGGTCTGCCAATTAAAAATGCTGAGGAGCATAGCCCGTTTGGGCATCGCGTTGATCCTTTTAATGGGAATATCGCCTTTCACTCAGGACTTGACCTGGTTGCCCTGGCTGATCCATCAATCAGAAGCACCGGTGATGGTGTGGTGGTAAAAGCTGAAAATGACGGGGCTTACGGAAATATGATAGATATTGACCATGGCTTTGGCATAAGCACGCGCTATGGCCACTTAAGCGCAATCAAAGTGCAGGTTGGTGACAGGGTTGCCAAAGGTGATATCATAGGCGTGCAGGGCAGCACCGGGCGAAGCACTGGGGCGCATCTGCACTATGAGGTGCGCTATAAGGGAACAGCAATAGACCCGCAGAATTTTATACAAACCGGCAGGCTGATGGAGATAGGTAGCAATGTTCGGCAAAACTAAAAACCCGCAGCAGAATTCTAAAAAGCCTCCGGTGGTCAAAACTGCGCCACGCAGCGTAGCAATACTTTCTGTTATAGCACATGACACTAACATTTTAGGTTCGCTGGTAAGCGAAGGCAGCGTGGATTTTGACGGTAAGATTGACGGAAATATCCGCTGCCATACCCTTACCGTGCGTAAGAATGGTTATGTGAAGGGCGATATTGATGCCGATATAGTGCATGTATATGGAAAAACCGAGGGAATAATCCGCGCTAAAAATGTTAATCTATATGCCGATTGCCATGTTGAGGGAATAATACTTCACGACAATATCTCTATAGAAAATGGTGCATTTATTGATGGCAAATGCAAAAGGTCTGATAAAACATCTGATTTCAGCGATGAATTAGAAGGAAAGCCATACGAACCGGAATCGCCAACCACCATCAGGCTCATAAGTTAGTCGATTAACTACTATATATTACAGTAACTTAACATATAAAAATCGTAATATTTGCTGTAATAAAACTGTAATAATCACCTTAACCCAAGCTTAATAGCATTTCTTCAAATAATTTGTTATTATGGGAGCATAAGTAATTTGATTATCTGGAACTGTTAATGGAACGAACTAACGGCAGCGATGTAGTTATAAACGGCATAGTGCTTCCCAACCATGTGGTGCTGGAATTGCAGCGCCTTGGGCGGGCGCTGGAATGGTATAACTCCGGAGAATTGCATAGCGCTGTGCTGGCCTGCGCCGTGGACAGGAAACTGATTGACGACCCTAATGGCGTGAATTTTATGGATCAGTTAGAACTTACCGATGAAGAAAAACGTAAAGCCGACCTCCACGCCAGGGGAATAACAGAGCACCCAGAACAAGAACATATTTATAAAAACAGGTATGCCAATAACAATGAACCTGATGAACACAGACATGAAAAAGAAGAAGATTGCGAAAATGAAAAACCGGCTTCAAAAATACTATCTTTCTGCAAGCGCCTGAAAGAAGCCAAGCAAAAAGTCTTCGGGCAGGATAATAAAATAGCCTATTACAGCCTAATCTTTATGGTTCTTATCCAAAAATACCACAACTTCATTCTTACCAGTAACGCCTAGAACCTGACGGGATTGTTCATCTAGCAAATCCAGATCTAAACTGCTGCTGCTTAATTTTTTTACCTTATTATCCAATGATTCATGCTTGGATTTTATTGCCGCCAGTTCTTCTTTTAAAGCTTCAAGCTTGCTGGTTTCACGCAGCAGGGCAATAACACCACGCTCGCCGCTTACCATATGGAACACAAGGTAAAAAAGCAGCAGCACGCAAAAAAGCGAGCCTATAGCACGTTTCTGCAAAGGCTGGCGCAAATCAGAATTATTAATATATCTGGCCATATAACTGAACAATATAGATAATTTTTCTTATTTTGGAAAGGGAAAAATTAGTGGATAGTAGTTTGTGTAGAAAGAATTATTATTGCTTACCATTCACTATCCACCAATCACCAAGTAACTACATCAAAATAGCACCACCCGCATAATGCGCGGTGCTGCCCAACTCTTCCTCAATCCGCAGTAGCTCGTTGTATTTTGCCATACGGTCAGAGCGCGAAAGTGAACCGGTTTTAATCTGCCCACAATTAGTAGCAACCGCGAGATGGGCAATGGTTGCATCTTCCGTTTCACCAGAGCGGTGGGAAAGGATAGCGCGATAACCGGAACGCTGGGCAAGTTGCACTGCCTGTAATGTTTCAGTAAGAGTTCCGATCTGGTTTACTTTAACCAGCAGTGAATTGGCCAAGCCTTTATCAATACCCTGCGCTAAAATTGCCGGGTTGGTAACGAATAAATCATCGCCCACCAGCTGAATTTTTTTGCCCAGCAAATCGGTTATTTCCTTCCAGCCCAGATGGTCATCTTCTGCCATTGGGTCTTCTATTGAAACAATCGGGTAACGGCTTACCAAACCCTCATAATATTTAAGCAATTTGCCGCAATCAAGGCTTTTGCCCTCGCCTTCCAGCACATATTTGCCGTCATGGTAAAATTCTGTTGCCGCTACGTCCAGCGCCAGCACCACATCATCTCCGGCTTTATAACCCGCACCTTCTATGGCCTGCATAATAAAAGAAAGCGCTTCATCCGCCTTGGCAAAATTCGGCGCAAAACCGCCTTCATCGCCCACTGCCGTATTATAACCTTCTTCACTCAGGCGGTATTTAAGTTCATGGAAAATTTCTGCGCCGATACGGATAGAATCCGCCATATTCTCGGCATTTACCGGCATAATCATGAATTCCTGGATATCCAGCTTGTTATTGGCGTGCTGCCCGCCATTAATGATATTCATAAGCGGCACAGGCAGGATATGCGCCCCTGCCCCGCCGATATAACGGTATAAAGGCAGGCCGGATGATTGCGCCGCGGCTTTAGCAACAGCCATCGACACACCCAAAATCGCGTTTGCACCAAGATTTTTCTTATTTTCTGAACCATCCAGATCAAGGAGTATCTGGTCAATTTTTACCTGATTAGTTGCATCCAAACCAAGCAAAGCATCACTTATGGCATTATTAACATTAGCTACCGCTTTTTTCACGCCTTTGCCTTTATAGCGTTTTTTATCGCCATCACGCAGCTCCAAAGCTTCCAGTGAGCCGGTAGAAGCCCCAGACGGAACAGCCGCCCGCCCAAACGCGCCATTTTCCAGCTCTACATCCACCTCAACGGTTGGATTTCCACGGCTGTCAAGGATTTCACGGGCATGAATACTTATAATTTCTGTCATTTTTTTCTCCTAATTTTGGTTTTTATGCTAAGTAGCATATTTTTAAGCAGTTTCCAGTAGCTTTTTTGAGGAATATGAAGTTAATTGTTAATAAATATTATTGAAGGATTAAAAGCACATGGCCAACGAAGAAAAAACAAGGCAAAAACTTATAAATGAAGTAAGAAAAGCTGACAATGCAATTTCTGGCTCTAGAGAATTACAAGTAAAAGACTTTATTAATGAACTATTGCCATTATTACGAAATGATACACAAAAAGACAATTTCGTTGAAGCAATAAATATAGTGTTCCTTAACACAAATACTTATTTTTTTGACTCACAAGACCTAAATAATCCAGAAAATCTAAATAAAAAGCTGTGCGATGCTATTTGGAGAAAATACGCAAATAGTGCAGATGCAATGAGCGATTTTTTAGCTGAAATTAAAGATTCTATAATTCACGAATCTAACGGTCACCCAATTTTGAACTATAACCTCCCAATATCTAGCGCACTTCAGCAAGTTGGATTGGATAAAATACAACGAGCATTTGATAATCTAGATGCAGCAGTCACGGCAATTTTAGAACATCATGGTGTAAAGAAACTAAGCGATGTTGATAATGAACATACAAAAAATATTGTTCGCGCCAATATAATTAATTCCCTTACTAATGCGATACGGCATGGTCATTACGATATTGCCTTCAAAAGCAAAGCATTTTCGGCTATAGAAGACATGAATCCATTTGAAACAATAGCACCAACAATGCTAAAAAATATGGCAAACGGAGGTGGAGAGAAAATAATAGGATTATTACAGGAAAAAGATTTTATTAATATCATTGAAAATTTAGGTATTGCCAATATCTACCCAGTTGCAAATTTTATTGCTTATCTTCCTGCAATAGAAGCCCGAAGAGACGATGGGGTCAGAATTAGATACGCTCCTTATGGCTTTTCTAACAGAGAAGAAGATATTGTACTTAAGCAACTATTAGGAAATGAAAAAATAAAATCCACACTTTCAGGGTGGATAAAATCTCCTAGACAAAAAAATGAAGGAATGGAAACCGACGCAGATGGTTTTTATATTGACGACAGAAGCCATTATACAAGAGAAAAATTAGAGGAAGTAATAAATCAATTTGAAAAATCACAACAACCTAAACTACCACAACAATTTAGTGCGACACCAGCCATAGAAAATAAACAAGGTATCAAATACACCCCAACTTTTAGAGAAAGAGAAAATCATAGAAAAACTACGCAAACAGGCTGGGGACTAGAGAATGAATAAGAATAGCATCATCAATCAGATATAACAAAAAACTTATTCCGCTTTCTCCTTCAGCCTATACAAAACTTCCAAAGCTTCACGCGGCGAGAGGTTATCCGGTGAGATATTTTTTATTTCCTCGGCAAGGGCAACAAGTTTTGGCGGGATTTCAGTAACCACCTGCGACGGTGGTGGCGCATAAGAAAAAAGCGGCAGGCTTTCCGCCAGATGCGGGGCGCTGCGCTGCTCTTTTTCCAACTGGTGCAGAATATCAGCGGCACGATTTATAACTGCAGGCGGAAGCCCGGCAAGGCGCGCCACATGGATACCGTAAGAGCGGTCAGCACTGCCTGCTGCCACTTCATGCAGGAATATCAGCTCTCCCTTCCATTCTTTTACCTTCATAGTGTGGCAGGACAGACTGGAAAGACTGTCGGTAAGCTCGGTAAGTTCGTGATAATGGGTAGCAAAAAGGCCGCGGCATCTGGTGACATTATGCAGATGCTCAACCACCGCCCAAGCGATAGAAAGCCCATCAAATGTAGCTGTACCGCGACCGATTTCATCCAGTATCACCAGAGAGCGTGGTGTGGCTTGGTGCAATATTGTTGCCGTTTCCACCATCTCCACCATGAAGGTTGAATGCCCGCGCGCCAGATCATCCGCCGCCCCCACCCTGCTGAACAACCTGTCAACTACACCAATGGTTGCCGATTGTGCAGGAACAAATGAGCCAGCCTGTGCGAGTATGGAAATAAGCGCGTTCTGGCGCAGGAAAGTGCTTTTACCGGCCATATTCGGGCCTGTTAGCAGCCACAAACGCTGGGCGTTTTCCAGATTGCAATCATTACCTATAAAAGGCGTTCCTGACTCACGCAAACTATCTTCAACAACAGGGTGCCGGCCGCCTTGAATATCAAAAGCAAGGCTATCTTCCACCGTCGGGCGCGTGTAGTTTTTATTTACAGCAAGCTGTGCAAGTGCAGACGCTACATCCACCTGCGCCAAAGCGCGGGCGGTGATAATAATCTTATCACTGGCTGAAATAATCTGCTCAAGCAACCTGGCAAAAATTTCCTGCTCCAGCTTCAGTGCATTGCCTGCCGCGTCATTTATTTTTCTTTCCAGCTCGGAAAGTTCCACCGTGCTATAGCGCAGGTTATTAGCCAGCGTCTGGCGGTGGATGAAATCAACAGTGATTTTGCTTTGGTGCTGCTGGGTTATTTCCACAAAATAGCCAAGCATATTATTGAAGCGGATTTTTAAGGTGGCAATGCCGGTAAGCTCAATATATTTCTGCTGCAAGCCAAGTATCAGTTTCTGGCTGTCATCACGCAGGCGGCGCAATTCGTCAAGGGCGGCATTATATCCATCCCTGATAAAATTACCATCACGCAGCAAAATCGGCGCGTCAGGCTTTATTGCCTTTACTACTGCTTCAATCAATGTTTCATTGCCACCAAGTTCCGACACAAGGGCGAACAACCCTTCCGGTAAAGACCCGCTATGCAGTTCAAACTCTGCGCGCACTGATTGGGCTGAGCTAAGACCAGCGGCAATCACCAGCGCATCCCTTGCCCCGCCGCGCCCTAAACATAAGCGTGACAATGCTCGTTCAATATCAGGGCATTCTTTTAAGAAAGCGCGGATACTGTCACGCAACTGCACCTGCTCAACAAAGAGCTGGACATTATCCAGCCTGTTGCCAATAATTTTTACATTGGTTTGCGGTGCGGCAAGCCAAGCAGCAAGCAGCCTTGCTCCTGATGAAGTGATAGTTTCATCAATTACCGAAAAAAGGCTGCCTTTGCGTTTTCCGGAAAGTGTGTTCATTATCTCCAGATTACGGACACTGGCAGCATCAATCAGCATATGCCCGCTGACATGCTCCCTGCGCGGCAGATCAAGGCGCGGGAAATTTGATTTTTGTGTTAGCTGCACATAATCAAGCAAAGCACCGCACACAGAAAGTTCCGCAGGTGAAAAATCGCCCAGTATTTCTAGCGTGGCAATGGTATATATCTCTTTAAGCAGCCTCTGCGCCCTTTTTGCCTCAAATAAATTTTCCGGCTGCGGGGTAAATATCTTCCTAAAATCCTGCAATTCGGGAGTTGCAGTTAGTGATTCCGGTATAAGCAGCTCACGCGGGTTGATGCGCGCCAGCTCCATGGCTATTGTCTGGCTGGTGGCACTGCTTATGTTGAACTCACCTGTGGAAATATCCAGCCATGAGAGAATATAATTGCTTCCGCTGCGAGCCTGCTGGCTCTCGCATGAAGCGTTGCTCAAGGCTGCGCGGTCTGCTGACCGCATATTGTTTCCGCTTTCTCTCACCACAGCCGCCAGATAATTCGCCTGCCTTGAATCAAGCAGGTTTTCTTCGGTGATTGTGCCTGCGGTTATTATCCGCACCACATCACGCCTTATAACTGCTTTATATCCGCGTTTTTTTGCTTCTGCCGGATCTTCAAGCTGTTCACAAATCGCCACACGCTGGCCGGAGCGGATTAATTTTTCCAGATAATTCTCATGCGAATGAACCGGCACACCGCACATGGCAATATCATCACCATTATGTTTGCCACGCTTGGTAAGGGCTATATCAAGGATGCTCGCCGCTTTCACCGCATCGTCAAAAAACAGCTCGTAAAAATCACCCATGCGATAAAAAAGCAGACAATCAGCATGGCGCGACTTAACCTCCAGATATTGGCGCATGGCCGGAGTTACGCTGTCATTTTCCGGTTTTTCAGTTGATATTATATTGGTGGCGGTAGATTGCATAAATTATTTAAAATGATTTGAATATTAATACTAAGATTCCTATTATTACTAATAATAAAATCCACCAGCCCTGCGTAACCGCATCAATATACTCCTTTAATAGGGATGTATTTGGATTGTTTTTTATATAAGTGACTTCTATCTCATCACCGACATAATACTTATTATAGGTATCAGCCGTACACATAAATTTCTTCTCATACACTTGTCCAGATACAGTGCTAAATTTTACTGTTAGAGAATAGTATTTAAAATTTGGATTACCCAAAATTTTTTCACTCAAAAATATATTAAATGAGAAAAATAATTTTAAAGCACCATGCCTGATTATAGGTAAAGCTTGGTAGTAAAAATCGTGGCTTATTCCATATTTCTTAACAACTATACCTGCACTGTTTATACCGAATATTTTTATAATCAACGCCATAATTGGCTTGTAAGAAAAAAAAATATAGTACAATAAAACAAGGCATAATATTGTAAAAAAAACAACCCCAAACAATATTACAAAAGAACCAGACGTATATTCCATCAATACACTCCAAAGATAAAATTTGTAGCATTTAAAAGCAAACTTAGCAGCTAAAACGCTAGGCTCAAGAGGGAATTAATTCCCTGCTAAAAAATCATCTGCAATTTACTATTGAAATTTAAGAAGCAATCCGCAAGCCTGAACATTACCAGATACTGCAACACGAGAATAAGTATTAAGTGGAGAAAGCGAATCCGCCGCACCAACAGAGGCAGGCGTGACCGTACAATCCCCCGCCGCCTCTGAACCTGCAAGATGATTAACTCCATAATTAGAGCTGCCAGCACCATTATTTAACGCAGCAAATAAATAATAAGCCCATGTAGCTGTTCCTCTCGCCTGCACATTGCCAGTATTAGGCATTCCATTATCAATTTTGCTATCAATACTATACGCATCGTTAGGAGACATCCCACCTGATGAGGTTGTAACAACGTCTGCAAAAAGAGCTATATTTCCTGTTGTCAGCAGATAATAATTTACTCCAGAGTCACCACCAGCCATCCAATAAAGCCCCATCCCCATTTTTGCCAATGGGAAATATATATTCATACCATTCGTATTTGCAAATCCTGTTGATTGAGTAATGGTAGAGCCATAAGATCCATCAATTATACTTGAGTCAGAGAGCTGCCTCCAAAAAAGAAGTGTCTCTCCTCCAGATTGAATTGCGACAGAACTAGCAACAGAGCTAATTATACCATTACCATCCCCCATTCCAACGCCACCTGTGCAAGTAGTTGATGACCCACCAAGACAATACAACCCAAAAGTAAGTGCTTCAGTAGAGAGTAAATCCCCAGGCAGACCACCATATTTTAATTTGAAGGTATTTACAGCAGTATTAAACTTTTCGTATTGACCTATGGTAGAGCGTATTTCTGCCGCCCGGATTAAATCCCTACCTACCAAAATACCTCCAACAATCAGACCGATAATAACCAGAGCTATCGATAGCTCTATCAATGCAAATCCATATTTTATATTCTGTTTGGGGCTGTAGTAGATTAGCAACCGTGCTAGGCTACTATAATGAAGATAAGTCATTGCAAATTATCGAAGAAAACCCAGTACAAGCTGCTTGAGTTT
>WBZO01004301.1_pt1 | contig 15509 bp, 17 predicted proteins | sample 5204261 | NCBI WGS metagenome assembly WBZO01 (sample SAMN12412400, study PRJNA552823) | activated sludge metagenome | isolation source: activated sludge from anammox sidestream of wastewater treatment plant... | place: USA: North Carolina | collected 2017-09 | reverse complement strand
CCCGGTCCCGCAGCGCCCGCGCCTTGCCGACGTAGATCGTGTCCCCCTCCGCGTTGAAGTACAGGTAGACACCGGGCTGCTCGGGCAGCCGGGCTATCTGATCCTTGAGTTCGCGGATGGGCATACGTTACTATGGCGCGTTTCCGGCTCTATTCTGAACCCTCCATATTACCAGTGCCTTCGAACGCAGAAGTCGTCTCCCCGCACGAGGATCGGGCCCGGCAGTCCCAACAGGCGCCGAAGTCCAACCTCACCTTCACGGGCATCATCGGCACCATCTGCTGGTTCCCGCTGCGCGCCATCATCGCCGTGTGCGTGGCGCTGCGCATCCACCCGAACGTGCTCACGCTCGTCGGGGTGCTCATCAACATCCTCGCCGCCTGGGCCCTCGGCGTCCGCCGGTTCGTCCTGGCAGGCGTCGTGATGATCTGCGCGAACATCTTCGACTTCATCGACGGCAAGGTGGCGCACGAGCTCAAGCTCGAGTCGCGGTTCGGCGCGTTCTGGGACTCGACGCTCGATCGGTTCTCCGACCTGGCCCTGTTCATGGGGCTGATCTACCTCTACTCCACCCTCGACCGCACCGACTACGTGATGATTGCGGGCATCACGCTCATCTTCACGATCATGACGAGCTACGCGCGCGCGCGTGCGGAGTGCCTCATCGAGAAGTGCAAGGTGGGGTTCATGGAACGGCCCGAGCGGATCGTGCTCTTCATGATCGGCGCGTTCACCAACCGGTTCGCGGGCGTGCTGTGGGTGATTCTCTCGCTGTCGGTCCTGACCGTCGCGAACCGGATCTACTACACCTACCTCGCCCTGAACGACCTGCCGATGCCGTCGAAGACCGGTACGGCCGGGGTCTTCAACCGCATGTTCTTCTGGACCGACCCGCGCACGTCGGTGCCGTACGACATGTGGGTGATCTCGATCCTGGCCTTCGTGTGGCTCGTGCCGCCCGACTGGCTGGGCGACCCGACAGCAACCGGACCCGGGCTGGTCGGGATCCTGATGGGGCTGTTCTAGCCGCGTCGCACGTCGTCGACCACCGCGTCAGGCACGCCTGCGCGTCTTCGCCGGCCGTCCGGCCGTCGACGCCTTCGCGGGCTTCTTGGCCGCCGCACTCACCTGGTCGAGGCTCTTCCGGAGCGCATCCATCAGGTTGACCACCTTCGGCGGCTCGGCTGTCTCTGGTGCCGTCACTTCCTGCCCGGCAACCTTGGCGTCGATGATGCGCTGCAGTCCGGCACGGTACTCGTCCGTGTAGCTCGCGAGGTCGAGGGGCCCCTCGAAAGTCGCGATCACCTGCTGCGCCAGCTTCATCTCCTCGGGCCTGACGTCCGCAGGCACCGAGTGCAGTTCCTCCACCTGCTCGATGCTGCGCAGCTCGGCGGCGTGGTGCAGCGTGTACATGACGATGCCGCGTCCCTGCGGCCGGACCGCGACCAGGTATTCCCGGCCGTACAGGGCCAGCTTGCCGATCCCCACCTTGCCGGCCATACCGTCTCGCATCACGGCAAAGGCGTCGGCCGCCATGCCACCATCCGGGGCGAGGTAGTAGGTACGGTCCACGAACATGGGGTCGATGGCTGAGTCGTCGGCGAACTGCACCAGGTCGATGACCCGGGTCGACTCGGGCCGGACCTTGTCGAAGTCCTCCTCCGTCAGCACCACGTACTGCCCCTTGGCGAACTCGTAGCCCTTGACGAGTTCGGCGTTGGACACCTCGCGCTCGCAGTGCGGGCACCAGCGCTTCTGCTGGATGCGGGTACGGCATTCGCCGTGGAGCTGGTTGAACGAGAGGCTGCCGGCCGCCTCCGTGGCCGGGAAGACCTTGATCGGGATATTGACGAGGCTGATCTTGAGGAAGCCCTTCCACGTCGCCCGTGCAGCCACGGCGCCTCCCTGGAAGTGAGAACCTGAAAGTCGGAACTCAGAAGAGTTCGGAACGCCTACGCGTCGTCGCGTTCGTCGTGCACTCCGAGATCCAGGCCCGAGCCGAACTGGATCTCGTGATGACCGATCTTGTCCCGCAGCAACCGGCGTGCCTCGCCATAGTGCTGAGGCGGCACTGCCAGCCGCCGTGCCAGGTTCTTCAGGCGGGAGATGACGATGAGCGAGACATCATGTTCACCTTCGCGCCAGGTGATACCGCCCACCTCGGTGTAGGGGATGAACGAATTGTCGGCCCAGATGCCGTCGGCGTAGAACCCCCGGCCGATCCGGCGGCTGAGCGGCAGCAGGTACCCGAAGTAGACGAACATCATCACTTCGCCGAACGCCTGGCGGTGCACCACGAACAGCTTCACGAACACCAGCACGCCGGTGGCCACGCCGAGGACGGCCGTGAGCTTCGCGAGCGGCGGTGGCGGACTGGGCCAGGTCAGCATCGCGCCCCTGCGGCGACGCCTGAAGCGGATGTAGTCGAGGAGCAGGCGAAGGTTGGCGAAGAAGAAGCCGCCGCCCAGGATGAAGAGCGTGCCGGTGACGAGGTCCACGGCAGGATTCTACGAAAACCTAGGCCTTCTCGACGTTGGCGAGAGTGGGATCGAAGCAGTGGCGGCAGCGGGCCTCGTACAACCCGCTGGCGCCGACCAGCACCCGTTCCCCGCTCTGCACCAGTCGCTGCGTGTGGTTGGCGGGGTCGCCGCAGACCATGCAGATGGCGAGCGTCTTGGTGATGTACTCCGCAATCGCCAGCAACTGCGGCATCGGCTCGAAGGGACGGCCAAGGTAGTCCTGGTCGAGGCCGGCAACGATGACCCGCTTGCCCCGGTCGGCCAGGGTGTTACACGCGGCGGGGAGGTTGGGGTCGAAGAACTGTCCCTCGTCGATGCCGACGACCTCGGTGTCGTCCTCGACCAGCCGGATGACTTCATCCGACGTGCGGACGTTGGTGGACGCAATGCGCATGTCGCTGTGCGACACGATATGGTCGTGGCTGAACCGGTCGTCGATGACCGGCTTGAAGACCTGGACCTTCTGGCGGGCGATCTGCGCGCGACGGATGCGCCGGATCAGCTCTTCGCTCTTGCCACTGAACATGCTGCCGGTGATGACTTCGATCCAGCCATGTTCCGGCTTCTTGCGCACATCCATAACTGCCGCTCGGATTCAGATTGCAGATTGCGGATTGCGGATTTCAGATGCTGAATGCCGATCGAACGGCCGGACACCGCCGCAGACTCGAGACCTGGCAGGCCTGATCTGCAGTCGGCAATCTGCAATCGGCAATCAGAAATGGCCTCAGGCCCTGCCCTGATATTCGCCGGTGTCGGTATTGATGCGAATGCGGTCGCCTTCGTTGATGAAGGGCGGCACCTGCACCACCAGGCCCGTTTCGAGCGTGGCCGGCTTGATCTGGTTGCTCGCGGTCGCCCCCTTGATGCCGGGCACCGTCTCCTTCACGACCAGGTCGACGCTCTGGGGCAGTTCGATGCCGACCGGTTCCTCGCCGTAGAACTCGACACGGATCAGGGCATCGGGCATCAGGTAGCCGATGGCATCCCCCAGCACCTCTGACGACATGTGGATCTGCTCGTAGGTGTTGGTGTCCATGAAGCAGTAGGAGTCGCCGTCCTTGTAGAGGTACTGCATCTCCTTCTCGTCGAGCACCGCACGCTCGATGTCCTCTTCCGAGCGCCACTTGACGTCCTGCAGCGTGAGCGTCCGGATGTTGCGCATCCGGCACTGCACGTGGGCGCGCAGGTTGCCGGGCGTGAGGTGATGCAGTTCGAGGATGCGGAACAGGTCGTTGCCAACCTTGATCAGCTGCCCTTTGCGAAGCCGTTTTGCCTGTACTGTGTCTGCCATAGTTGCGCCTGTATATCCTTGCAATCGTAGCACATATGGTCGAGGCTCCGGGAACCGTGCTACGATTTTCCCGTGGCATTCTCCCGGTGGGATCCGTTCCGCGATCTGCTGGCGCTGCACGACCAGATCGGTCAGTTGGTCGGCAGCGATGCGCCCGGATGGACCCCGCCCGTCGATCTCTACGAGACGGCCGGCAGCTTCGTGCTCACCGCCGAAGTACCCGGGCTGAAACGCGAGGAGATCGAGATCCACGCCGAGGAGAGCCGCGTGGTCATCCGGGGCGAACGGGCCGGAGGCCAGGTGCCCTGCGAACAATACCACCGCGTGGAACGCGGCCACGGCCGTTTTTCCCGCGCCTTCGTCCTGCCGGAGCCGATTGACGTCGACAACGTCTCGGCCGACCTGCAGGACGGCCTGCTGACCGTCACGATTCCCAAGGCGGGCGGCCGCGGCGCGCGCAAGATCAACGTCTCCTAGCGATGATCCGCCGTTTCTTCCTCACCCTGATGCTCGTGGTGGCCGGCTTCACCGCCGGCATGGTGGTCACTGGCCGCATGCGCTTCGCTGCGGATTCGGCCGCCGAAATGGCAGCCCCCACCGAACCGGTCACGGCAGCGGAGCCCCAGCGCCAGGGAGGTACGCCCCCACCGGTCACCGGCTCCATCGCCACCGGCCCCGACTTCACGAAGGTGGCCGGCCAGGGCGTCAAGGGTGTCGCCAACATCTCGTCGCTGCAGGTGGTGCGGCGGCCGAACTCCCCCTTCGAGAACGACCCCTTCTTCCAGTACTTCTTCGGCGACCAGGACATGTTCGGCTCGCGCGATCGCCGGTCGATGAGCCTCGGGTCCGGCGTCATCATCTCCACCGATGGGTACGTGGTCACCAACAACCACGTGGTCGGCGAGAACGTGCGCGAGATCACCGTCGCCTTCAGCGACAACCGCGAGGTGAAGGGGCGCGTGATCGGCACCGACCCCGCCACCGATATCGCGCTGCTCAAGGTCGACCTCAAGGGGCTGCCGGCCATCCCCTGGGGCGACTCGAGCCGGTTGCAGGTCGGTGAATGGGTGCTGGCCATCGGCAGCCCGTTCCAGTTGAGCCGCACGGTCACCGCCGGCATCATCAGCGCCACCGGTCGCTCCAACGTCGGGTTCTCCGAGTACGAAGACTTCATCCAGACCGACGCCGCCATCAACCCGGGCAACTCCGGCGGCGCGCTGATCAACACACGGGGCGAACTGGTCGGCATCAACACCGGCATCTTCAGCCAGAGCGGCGGCTACCAGGGCATCGGGTTCGCCGTGCCGAGCAACCTCGTCCAGCATGTGGTCGACGACCTCATGCAGTTCGGCGAGGTCCAGCGCGGCACGATCGGCGGCATCGTCACCATCGACAAGCTCACGCCGCAGATTGCCGAGGAAGTCGGCGCGCCCAGCACGCAGGGCGCACTGGTCATCCGGATGATGCGTGGCTCGGAGGCCTACGAGGCCGGCGTCCGCCCGGGCGACGTCATCGTCGGCTTCAACGGCACGCGCGTGGACGACCCGTCGCAGCTCTACCGCCTCGTGGCAGACGCGAAGATCGGATCAACCGCCACGATCAGGGTGTTCCGCAATGGACGGACGCTGGATATCCGGGTGCCGATCGTGTCCGATGCGCGCAGTCGCCGCTAGGGCCCGCGCCGCCACCCTGCTCGTCACCCTCATCGTCCTGATCCCGGCCATCGTGCGGGGACAGGCGCTTTCCCTCTCGATCGCGAGCCGCAGCCTGCAGCCGGGCGAGGTGGTCATCGCCAGCGTCATCGCACCGCCCGACACGACGGCGGTGTCGGTGTCCGGCTTCGGCGCCGAGACAGCCGCCGTGAAGGGGCAGGACGGAACCTGGCAAGCCCTCCTCGGCATCGACCTGGACACCCGCCCGGGAACCTACACCGTGGTGGCGCGCGCCACTGCGCCGTCGGCAGCCGAGACCCGGCAGCGCCTGGTGGTGCAGCCGAAGCGCTTTGCCCGTCGGACGCTGCGGGTCGCGCCCCAGTTCGTGGATCCGCCTCCCGAGGTCCTCGAGCGGATCACGACCGAGGCGGCGGCCCTGCGCGACGCCTATGCGCGCACCTCGACGGAGCCCGCCTGGCACGAGGGCTTCGCGCGGCCGGTGCCCGACCGCGCGAACTCGAGCTTTGGCGTGCGGAGCGTCTTCAACGGGCAGCCGAGGAGCCCGCACACCGGCACCGACTTCTCCAGCCCCGAAGGCAGGCCGGTCGTGGCGCCCGCAGGTGGCCGTGTCGTGATCGCGCGCGATCTCTTCTTCACGGGGAACACCGTGGTGATCGACCACGGCCTGGGCGTGTTCTCCCTGCTCGCCCACCTCTCGCGCATCGACGTGATCGAGGGCGACGTCGTAGCAGGTGGAGCCCCCGTGGCGCTGGTCGGGGCCACGGGGCGCGTGACCGGTCCACACCTGCACTGGGCGCTTCGCATCGGCACCGCCCGCGTGGACGCCCTGGCCGCTCTCGCCCTGCTGCCCATGAGCCGATAAGTCCGGCGACGCGTGCCCCACACGACCACTGCCCGCACAGCCCAGCCAGCCATCGACGTCCGTGCCCTGAGCAAGCTGCACGGGGACGTGACGGCGCTGTTCGACGTCACCTTCGGGGTGCATGCTGGTGACATCGCGCTGGTGCGCGGCGGCGCGGGGGCCGGCAAGTCCACCCTGCTGCGCCTGCTCGCCGGCCACACCATGCCGTCTGGCGGACGCATCCGGATCCACGGCACCGACCCCCGGACGGCTCGGCTCGACGCTGGCGCACGCGTCGGCTACGTTCCCGAGGGGGCGTCCCGTGGCGGCGTGATGCGCCCGATCGACCTGATGGAGTTCGCCGGCCGGTCGCGTGCGCTGCCCCGGCGCCTGATCGACGAGCGCATCCAGGCCGTCAGCGCCCTCTGCGGCCTGCGGGGCCTGCTCCACGAACGGACCGACCGCCTGCCGCGGGTTCTCAGGGTTCGCGTCGCGCTCGCCCAGGCCCTGGTACACCGTCCGCAGGTGCTGTTGGTCGACGCCCCACTCGCTGAACTCACCTGTGAAGAGGCCCGCGATGTCGTGTCGCGCCTGTGGTCGCTCCGCGGCGCGCTCACCACGCTCGTGACGGCCGGTGCACACGACAACGTACCGCTCGCGCCGGACCGGGTGCTGATGCTCGAGCATGGACGCCTGGTCGCACTGCTCGATCGGCTCCCGGCCGCCGGCTGATTCCGACAGGCAGCGGCCACCCGGAGGGCGCACCAGGGGGGTGTGCACCATCGTGAGGCCGGCGACCTGAATCGCGAGTACGATCGCAGGCCATGTGCGGCATCGCCGGCATCGTGCATACGGACGGACGCCCCGCTGACCGGGCCGAGCTGCAGCGCATGGCCGATGCCCTCGCGCACCGCGGACCCGACGGTACCGGGATCTGGCAGCACGGCGCCACCGGACTCGTGCACCGCCGCCTCGCCATCATCGACCTCGAGGGTGGACGACAGCCGATGGCCGGCGCCGACACAGGCTGCGTGCTCACCTTCAACGGCGAGATCTACAACTATCGCGACCTGCGCCGCGAACTGCAGGCCGACGGCCTGGTGTTCCACGAGGCGTCCGACACCGAGGTGGTCCTGCGCGCATACGAACGGTGGGGTGATCGCTGCGTCGACCACCTGCAGGGCATGTTCGCCTTCGCCATCTGGGATTCGCGGACACCACGCCTCTTCGCCGCACGGGATCGCCTCGGCATCAAGCCGCTCTACTACCGATGGCAGTCGGGCACGCTCAGGTTCGCCTCCGAGTTGAAGGCAATGCTCGCCGCCGATCCCACGCGTACCGCCGCACTGGACCCGCGCAGCTTCGACCGCTACCTGCGTCTCCAGTATGTGCCGTCGCCGCACACGATGGTGGCCGGGGTCCGTCAGGTGCCGCCGGGCTGCACCGTGGCCCTCACGGCGGCCGCGGGGGCCGCGCCGGTCGAAGCGCGTTACTGGCAGGCGCGTGGGCGGGCGGCAGGGCGAGCAGACGTCCAGCAGTTCCAGGATCGGCTGGCCCGCGTCGTGGAGAGCCACATGGTGGCCGACGTCCCGGTCGGTGCCCTGCTGTCGGGCGGTCTGGACTCGAGCCTGGTGGTGGCACACATGACGCGGCTCGCGACGACGCCCGTGCATACGTTCTCGGTGGGGTTCGAGGATGCACGCCTCGATGAACGTCACGCGGCACGGCAGGTCGCGGCACATCTCGGGACCGAGCACCACGAACAGGTCGTTACCGACGCCGATGCCGCCGACGCGCTGCCGGCGGTCGTCCGCGCCATGGACGAACCGCTCGCCGACTACGCGGCCCTTCCCACCTGGCTCATCGCCCGGTTTGCGGCGCGGCACGTGAAGGTGGTCCTCACCGGCGAAGGGGCGGACGAACTGTTTGCCGGCTACCGGCGCTACCGGCGCGACCGCCTGCTCGCCCCGCTGGCACGCCTGCGCACGCCCTACCAGGCCTCGCACGTCTTCTCCGCCTGGGAGACGGGCCGCCTGCTGCGGCGGCGTCCCACGCCACTCGAACGTTCGGCGCACGCGGGTGCCCGGACTCGCGGCACGCTGAACCGGCTGCTGCTGCGGGATATCGAGGGCTGGCTGCCGGACGACCTGCTCGTCAAGGTGGACCGCATGACCATGAGCTGGTCCCTGGAGGCACGGGTTCCGTACCTGGATCACCAGTTCGTCGAGTACGCACTCGCCATACCGGCCTCGCAGAAGCTCGGGCTGGTGGGCGGCGACAACAAGCGCCTGATGCGAGAGGCGGCCGCGCGGCTGTTCCCGTCCACGACCGCGCAACGCCCCAAGCAGGGCTTCAAGCCGCCGATCGACCAGTGGCTGCGTGGCCGTCTGCGTTCCCTCGCGCACGACACCCTGCTGTCGCCGGGCGCGAGCCTGCGCGGCCAGGTCGACATGTCGATCGTGCGCCGGTTGCTCGCGGACCATGACGCGGGCCGGCCCTACGGTCACCGCATCTGGGCGCTCCTGGTCCACGAACTCTGGAGCCGGGAGTACCGTGTCGCCTGAGCGCCCCGTCGCCTACATCCTCGGCACCTTTCCCCAGCCGTCGCAGACCTTCATCGCCCGGGAGATTCGCGGGCTGCGCGAGGCCGGCTTCCCGCTCCGGATCTTCGCCCTGCGCCAGCGGCCCGAGTCGGATCTCGAGGCGGCAGACCGCGCCTGGTACCGCGACGTCTGCTTCGTACCGGCGGCCGTTGGCCCAACCGTGCTGGCGGCGAACCTCCATTTCCTTGCCCGGAGTCCGGGCCGTTACCTGCGCGCACTGACCGACCTGGTGCGCCTGCCGCATCGACCACGGGTGCTTGCCCTCCGCGCGATCGCCCTGTTCGTCAGGGCTGCCTGGGTTGCCCGCGAGGTGGAGCGCGGCGGAGGCTGCCGGCAGGTTCATGCCCACTTCGCGCTGGCACAGACCGAGGTGGCCATGGCCGTGTCCTCGCTGCTCGGATGCCCCTTCAGCTTCACGGCGCACGCGCGCGACATCTACGCCACGCCCAGCGCACTCGAAGAGAAGATGCGGGCTGCAGCGGTCGTGGTCACGTGCACGGGCTACAACGCGGAGTACCTGCGGCGGCTGTGCCCGGAGTTGCCCGACGCGCACGTGCAGCTCGTCCATCACGGCGTGGAGGTCGACACCTTCGACATCCAGCCGGCGACGGCGGTCACCGATGCGGTGCCGATGGTGCTCGCGGCAGGACGCCTCATCGAGAAGAAAGGCTTCGACACGCTGGTGGACGCCTGCGCCCGATTGAGGGTGCGCGGCGTCCCCTTCCGCTGCCACATCGTCGGCACCGGGCCGGCGGAGCCTGCGCTGCGTCAGCAGATTGCGGAGCTCGGACTGTCGGAGGTCGTGCAGCTGCCTGGCTGGGTTCCCGCCGATGCCCTGCGCATCGAGATGGCTGCCGCGCGCGTGTTCTGCATGCCGAGCCGCGTGTCGCGCAGCGGCGACCGCGACGGCATCCCGAACGTCGTGCTCGAGGCCATGGCGGCCGGGCTGCCCGTGGTCGCGACCGATGTGTCCGGGATGCCGGAGGCGGTCCAGGCGCCGGCCACCGGCCTGCTCGTGCCACCTGCGGATGTGGATGCCCTGGCGGACGCCCTGCAGCGGATGCTGACCGACCGGGTCCACGCTGCGCAATGCGGAGAGGCCGGCCGTCAGCGGATCCTCGACGAGTTCACCCTGGCCCTCGCGTCGCAGCGCCTGACCCGCATCTTCACCCCGGGCGCTTCCACCTAGCATGCGCAGCCGGTAGCCTCACAACAGGCCGCCTCCGGGCGGCGGACCTGCGATGATGGTGCTCATGAGCCACCTCACAGGTCCACCCTTCCCACACGTCGAGCAGCTCTCTCCCGCACAGCTGAAGGCCATGATGGACGCCGGCGAGGCGTTCGAACTGGTGGACGTCCGCACCCCCGAGGAACGCGACCTGGCGTGCATTGAGGGCTCCCGGCTTCTGGATCAGGCCTATGGACAGCAGATCCTTGGCCTGGACCGGTCCACCGTCCTGGTGTTCCAGTGTCACCACGGGATCCGAAGCCAGGCTGCGGCCGAGTACTGCGCCCGGGAGGGCTTCACCCGCGTCTATAACCTCGTGGGTGGCATCGATGCCTGGTCGGTGATGGTGGATCCGTCCGTCCCTCGCTACTAGAATGAGCACCCGCGACTTCTGAGACCGGTCGGACAAACCCGGAGATGCCTCCTCCCGTCACCCCCGCTTCGGCGCTCAACGACACGACGGAGTTCCCGCCGCCCGACGGGACCGTGGCGCTGAACCTTGGTGCGGCGGCCCTCTTCTTCGTACTGGTGGTCGTGGCGGTCGCCTTCGACTGGGTGGCCCTGAAGGGGGTCTTCGTGGTGGGCTTCCTCTCCGTGGCGCTCGCCTACCTCCTGCTGCCGCTGGTCATGATCATGCGGCGCGAGTCGCCCGGCTGGATGCGCGGCTGGCGCCCGTCACGCATTCTGGCGGTCCTCATCATCTATGCGTCGGTCGGCCTGCTGCTTGCGCCGATCTGGGCCGTCTGGGGCGACAAGATCACCGGCACCGTGCCCGACGTGGCGCGCGACGTGCCGCGCCACGTGTCGCGCTTCGTGTCGCAGGTGCGCGCCAGCGAGCGCTGGCACGAGCGCTTCGCCGTGGAGCGTGAAACCCGTCGGTTCCTGCGGGCCATGAGCCACCGGGTATCCCAGCAGGTGCAGAACGAGGTCGCGGTCGTTGGCGCCGAGGTGGTCCGGGCGCGCCTGGTCGTCCCCTGGCTCGCCGGTGTGCCGCTCATCGCCCTGCTGCTGGTGGCCCAGTGGCCCGCCTTCCACCGGTCTGCCGCGCGCGCGCTCCCCACGCCGCACCTCAAGTGGCGGACGGACCAACTGCTGCGCCAGGTGAACAACGTCCTCGCGGCATACACCAGGGCCCAGGCGCTCTCGGCGCTGGTCGTGGGGGTGATCTGCGGGGTCGGCTTTGCGCTGATGAAGCTGCCCAACGCCGCCATGTTCGGCATCGTCGCCGGGTTGCTGGAGACGATCCCGATTGCGGGACCGCTGGCCGTGGCCATCTCGGCCACCTCCGTGGCGCCGCCGCAGAAGGTGCTGCTGGTCCTCGCCTTCCTCGGGACGCTGCGCATCGTGCAGGACTACGTCATCTACCCACGGCTCATCCGGCAGGCGATGCACCTTCATCCCGTGGCGGTGGTGGTGGCGATCTGGTTCGGGGCGATGGCTGGAGGGGTGGTGGGTGTCTGCCTGGCCGTGCCCACGGTGGGCGTGTTCCAGGTCGCGATCAGGCACTACCTGGAGTACCGGGCCATCGAGCGCCTCGTCCGCGAGAGCGAGGCCCCTTCGCCCTCGCGGTCCTAGGAACGGTCTCAGAGGAAGCGCAGCACCATCACCGTCATGTCGTCGCGCGGGGGCTCGGTGCCCGCAAAGTCCGTGACCGCCTTGAGCACGGCAGCCAGCGCATCCGCTGCCGTTCCACCGCGGACCGTTGCCAGCACCTCGGCGAGCCGGTCGTCGCCGAACTCGTCGCCAGCCGGATTGACCGCCTCGGTGAGGCCGTCGCTGAAGACCACCAGCAGGTCGCCCGACGCCACCTGCACCTCGCCGGTCTCGAACTCGCTGAAGTCGAACAGGCCGACCACCGTACCGCCGGTCTCGAGCCGGACGAGCCCGGTACTCGTGACCAGGAAGGGCGCGTTGTGCCCAGCGTTGCAGTACTTGAGCGTCCGATCGGCCTCGATCTGGCCGTAGAAGACCGTTACGAAGCGTGACGCCACCGCCCGTCGGCAGAGCGACCGGTTCAACCGGCTGCACACCTGCGCCGGCGAATCCGTTCCTTCGGCTTCCCCTGCCAGCAGGCCCTGCACCACGGCCGTGAGCAACGCGGCCGATGTGCCCTTGCCCGCCACGTCTGCCACGGTGAATGCCAGCGCGGCGTCCTCACGTTCGACGTAGTCGAAGAGGTCGCCTCCGACCGATCGGCAGGGTGTCGTACTGGCCACCAGTTCCACGCGGCTCGAGGAGTGGTGGTCCGGCGGAAGCAGGGCGCGCTGGATCTCGGAGGCGATGCGCAGTTCCTGGGCAGCGCGTTCAGCCTGCACGGCTTCCTGATAGAGGCGTGCGTTCTCGATCACCACGGCGGCTTCGGCGGCCAGCGCGTGCAGCACGCCGGCGGCCTGCAGGTAGCCCTTCTCGCGGCTGTCGAGGTAGAGCACCCCGATGCGCCGCTCCGCCCCTTCACTGTGCGCCTCGGAGCCGAACTGTGCCACCTTGAGCGGCGTGCACAGCACGTGGCGGATGCCGAGCGCGAGCGTCCCTCCGTGCCTCGACGCGTTCGCGTCGTCCAGCAGATCGCTCACGATGCGGTCGTTGCCGGTGGCGAACACCTCTTCGGGGATCCGCTTGCTGGTCTGCGCGGAGGTGAGCGTGATGCCACCGCGCCCACGTGCCAGGCGCTGCACCAGCTGACCGCCAGGCTCGGCCAGCAGGATGAAGCCGCGCTCGGCGCCGGTCAGCTCGAGCGTGCTGTCGAGCACGATCGCGAGCACCTCATCGAGCACCTGCCCCGAGCCGAGTGCACGGAGCCCCGCCAGCAGCGCGTTCACCTGCCGGAAGTCGAAATGGCCCGACGTGAGGGCACTGGTCTCGCCCGACTCGACGCGCAGTTCGGTGTCGCCGATGCGGATGCGGTCGCCGGGCTTGAGGACCGTCGTCTCCACCTTGGCGTCGTTGACGAACGTGCCGCCACGCGAGCCGAGGTCCTTGATCCGCCAGGCCTTCCCGTCCTGCTCCAGCTCCGCATGCCGGCGCGAGACGTGCGCATCGTTCAGCTGCAGCTGGCTGTCGGAGCTGCGGCCGATGACGAACGGGCCGCTCGGCACCGACACCGAGCGGCGCCCGGAGGCATCGACCACGACCAGGTTCAGCATGCTCAGGCTCCGTAGCTCTCCAGGGCCGCCGCCTCGGTGTCGTACGAGTCGAATACGGTGGCCAGCTTCGTGATCACGAGCAGGTCCTTGAGCTTCTTCGTGACACCGACCAGCTTGAGGCTGCCGCCCTGCTTCTTCACGGTCACGAAGGCGTTGACCAGCTCTCCCAGCCCGGCGCTGTCGATGTAGGGCACGGCGGCCAGGTTCAGCAGGACCTTCCGCTCACCATTGGCCAGGATGCTCCGCACCTTGTCGCCGAGCTTCTCGGAGCCTTCGGTTCCCAACGTGATCGGGCCATCGATATCGAGCACACACACGTCCTGCACTGACCGCTGCGAGATGTTCATGTCGATCCTTCCGCGAAGAGAAATGATGAGCCGGAATTATATGGTCACCGGGCCGCGCCATCATAGCCGAACGGCACGCGGACCCTCCTGTTGGCAGCAGCCTCGCAAGCGCACGGGGACGTGCGTCAGCCAGTCGCCCTCGCCGCCCTCGTCCTGCTCGTGGTCTCGCTGCGCCCCTCCGCTGCGGCTCCCGACATCTTCGTCGGCGACAGGCCCGTCGAGGTGACCATCGTCGCGCCCTTCCGTAAACTCTTCGTCAACGCCGAGGCCGATCCGGAAGCGTCGGTCAGCGGGTCGCTGACCATACGGACCGAGCCCGGCGCTCCGGACACCACCATCCGCAACGTCACGATCAAGGAACGCGGCAATACGAGCCGCCGGTCCACGGAGTGTACCTTCCCGAAACTCAGCCTCGATCTCGACGACGCGAACGGAACAGGCGCGCCGATTGGCGACATCCGCGTGCTGAAGATCGGCACACATTGTGGTGATGCGCCGATCGGCGTGCTGACCCCGAAGTTCGGGCGGCTCGCCAACGAGCTGGCACCGGTCCGCGAAGCGCTGGTCTACCGGCTGCTCGAGGCCGCCGGCGTGCCGACCCTCCGCGCCAGGCCGGCGCGCATCACCTACCGCTTCGTCGGCGCGCAGACCGACGCGTCGCTCACGCGCAACGCCATGCTCCTCGAGGACGACGATGACGCGGCACGGCGGTTCGGAGGCACTCAGATTGACGAAGCCGGGTTCGTCTCGGCGCGTGAGCACTTCCAGGTGACGGACACGGCCCGCCTCGCCTTCGCCCAGGCCATGGTCGGCAACTTCGACTGGTGCCTCCGGATGTTCCGCGGCGACATCTACCGCTGCGACGACCGCCATCCGCTCTGGAACGTGCTGGCGTTCGACCGGACCGACGGCCCGGACCTGCCGCTGCCCTACGACTTCGACCTTGCGGGACCGGTCGTGGGCCGCCACATCTGGTTCGACGAGGTCTTCGCCGCCGACTTCGCGGCATCCGGCTCACCGATTGAGGTGGAGGTGCTGGCCCAGGTGCAGCGCACGCGGTCGCTGTTCGACCGCAGCGTCCTGGATACCACCCGCGCGTGGTTCGTCGATGCGCGGCCGCGGGTCGAGGCGACACTGGCGCAGGCGTCCGTGGACGACGAAGGCCGGAGGCTGGCGCGGCGCTATGTGGACGCGTTCTACCAGGGCATCACGCGGGACGAACGCTTCTACGGCCCGATTGTCGTCGAAGGCGGCCACCGGGCCTTCCTCGATGCGGAGGGGGTGCAGCCGGCCTGTGGCGACCGCAGCCACGTTCCGCAGGGCACCGTGGTCAGCGCGCCGCTGGCGACCCGTGACGGCCGCGTGCAGGTGCGTGTCCTCGATGCCCTGTGGACCTGGACCGGTGACAGGCGGTGCGAGGCCGTGCAGCGTGAACCGGTCTGGATCGACAGCAATGCGATTGGCACGGACTACCCGCGCTAGAATCGGCTGGTGGACGATCAGCCCGTCACTCTCTGGAAGCTCCGGCGCGATGCCGAGGAGATCGCATGCCGTGTGCGGCTTGCCCCGTACGGCATCGAAGTGGACATGCTGAACGACGGCGCGGTGGTGCTCACGCGCGTCTTCGCCACCGATGACGAGGCGCTCAGCTGGGCGCGCGACCGCCGCGGGCGCCGCGAGTCCGAAGGGTGGCTCCCGGCGCCGGTCGATCCGGAGCCGGGCCAGCCCCGCGTGGTCTGACGCCTACTTCCTGGCCTCGAGTTCGTCCCAGCGCTCGTAGGCCACGAGCAGTTCCTCCTCGACGGCGCCGTTCCTCGCCATGGCCTTTGCGATGGCGTCGGCCCCTTCCTTGTAGAACTCC
>WBZO01004300.1_pt1 | contig 15511 bp, 12 predicted proteins | sample 5204261 | NCBI WGS metagenome assembly WBZO01 (sample SAMN12412400, study PRJNA552823) | activated sludge metagenome | isolation source: activated sludge from anammox sidestream of wastewater treatment plant... | place: USA: North Carolina | collected 2017-09 | reverse complement strand
TTTGTCTTATGAGACCGACTCAGTTTCCTAAGTAGTGCCTTTTTTCGGCCAGGCAGCCTAGCTTTTCCAATCTACTTCTACAGGCTATTCCCTCTTGCTTCCGGCAATTGTGATCCCCAGTCCTCCATCCATCCGGATGGCCTGCCCCGTAAAAAATGCTGCCTTTTCGCCTGCGAGATAAAGGCAAAGCTCTGCCACTTCTTCTGCTGTTCCGATGCGCTTCAGGAGGTGCATATCAACGCATTCCCGATAGACTTCTCCGGGATCTGGGGAGAGTTGGATGGCTTCTCGTAGCATGGGCGTGTCTATTGTGCCGGGGCAAACGGCCATGCAGCGAACCTTCGGTGCATAATCTACCGCAATGCTGCGAGTCAGGCCGAGCAGGGCAGTTTTAGAAGTAGTGTAGGGTGCAACACGCTGCTGCGTAATGAATGCTTGCACGCTTGACACGTTGATGACTACGCCACTGCCTCGTTTCAGCATATGCGGGATAGCATGTTTAGCGCAGAGAAAGGCGCTTTTCAGGTTGACATTCATGACCAGATCCCACTCTTCTTCACTGGTTTCTGTCAGCGTTGAATAGCGCTGGATACCGGCATTGTTGACTAAGATGTCAATGCTGCCGAAGGCTTGAACGGCTTGCTCCATGGCAGCTTTTACGGCTGCTTCTTTGGAGGCATCGCAATGAACAAACAGCGCCCTTTCGCCAAGTTCATCGGCTACCCTCTGGCCTGAAGGGTCGGAATCGAGGAGAACAACCCGAGCTGCTTCCCGGTGGAAAATGTGACTGCAAGCACTGCCTATTCCCTTTGCACCGCCTGTGATGACTGCGGTTTTATCTTGAAATGACATGGTAATCAATTATTGAACTGCTAAGAAGCTGTTTGAATTTAGCTCATCGGGCTAAAAAATCGTCTTTTTATCTCCGGCAGCTCAATCCAAACAGTTTCTTAGCAAGAGATATTTTTTGAAAATGTATCATAAGTCCAATGACGGTCGGTAGCCGCCAGGTAATCTTTTGGAGAGGGGCGTTTTTTTTAAATTTCTTTGAAATTTCCTGATTGTAACGGATTGTAGTGAGGACAAAAAAAGCCATCAAATCTTGCAAAGTTTGAGTTGCAAAACAAAAAACGAGCAATACCCAATAGCAACTCAAAACAACGAAAAAAGCCGGAAACCGGCCAAGAACCGGCAAATAGTTTTGCCGATAAGAGAGGCGGATTACCCACAGTTCATTGAAAACAAATCATTTGTCAGGGAGCGGTTGAACAATCAACTGGCCCTGCACCCTGAACTGTTCCCTGCGGGGATGGCCAACAGGTACGTACTCAACGGCACCACCCGAAAGTACTCCAAGCAGGGCCTGCGGCTTCGGCAGGCCATTGTCGGCGGCCAGACCTACCGCATACACCTTTCGTTTGTGCTGCCCTATATGCAGGGCTGCACGGACGATGTGTGGAAGGGCCTGCTCTTGCTGCGCTATGCGGCTCCCTTTTGGGGTCGCCGCCCTCTTGCTTTGCCACAATCCCATGTTCTGGTGGCGGCTGTTCATCGGGCTGTCCGCCAACAACCTGGTGGGGACGACCGTCAAAGACCGTGGAAAGATGCCCAGGGAACGAGTACCATACAGACACCCGCCAGGGCAAGGCATACATAGCCACCACTGTCGGCGGTGGGTGCTTCCTGGGGGTGGAGCGGCTCAAAAGGCTGATTTTGAGTGCCTTGCAAGGGCATGAGGCGTGTTCAAGGCAGAGCTGCAGGCGGTTTTTGCCCCCTTCGTGCTCCGCTCCGTCAACACCGACGGGTGGGGGCTGCCACCCAGAAGGCCTGGCACAGCCTTTGGAGAAAAATAGCCATTGTCGAGTGCTTTTTGCACGCCTGGCTCAAGGTGCGCAACAGGGCAGTGGCGAAGATGGGGGACTGTTCCACGAGGCCTCCGACAGGGCCTGGGAGTGCTACCGGGCGGAAAACAAGCTCTTAAGAGGTGATGGGCGTAAAATTTTCTTCATTTTGGACGAAAAATCCATCCTTTTTACTTTGGCAGCCAAATCCAAACAGCTTCTAAGCTGTTGCCACCTGAATAAAAAAGCAGGCCATCTCAACATGACCTGCTTTTTTATATAACTTCAGCTGCTGTGGCTTAGCGCCTGCCTGCGGTGAGGCCATCTGGCCCTGGCAGATTGCTTTTGCTGAAGGTGCTCTATTGCAAAAGCGCTATTCTTTTACAAACTTTAAGACTACCTGCTCGCCTTCATTGAAAGTAAGGCGGATGAAATAAACGCCGCTTTCCAACCGGCTGAAATCAGCAGGATATTTCATAGTCCCTTCAGCCAGAGTTACCTGTTGCACGAGTTGGCCTCGGGAACTAAAGACGTCTATTTGGGTAGCTGTTTCCACTTTGTCGCTGAGTTCTACAACCATAAAATCACTGACCGGATTCGGATAAACGAGGAAAAATGTTCCTTCTTCAAACCTGGTAATGCGCTTGACATTGGAATACAACAGATGTTGGTTGTTGTCCAGAATCTCGAGGCGATAGAAGGCGTTGCCCTCCTTGGGCGAGTAATCGGCGTAGGTGTACTTTTGCAGGCCCTCGCTGTTCGATTGATCCATTACAGCGATGGTTTTAAAATTCTCGCCATCGGCAGAGCGCTGAACAGCAAACCTGTAGTCGTCCGCTATTTTCTCAAATTCCCACTGCACAAGTACTGCGTTGTGTACGTTGTTGACATTGATAATCAAAGGGCTTCCACAAATGATTGGACTACTGGAAATAGCCACCGGCAGTACGGCGCTCGAAGTACAACCCTGAGCCGTCACACTTAACGTGACGTAAGCAATACCGAAGGAATTCCAAGTGACGGTCACCGAGGGGCTGTTCGAGGTAGATGGCGTGGCCCAGGTGCCGAAATTCCATGAATACACAGCTCCGGGGCCATTGTCAAAGGCCGTGTAATTTACCACGTCGCCAACGCAGACTAAATCTGGCCCTGTAATTTCAGCTACCGCATCATCGTCCACTGTTATAGTAATATCGTCCTTTTCCAGCCAGTGGTCGCAGTTGGCAGCTTTGGCACAGCGGATAAAGCGGGTCGTTTCGTAAAGAGGTCCTGGCTGATAGGTCGCATCGTGTGCATCGGGCACCATGTTCCAGGTGTTCATGTTGAAGGGGCCAGGCAGCGTAGTGTACATCCACATGTACTCCACCGGACTGCCGCCGCCAGTTGCAGGTGCTAAAGAGGTGATCAGTGCCGGGATGTTGCCTGGGCCGCAGAGAACCTGGTCGCAACAAATGGCTCCGACATCCGTGACGTTCAGGCAGTCGTCGTAAAGCCCCCCGTCAACATGGGTGTTGCATTGCCCTGAGCCGATTGTGATGGGACCAGCATTACCATTAGCATCGAAATCGCTGTCAATGAAGTTGCTGCCGCAGTCATGGGCAGGTGATACTGCCAGGCCTGCCGGCAGGGCTATTTGCACCTGGTAGGTGCCCGGTGCAAGGTTGGCAAAGAGGTATTGCCCGTTAGGAGCCGTTGTTGTTGTCAGCGTTACAGCATTTCCAAAAATATCCGTCCCCGCCAGGGTCAATTTTATGTCTGCTTTGCCAAATTCCCCTGGATCCTGGCAACCATTGCGGTTTATATCAGTCCAAATCCGGTCCCCGATACAGCCCGGCACATACAGTGCGATAGTTTCTTCGCCTATACAGCCGTTTGCGTCTGTGACCGTCACGGTGTAAGATCCTACGGAAAGGCCTGTTACAGAGGCTGTTGTAGCACCATTGCTCCACAGGAAAGTGTAGGGGGCTGTACCGCCGGTAGCGGTTGCCGTGAGGGCACCATCGTGGCCCCCTGAAGTCACCGGGTGGTCTATCTCAATAGAAACAGAAGGGCCGTCTGTTCCCTGGGCAATTGTCACACTGGCTGTTGCCGTACAGCTGTTGGCATCTGTGGCAGTGACGGTGTAAGTTCCAGCACTTAGACTGGAGATGCTGGCACTTGAGGCCCCATTACTCCAGGCAAAGGAGTAGGGTGCCGTTCCCCCAGAGGCTGAAGCCGAGGCAGCTCCGCCAGTATTGTTGCAACTGGGATCAGTGCTGGTGACGGCAATTGTCAGTGTTGTTGGCTGGCCAATGTGCACATTGGTCATGGCGGTGCAGCCTGAGGCTTGGTCGGTTGCCGTGACGAAGTAAGTTGCAGCGCTCAAATTGGTAATCGTCGCTCCCGACGCTCCGGTATTCCAGGAATAAGTATAGGGGCCGGCCCCACCGGAAGCCGTAGCCGTAGCTGAGCCATTTGCACCTCCATAGCAGGAGACATTGGTACCGGAAGTGACTACGGCAATTTCTGCCGATGCTGTAATTGTCACCGAATCAGAGATGGTACATCCGGCGGCATCGGTCACTGTGACCGCGTAAGTGCCGGGAGTCAGGTTGTTGAGGATGGAAGTGGTCGCACCTGTATTCCAAAGATAGGTGAAAGGAGGTGTACCCGTACCGGGCGTCACCATGGCACTGACGGAGCCGTTGCTTACGCAGCCTGCATTTACCCCCGTGATCATCAGGTCAATGCCACTGGTACCTTCAATGGTCACTTCAGCGGTAGCACCACAGCCATTGAAGTCCGTGACGACCACCGTGTAAGTCCCTGGTGCCAGGCCGGTAACAGTTGACATCACGGCTCCGTTGCTCCACAGAATGTTGTAGGGTGCTGTGCCGCCGGATATGATCACTTTTGCAATACCGTCGGGGGTACCACAGCCGCTTGAAGGTGTAACCTCTGTGCTCAGCGTTACATCGGAAAAGGGAGTGATGGCGACAGAGGCATTTTCAATACAACCGAAAAAGTCTGTAACCGTCAGGGAGTAATTTCCTGGTGTAAGTCCTGAAACACTGGAAGTTGTTGCACCTGTGCTCCACAGGTAGAAATAGGGGCCTGTTCCACCCGACACGTTTGCCACGGCAGACCCTGTTCCGCCTGACCCACAAGCTGGGTTGGTGACCTCAATGTCAATAATAATAGGAGTCGGATTGTCCACCGTAGCCGTGCCGCTAAGGGTGCAGCCGTTCACATCGGTTACGGTGACGGTGTAATCCCCGGCAGGTAAAATGTCGTTAACAGAGCCGGTAGCGCCGTTGTTCCAGATGTAGGTGAAAGGACCTGTGCCACCTGTTACAACTGCTTCGACGCTGGCGTCGCAGAAGTTGTAGCAAGGCAGGCCTTTTACAATCATTTCCAGTTGCATTTTTGCCGGCACAGCAAAGCAGTCAATGGCCTGGCAGCCTTTGGCATCTGTCACCGTTGCGCAGTGCAACCCAGGTGTAAGCCCTGTAACCGTACTGCCAGAGCTACCGTCATCCCAGGCAAAAGAATAAGGACCTGTTCCTCCTGAAGCAGTCGCTGTTGCATTCCCATTGCCGCTGCACACCTCGTCTAATGCGAAGTGAACGACCAGCAGGTCGGGGTCGGTCAGCGTCGTTGTTCCTGAGGTGCTTGTACCGGCTGCATCAATGATGGTCACAGCATAGGTTCCTGCACCAACGCCGTACAGCGACGAGGTGTGCAGGCCGTTGCTCCAGGTGTAAGAGTAGGGTTGTTCACCTCCTGTGACGACAGCCATGACAGTCCCGTCGGTCCAATTATGGCAACTTGGACTGGTCAGGTTGAAGTCAACAGATAATTGTGATTGGGCGAGGAAAGGGGCGAAAATACCTGCAAAGCCCAACATCAATTGGATAAATTTTACCGTAGAGAAAGGGTGTTGAAATTTGTTCATAGTAAACAGATTTATTAAAAAAACTAAACACCGACTGCGAAATGCAATCTGAGTTTTTTCACATGACCAGAATGTCAGGGATGGACTAGTATTTAAGAGTTTGTTTGCGATTGGGCCACTTGGCTAAAAAACGGCCCTTTTACGCCACTTTTCCCCCTTTTTTCCGTTGCGTAGCGCTGCTACGCAACGGAAAAAAGGAGAAAAATTGACAAAAGATTGCTCGTTTTCAGATGCTGTTAGGGTTGGGCTGCCGGAGATAAAAAGACACCTTTTTAGCCGGGTAAGGAACGTGCCGGAAATAAGTTGGGTATTTCGGCGAGTGTATTTTGGGGGCTGGCAAGGCAGTGAAATAGGCGCATAGCCTTAGCTATGTAACAACTATTTCACTAACACAGCCAGCGCCCAAAAGACGCCGCCCAAATGCGTAAGTTATTTCCGATACGTTCCTAAGCTCTATCCCAATCGCATTGCTGCTCAAGCACCAAAACGCAAACAAGCTCTAAGCTTTTCTATGCACCTGTAAATAGATAGGGTAGGTCGTTGAAGTGTTAGGTGCAAGCTGCTTCAAATTGGTTGCACGACTTGATGCGTTCTTTATAAAATCGGCTATGGAAGTAAATTCGGAGGCAAGTTAATTTTTTTTGAAAACTTGAGGGGAACTGGACTTAAATTTTCTGCGGGTACGAGTCTTTTAGGCTTTGCACTACCCAGGGAGGTGTGTTGGCCAAAGGAAAATCGAAGCAGTGAATTGCAGGCAGGTATTCAGCAAGTTGAACCTACTTAAAAGGACTTTGAAACGCTGGGTTGTTGACAAAAGAAGTATCTGTCAGCGTATGCAAAAAGGCCAGCAGCGCCTGCTTATCGTATGCTGTCAGGTGCAGTTGCATGATGGAGCCAATGATTACGTTGTCAGCGTAATGCCCCCCCGAATTGTAGTGGTCAATGACTTCTTCCAGCGTTTTAAACCTGCCGTCGTGCATGTAGGGAGCGGACAGGGCGATGTTGCGCAGGGTAGGGGCCTTAAATTTTCCGTTGTCGGTAATTTTTCCGGTGATGGCTCCGTAACCTTTGTCGGGAAAATCCTCCAGTGAAGAAACCTGCGTGATACCATTGTTCTCATAGCGCTCGGAGGTGAGCAGGGGGCCGCCGTCGTGACAGTGGGCACAATGTCCTTTGACGTCTTCGCTGAACTGGTCGTCGAAGTAAATTTTCAGCCCGTCCACTTCCAGGTCGGACAGGAGGAAGGGGTCAGGGTCGTTCTGGTATCTTTTTTTGTCAAACCTTGAATTGCCACTGATCAGCGTTCGCTCGAATTGGGCGATGGCTTTGGTGGCCAGGTCCCGGGTGATTTCCCGGGTGTTTTTTATGCCAAATGCCCTTCTGAAAAGTCTGGGATAGTCTTTGTGTCGCCTGAGTTTTATCTCGTTGTTGTCCCATTTTTCAGCCATTTCCACCGGGTTTTCAACGGGGTGCAACGCCTGATCTTCCAGGGTGGGTGAGCGCCCGTCCCAGAACAAGCCCTTGGTCATAAAACCGATGTTGACCAGAGGCATTGCACTGCGATTGCCCAGCTGGTTGCCGACTCCTGGACTGAATGCAGTATTATCCGTAAAGTTGCCCGCAGGAGCGTGGCAGCTTCCGCAGGAGATGGTGCTGTCTGCTGACAGGATCGGGTCGTAAAACAGCCACCTCCCCAGCTCGATTCCCTCTTCGGTGAGCGGGTTGTCAGAAGGAATAACCATCGAGGGGAAACCTGGCGGAATCACCAACTTGTGCGGAGTTGGGTTGTAGGGAATGTGCGTGAGATCTGTGCCCTCATCCACTGGAGTTACAGGCTCTTTCTCGTCTTTGCAGGAATTTAGCAGGGTAAAAAGGACAGCTAAGCTAAGCAGGAGCTTTTTCATATGATCATTTTTAACAACTACTTGGAGGGAGTGGAGGCTGCCTCACAAGTCAAATCGCAAACAAGCTCTTATCGGGCTAAATTCAAACAGCTTCTTACTGTATCGTCAAAGCCTTCGAGAAGTTTTCCATCAGATATAGCGCCAAAGGCAAGTCGCTGGCTTCCTGTGTGTCCTTGTTGGCAGGGTCTGCCAAGTCCAAATAATTGCCATCTCGGACATAGATCTTCAAAACATCTGTCACCAGATTCAGGTCGAAGGGCTTTTCCGCCGATATTTCCAGCGATTTTAAAATGGTAAAGCTCTGGTACACAGCGTCGGTACCAGCATGGTGCTCAAAGCCCCGGTCGTTGGCAGAAAATGTGCCGTCGCCGTCCAGATCATACACGCCTTCGCTTTTCATGAAAATGAAGCTTTTCCAATCGCTCCAGAAGTGGGTGACAAAATTCTTTTTCAGGGGATTGTCGGGGCTGAGGTTTCCTGCGTCTGCATTGTTCAGCTCCGCAGGAACGCCGATGCTGATTTTCAGCCCTTTGTAAGTGCCGGCAGGTACCTTTTCCCTGGTGAAAACGACAGGTGTCTCTGCTTCTTCAAGGGTTGTATTATCTGAAAAGTCAACAAACCCCACATCTGCAAGGCTAACTTCTCCGCTGCCATCTGCGGGGAGCAATGCGACATTTGAAATGAAGTAGTTGAAGCTGAGGAAGCGGATCAGCTGGTTGTCGGGGTATGTATAATTTTGGTAGGTCATAAAAGGCTGACCGTCATAAACTGCTTTGAACCGGAGATTGACGGTCGTGAGGGGCTTGCCGGGATCGTCCTTTTTGCAGGAAAAAAAGGCAGCTCCGATCAGCAGGAGTAAACTTAACTTCTTCATCAATTGACGTTTTTTTTATTGAAAAAAGTGGGCAGCTTTAGGGGGAAGGTATTAGGGCAGCGTCATTCCATGACGATTTCATTAACGGTGAAGGCTTTGGTTAGGTTGTCTTCGAGCTTTTGCTGAATTGTCTGGTAGCTGTCATTTTGTAGGTCTATTCCTTCAAACCAGGCTAAGTAGTTGATTTTCAGGGTGAGCTTTACGTTGAATCCTCTTTCTAATTCAAACGGTTGGGGCAAATCTAAGGCAATTTCCCGGGGTTCAAAAAACCTGAAGACCAACGGTTGGCTTTCCGGGAGGGTATCAGTCTTGAAGATCAGAGTATAGGGGATGTAGCCCGTTTCAGCCTCATAAATAAGTGAGTCCCCTGCGATACTGAGGGGGTGGGTTTTGGGAACGCTTTCTGGATCAGTTTGCAGGAGGGGCTCGTTCAGGCCGAGGGTGAACCGGAGCTGGTGAAACAGACCCTGGGCCAGAAACTTCCCCAGCACACTTGGCTGGAAGATGTCCCGATCTATTTTAGCAAAGTTATTTTCCACCCTAACCGGTGTGCCCTTTGGTGCTTCGAAAGCGATAGAATCGCTGATGCCCTGCATTTCGCCCTGTGCGTTGACCAGCCGGAAATTGGACAAAAAATAATGGCATCTCTCTACGCTGAAGTAGTGCAGGGTATCAAAAGGAGAAGGATAGGGCGTGTTGTAACGAAATGAAAAGAAGGTGTCCGGCTCTGAAGGAAGGATGACGACGTGCTGAAAAGCCACCGTCCAGGTTGGGAAAGTACAGCAGTCAGGGCAGGGGTCATCGGCGGAAACGTCGTAGTTCGTGGCGAGAATGTCGAGGCAGCCTTGTTTGGGTTCATAGCAGGCAGACAAGCCCAGCAGCAAAATACCCGCGATCACAAGAAAGAATTTCATCCGTGTTGTTCCGTGTTTTGGTTGATACTCCGCTTTTTCAGGTCCGCATTTTCGAGCGCTTCACCAGCCAAGCCTGCAAAATGGGTCGAAAACCCTCGTTGACGTCGGCTTCTACGAAGTCCACCTGGTATTGCATGCACTTGAGCCGCAGTTGCTCTTTGAATTTTCTGATCTGACTCACGTAGTGGTCTTTGACCTGGTTGGGCTGGAGGCGCAATTGCTCTCCCGTTTCCATGTCAATAAACAGGTAGGGCCGGTTTTCAAATTCAAAATCCAGCTCCAGCGACTTGTCCACCGTGTGAAAGAGAATGACTTCGTGCTTAGCGTGTTTGAGATGTTGAAGGGCGGAAAACAGCGCCTCTGTTTCTTCTGTTTGCTCGAACATGTCGCTAAAGATAACCACCAGAGAGCGCTTGTGGACGCTGTCTGCGATTTGGTGGAGTGCTTTTGCTGCCGAAGTGGTGCGATTGCGCTCGGGGTTGTCAATCAGATTTTGCAGGTAGGTTAACATGAGCCGGTAGTGCGAAGTGCTGGATTTGCAGCGGGTGTGTATTTTTAGGTCGCTGTCGAAGATGGACAAGCCGAAGGCATCCCGTTGCCGCTGCAGCAAATTCATGAGCGCCGCAGCGCCAAGTGCCGAAAAACGCAGCTTGTTGGTGTAGTCCTTGCTGTCTTTTTGCACCTCCGGAAAATACATGGACGAAGAAGCATCAATCACGATCTGGCATCGCAGGTTGGTCTCTTCCTCAAACTTTTTCACGTAGAGCCGATCCGTCCGGGCGTACACTTTCCAGTCTATGTCTTTGGTGCTCTCCCCTTGGTTGTACAGCCGGTGCTCCGCAAACTCGACGGAGAATCCGTGAAAGGGGCTTTTGTGCAGGCCAATGATAAATCCTTCTACTACCTGCTTGGCCAGGAGTTCGAGATGGGTGAGGTTTCTAACGTCAATGTTGTCCTGAATGGTCATGTGGAAAATTGAGTTTGAGATGAAGGAAAAATAAAATGCACATTTTATTTTTAAAAAAACTACTTCTACCCCGGGCTTCTTGCTCCCGGTGTTGGCTTTTAAAAACGCTGCCTGCCCTAAAGTGTTGCAATGCTGGAGAGAATTGACTTTTACCTGGGTGCCCTGAGTGCGTCTCGGTACAGCGCTTGGTAAAGGGGCCTGCACTGTGCAGCCAGCTGTTCCAAGTGCGGTGGAAGGCTGAATTCCTTTGCTTGGTAGGGTTGGAACCCACCCGAGCGATGAACTGCGGCGTACCAGTACTTTGCCCAGCTGCCATCTTCAGGGCGGGGGCCGGGAGTCCAGCTCAGCATTTTTTCATCAAAATCTATTTCCAGCCTGCTGCAAAGCTGCCTCAGCACGTTCTCAGGTGCGAGGAGCAACTCCCGCGCATCCACTACGGCACGGAGTGCATCGTTTTTTTTCAAAAAATGAAAAAGCTCAAATTGCTGCGCCACGCCAACATCTCCAATCGAAGGATTGGGAATGACTTTAGAGTAGGAATGGATAATCTCGCGGGGATCCCGGATGAGCATGACATTGTCCGTCTTCAACATAAAATCCCAGTCGAGCTGGATCAGGTGGTGGGTCATTTGCTTGAAAAGAACGACTTGCGTGGGATATTCTCCAAAAATGACTTTTTCTATCACACGCTCACCTTCGGCATCCTGGCTGGCGAGGACTTCTGCTGTGCCTGGATGCTGCGCTTCGGTATCTGTTTTGGAGAGGTAATGGGCGTAGAGCGGCTCGTCCACTACCCGGGTGTCGGAGCGCTGCGCAAAGGCATACATGAAGGCAGTTGAGATGTTGCGGGGACTTGACCAGACATTGATTCGCTTGGGCATCGGCAAAGTTTTTTGTGCGAATGTAATACCCCGGCCATTTGTATGGCTGCTCTGCGCACTTAAATTTACCGGAAAAACAGGAGAGACCTTTCAGAAGCTGTTGGGATTTAGCTGCCCGAGAGAAAAAGGCGACTTTTTAGCCTGGTGAGCTAAATCCACACAACTTTTTAGGGAGGAGAGATGAATAGAGCTTGTTTTTAAGCGGGTTGCTTTTAGAGCTTGTTTGCGTTTTGGTGCTTGAGGTAAAAACGAGCTCTTAGGGGTGAGGAGTGTGATACCTTCTTAGAGATGGATGGGTGAGGGGTATTCAAATTCGGAGGATTTATATTTTTGTGTGCTGTTGAGGGCGAGGCAGATGAGTGGCCCGGAGAAAGGACGGAGGGCAAGCACAGGCAGGAACAAGTACAATTTTAAACATTCCAAAAAAACTTTATGCCGTACAGCCATTTTACGCAGATTATCCGGGAGGCCTGGGAAGCCTACGATCCGTCCAGGGAAATCGCAAAAATTGAGGATATCAGTGCAAAGGTCTCGACGAATCACGTCTATCGGATTACTTTTCAGGATAGGAGCCTGATCATAGGAAAACTGTCTTACTTCGGAAAATTTGAACATTTTGCGGAAGATCACCGCATCATCAACTCCCTTTCCAATAACCTGGCTGCTCCTTTTGAAAATTTCCTGGCTCGCTCGCTGATGAAGGGAAACCAGCTTTTTATCCATCGTTGCCAGGAGAGCAATCTCGATGTTTGGGTCGTTTTTTATCGCCCCATTGAGATTAAGAAGCGCCCACCCCGGCGGCTCAATGAGGAGCAAATCAGCATTATGGGCGAGCAACTGGCGCTGTTTCACAAAGCCTGCTATCAAATACGGCACACCCTGCCGCCTTCCTCCAAAACGCTGGAAACCGACATTGATGACCTCCTGCAGATCCTCGAGTCCGCACCAGGACGCCACGAATACCATGGCCACACCGCACAAATCAGGCAGCAGTGCCAACTCTTCCTGGAAAACTCCCGGCAGCTCGGTGCTAACTCCCTTGAGAGCATCCCGGTTTTTATTGACTGGAATATCGGCAACTTTTCCCTGACGCCCTCATTCAAATTGTTCTCCCGATGGGATTACGACTGGTTCCGCATCGCAACGCGCATGATGGACTTCTACTTCCTTAGCCGGGTTGCCTCCGATGTGGGCGACCGGACGATCTTTAGTTATAACATCGGAACGATGATGGAAGACCGCTTTATCATTTTTTTGAAATCTTACCACCAGGTCTTCCCCCTGAGCCAAACTGAAATCCGCTTTTTGCAGGAAGCCTACCGCTTCTTTATTTTAAACTATGTGATAAAGTACGGCAGGTATTTTTTCCATGAAATCTTTGCCAACAAGTTGCAAAAGGAAGCCTATGAGCAGTATTTTTCCAATATTGAAAAGGAATTCAACCCTGGACGATTGCTGGATGCATTGCAAATCTGACACCGATCTTTTCTGCGCTTGCAGTCCGGTTAGCAGCGGGGTATTCAATAAATTGTATCCTGCATTTTCAAAAGGTCGTGGTGGAGATGGTTTCTAATAAAACGTACATTCTGCTTTTTCTTCGATTCTTCGCCCTTTTTTTAAAACATGGAAAACACCATTTTTTCTTCGATTGCCAAAAATTTTAAAGCCGTATTCCTGGATTCCTACGGCGTGGTAAAAAACTACAACGGCTTGATTGAAGGGGTTCAACGCTCCATTGACTTTTTGCGTAGCGAAGGCATCGCCATCCGGATACTAACCAACGATGCCTCCAGGAGCCAGGAACAGCAATACGACAACTTCCGCCGCCTCGGGTTGCAGGGCATCGAAGTAGAGGAAATCATCACCTCCGGCATGTTGGCCCGCCAATTTTTGAAACACAAGATCCTGAATGGGAAAATAGCTTACCTCGGTACCGAGGATTCTGCTCACTACATCCTGCAGTCGGGCAGGCAATCCGTTCCTGTGCGGGAGGTCAACCTGGACGATATGGAGGCTATTGCCGGCTTTGCCTTCCTCGACGACGAAGGCTTCGACTGGAATGTGGACATCAACAAAACGATAAACCTCATCAACCGGAAAAACATGCCCGTCATTGTCGCCAATTCCGACAAGGTGTACCCCGTCTCGAAGAACGATGTCTCTGTGGCCACCGGGGGCATCGCCAAATTGGTGGAAAATATCCTCAATCGCAAGTTCATCCACTTCGGCAAACCCGATTCCCAAATGTTCAACTTTGCCTTCGACGACCTGAACAGATCGGGCCATTTTGAAAAGACAGACATCCTCATGGTGGGTGACACGCTGGCGACCGATATCCTCGGCGGCAATAAATTCGGCATCAAAACCATGCTCGTGCTCTCGGGAAACACCCGCCCGGAGCTTGTGGATATCCTGATCGGAGTAACGGGAATTATTCCCGACTATATCGGCGAATCAATTGTAAAATAGTTTGGAGTTTGTACCTTATCGCCGGTTTTAACCCCTTTTTTGCAACTGTTTAACAGGGGGTGTTTTTGCGGAAAAATGTTCAATTTCCTCCCCCAAAACACCCCGGATTGAGCCTGTTGCATCAGTCAAATTGCCGCCGTTGGTGGCGAATGAAATCCTCCGGAACAGGAGGCTTTTTTTAAGAACTTGTTTGAACTTAGGAACGTGCCGGAAATAAGTAGGGTATTTCGGCGAGTGTATTTTGGGGGCTGGTAAGGCAGTGAAATAGGCGCATCCTTAGCTACGTAACTATTTCACTAACACAGCCAGCGCCCAAAAGACGCCGCCCAAATGCGTAAGTTATTTCCGACACGTTCCTTCGTCCGGTCAGCCAAATCCAAACAAGCTCTAAGTAGTTAACTTTTTTCTTTCCCGGCCCGGCCACAACTGTTTACACCATGATCAATCTGAGTTTTTGGGAGCAACAATCTTTTTTCCACCACTACGATGTCGTCGTAATCGGCAGCGGCATCGTCGGCTTGACGGCAGCACTGCATTTGCGCAAGAACAACAAGGCGCTAAAAATTGCCGTCGTAGAGCGAGGAGTGCTGCCATTGGGCGGTAGTACCCGCAACGCAGGATTTGCTTGTATCGGCAGCATGAGCGAATTGCTCGACGACCTCCAATCCCGTCCGGCTGACGAGGTGTTCGCCCTTGTGGAGCGCCGCTGGAAGGGGCTTCTGCGGCTCCGGCAAATCCTGAGCGACAAGCAGTTGCAGTACCAACCCCTGGGTGGGTTTGAAATATTCAAGCCCGAAGAGACCGCTGTTTTTGAAAAATGCATGACCCACATAGAGCAGTTCAACCGAGAGCTGGCAGCGATCACGGGTGAAAGGGAAGTTTACTCCTTTGCCAGCCACAAGGTCAGCGGATTTGGCTTCAAAAATGTTGCCCACATCATTTTTAACAAAGCTGAAGGGCAGTTACACACTGGCGAAATGATGAAGGGCCTGCTGGCACTGGCCCGGAGAGAGGAAATCCCCATTTTCAACGGCATCGCTATTGAGCGCATAGAGGAAGAGCAGGCTGGTGGGGTCGGCCTATACACAGATCAAGACTGGCATTTTACCGCCAGGCAGGTCTTAGTCGCCACCAATGGATTTGCTCGCCGATTGCTACCTGACCTGGCACTTTTTGCTGGCCGCAGCCAGGTACTCATCACCAAGCCCCTGCACCATCTGCCCTTCCGGGGCAGCTTCCACTACGACAAGGGCTTTTACTACTTTCGGGATGTGGACGAACCAGGCCGCCCCGGCTGGAGCCGCATTCTCCTGGGCGGGGGCAGAAACCTCGACCTGGAAGCAGAGAAAACCGACCAGTTCGGCACTACAGAGATCATCACAAATGCTTTGTCTTCTCTGGTCAAAAATGTGATAGCACCCACTTTCCCCGTTGAAATAGAATCCTGGTGGAGCGGCATCCTCGGCGTAGGTATGGTGAAAAAGCCGATTATTGAAATGGTTTCGCCGCATGTCGGAGTAGCGGTAAGGCTGGGTGGCATGGGCGTTGCCATAGGCAGCCTGGTGGGCGAGGAGGCGGCGCAAATGCTGTTGGAAGCTGCTTAGGAACATGCCGGAAATAAGTTGAGTATTTCGGCGAGTGTATTTTGGGGGCTGGCAAGGCAGTGAAATAGGCGCATAGCCTTAGCTACGTAACTATTTCACTAACACAGCCAGTGCCCAAAAGAC
>WBZO01004298.1_pt1 | contig 15520 bp, 14 predicted proteins | sample 5204261 | NCBI WGS metagenome assembly WBZO01 (sample SAMN12412400, study PRJNA552823) | activated sludge metagenome | isolation source: activated sludge from anammox sidestream of wastewater treatment plant... | place: USA: North Carolina | collected 2017-09 | reverse complement strand
GATCGGTCTCGACATCGTCACCCTCGGGCTCGTCTACGACGTGGAGATCCACGAGGGTGAGGTCGACGTGACCTTCACGCTCACGACGCCGGGGTGCCCGATGGAGCGGGTGATCACCGACGGCATCGTGAACGCGGTGGGCGCCGTGCCCGGCGTCCGGCAGGTGAACCCGTGCCTCGTGTGGGATCCGCGCTGGCACCCGGGCCTCGCGCGGAAGGGATCGTTGTGAACGCGGAGACCGCAGGAGGAACGCGGACGCAGTGACGCTCGCGACCGCGAGGTCACCGCGACCGCCACGGACGCCCGTCGAGGAACGCACGACGAGTCCTTGAACGAGCTTCTGCGAGCCTTAGTGAAGGAGTCATGATCCCTCACCACGCTTCGCGGATCGGACGAGCGACGCTCCTCATGAGCACCTGCCTGGGTCTCGGCTGCGCCGTCGCCGCGTGCGGCTCGCAGGACGGAGCGCACGGCACCGCAGCGGGTGGAAACGCCGGCGCCGACGACGCCGGCGCTGGTGAATCGGCCGGCGTCACGGCGGCCACCCCGCCCGACGACATCGGCGCGCCGGACGCATCCGGCGAGCAAGAGGAGGGCGCGGACAGCGGGCCGCAACCGGATCTCTATGACCCGGCGATCATCCCGGAGATCGAGCTCACGTTCGACGCCGCGGCGATGGCGGTGCTCTCGAACCCGGACATCGCCACCAAGGACACATGGGTCCACGGGTCGTTCAGGATGGGCGCGATCACGTTCGCCGACGTCGGCGTGCGGCGGAAGGGATCGGCGACGTTTCGTGCGCTGCCGCAGAAGGCATCGCTGAAGGTGAAGCTCAACAAGTGGGTCAGCGGACAGAAGGTCCATGGCCTCACGGAGCTCACGCTCAACAACATGGTCAACAACTCGACGTTCATCGCCGAGCGCCTCGCCTTCCACGCGTTCCGATCGCTCGGGCTGCCTGCCTCGCGGGTGAACACTGCGCACCTGAAGATCAACGGCGAGGACTATGGCATCTACGCGAACATCGAGACGCCCGACAAGAAGTTCCTCGCCCGTGTCTTCGGCGCGAAGTCGAAGACGCTGTACGAGGTGCCGGACTACGGAAGCGCATGGGTCCCGGGCTGCGAGCCCGGTCTGGAGATCGACGTCGCCGATCCGGACGCGCCGCCAGGAACGCTCCCCGATGCCACCGCCCTGCTCCAGGCGGTGGAGGCCGCGAGCGACGCCACGCTCATCGCCGATGTCGCGGCGCATCTCCACACGACGGAGTGGCTCCGCTTCTCCGCCGCGGAGGCCGTCACCGGGGACTGGGACGGCTATGCCTACGGCAAGTTCGGATCGCACAACTACTTCATGGCGGGCGACACGGACGGTAAGTTCTCTCTGATCCCGTGGTCGCTCGACTCGACCTTCAACGACGACGAAGGGGTGATCGATGCCGCCACACCGCTCGACGTCACGCTCCTCACCCGCTGCAAGCTCGGAGCAAGCTGCTGGAGCGCCTACAAGAGCGAGGTGCAGTCCGTCGTCACCGCGTTCGAGGCGCTCGACCTCGTGAGCCTCGCGAAGAGCTGGCACGACCAGATCGACCCCCTGGTGCGCAGCGATCCGAAGCGCGAGGTCTCCGTCGAGTACTACGACCAGCGCACGCTCCAGCTCTACGACTGGATCCAGGCGCGCCCCGCCCTCGTGCGCGCACAGCTCGGCATCTGACGCATCCGATCAGCGCGGAGGGAGCGGACCTCCGACGGCGCGGCACAGGGCGTCGACCGACGACCGGTAGCAGCGCATCAGCCTGAACAGCTTCAGCTCGACGACGTTCGTCCTCTCCTCGAGCGTGAGCGCTCGGACCACGTTGATCGCCCCGGCGGAGAGGGCGCGGTCGAGCTCGCCTCTCGCGCGCTCGAGCAGCGGCAGCGACGTAGCCCGGAACTGGGTGACCAGCGCGGCCGCCGCGTCCACCTCGCGCACGCGCGCGCGCACCTCGCGTACGATCGCCTCCACCTCCGCCTCGAGGAGGTGCTTGCTGGCGGCCTTCGACGCCTCCGCCTGGCGCACCGCTCCGCCGTTCGTGTGGAAGATCGGCACCTCGATCGCCGCGCCGACGGTGAACAGGGGTACGCCCGTCCGCGACGGCTCGATCTCGTAGCCGACCTCCACGAAATTCAGCCACGGCCAGCGACGGCCCTCCTCGAGGTGGAGGCGTGCGTCGGCCCCGTCCATGCGCGCTGCCGAACCAGCGATCGCCGGGCTGCGCCGGAGCGCGAGCTCGATCAATGCCTGCTCGGGCGGAAGCGCCGGCGGCGGCCACGCCGAGGCGTCGCCCGACAGCTCCATCTTCGCTCCCGGGCGGCCGATGCGATCGAGGAGGATGCCGACGACCAGCGCTCGACGCGAGCGGAGCTCGGCGACCTCACCATCGGCTTCCACCGAGAAGAGCGCGGTGAGATCGGCATCGACGCCGGTCGACATCGCCGTGCCGAGCTCGTCGCGGACCTGGGTGGCTAGCTTTCGCCGCGCCTCCGCGACGCGCTCCGATGCGGCGATCTCGGCATCGAGCAACACGACGTCGTCGAACAGCCACCGGATCTCCGCTTCGAGCGCGATCTCCTCGGCCCGAAGCGCGGCGCGCACCTCGTCGCGCGCAGCCCGGGCCTCGGCCTCACGGGCAGCGATCTCGCCTGGCCGTTCTGGGCGAATGCGGAGGCGTGGAGTGACGAGCAAGCTCTCGCGCTCGTCGATCGCGCGACCGACCTTGACGTTCGTCGCCCGGACCTCCGGATTGTTGCGCTGGCCAGCGGCCTCGATCGCCGCATCGGCCGCCGCGACGCGCGCGCCGAGCTCGCCGAGCTTCGCGCTGTTCTTCTTCGCGAGTGCGATCGCCGCCTCGAGCGTCAGCGGCACGTTCGCGACATCGGGCGCCGCGCCGATGCGCGCGTCGGCCACGCCTCCGCGGAGCTGCGGAGCGCCGCCCTCGCGGGTGCTCCGCTCGTAGATCGCGATGGCCTCGGTCGCCCCACGCGTCTGTCCTGGCGAGTAGCAGGCCAGGGGACCGACCAACGTCACCGCGACGATCGTCACCCTGGCTACGGCGGCCATGGCGTCTCGAGGAAGTAGGGGGTGGAGTTGCCCGTGTCGAAGACCACGATCAGGTTCGCACCGGACAGCGACGGCGAGAGGCCCTCGGGCTTCCATCCGGGGAATCGTCGAACGAGACGCGGAGAGAGCGCGCCTCCGCTGCTCACGTGGTCGACGCGCCAGAGCGCGCCGGCGGCTCCCTCCTCCTTCGACGGCGTCGAGGTGAGGACGAGCGAGTCCGGATCGACGAAGAGCAGCTCGGAGATCCCGCCAGCCGCGATCTTGCCGTCGAGCTCGACGTCGACGCGCGCATGGGCCCAGAGCGCGATCCCGGACGCCTCGAGCGTGCTCGTGCCGGAGCTCGGCGCGACGAAGAGCGCCTTCGGCAAGGGGATCCTCCAGATCATCGCATCGCCGTTCGCGTCGAGCGGCGCCTTGAGCCCGAGATACAGCGCGCCGCCGTGGAAGGTCATCCCCTCGATGTCGAGGTCCCTCAGGCCGCTCGCGAGGCCGAGCGTCGCCGCACGCGCAGGCGCCGCCTCGAGCATCTCGGCGAGGTGAACGCTCCCGTCGACGCGGTAGTGGCCGCCATCGGGCCGCAGGCGCAAGAGCGCCGTACGAGCCCGCTTGCGGTGGCCCTTCCGGCTGTAGCTCTGAGACGAGAGCACGTAGATCTCTCCGGCGTCGCCGGCGGTGATCGACTCGAGGTCGTCGATCGATGCTGCACCGTCGATGACGATCGGCTCGGGCGCGACGGCTCCGGCTGTGTTCATCGCGAAGAGCCAGGGCCGCCCTTCGCTCGCATCGTCCTTGATGCCGGTGTCGTCGCTCACGACGAGATACCGGCCCTCGTTCGGCTGGCCGAGGATGCCCGAGGGCTCGAACCGCGTGCGGCGCGCGAGCGACGGTGGAACCGTCATCACGCGCGGCTCGAATCGCGCAGCGTCACTGTCCGTCGCCGCGTCCTCGTGTGTCACGCCGCCCGCCTTCGCGACCGGGATCCCTGCGCTGTGGGCGAGAGGAGGTGCGGGCGCCGCATCGAGCGCCACGGAGAACGCCTGTCCTGCGACGATGTCGGTCGCGTCGTCGATCGCGACGATGACCTCCCGTCCCCACCGACGCGCCGTCGGGGACGGCCAGCAGCGAGAAGGAAGCTCGGCGACGCGCGGGCCGAGCGCGACCGTCCGTCCTGCGAGCGGTGCGCCGCGCCGCCCGCGGACCCACAGACGAGCGGAGCCGCCCTTCCGCAGCGTCACGGATCGATCCTCGGGGACGCAGACGCTGACCTGGTTCGTCGTGCTCACGAGCGTGACGATCGCGTCGCCCGCCCTCGCGATCTCGCCCGGCTGCTTGTCGATCGAGGACACCCGGCCCTTGCGCGTCGCGCGGAGGAGATGGCTCGAGCGGCGCTTCTCCAGCAGCTCGATCCGGCGCTGCACGACGAGGAGCTCCGCATCGAGCCGCGCGCTCGTACGCACGTCGTCGTCGACCGCGTCCCTTCGCTGACTGGCGGCCGCGAGCTGGCGGGTGAGGACGCTTATCGTCTTCGGCTTCTCCGTCGCTACGGAGTCGAGCTGCGCACGCCGGACCTTCAGCTGCGCGAGATCGGATGCGACGGCCTGGTGCTCGGCGACGAGCTTGCTCACTCGCTCGATCTCTCGCTCGAGCGCCTGCGCCTCGGCGTTCAGTCGCCGCAGCTCCTCGCGCTCGCGCGTCGCCTCGCGCTCGACGGTATCGCGGTCGACGTCGAGGCGCCGCCCGAGGTTCGTCTGTTCCAGGCGGATGGATGTCTCGAGGCGCACCTTCTCCGCCTGGGCGATCGCGATCTCGCTGTCCAGCACCGACGTGTCGAGCGAGGCGAGCAGCTGGCCCGCCTCGACCTCGGCCCCCACGGCTACGTGGACCGCGGTGACGCGCGCTGGCTCGAGCGCAGCGACGGCCTCGGGCACGCCCTGCGCGAACCCGACGAGCGAGCCCGTCCCTTCGATCCGGCCGTGAACCGCGAACGCGAGCCCGAACGTCCCCACCACCAGGAGGACCGGCACCAGAGCGGACAGGCGATGCTTGAGTCGGTTCCAGCGCAGCGGCATCGGTCGGCCTCAGATGTCGAGGGTCGGCTCCTGGAGCAGCAGCGTGACGTTCTTCACCCCGGGGACGGCCTGGAGACCGGCGACCACCTTCGACCGCTCGTCCATGGAGTGAGCAGAGATCTGGTACGCGTGCTCCATCGCATCGCCCTGCGCCGCCTCGCGAAGCGTGACGAGCGCGAACGAGCGGCAGTGCGTCCCGAGCACGTCGGCGATCGCCACCTCGGTCGACGGGCTCCGCGGCGCCACGAAGCGGACGAGACCGTCGGGCTGGCTCCGGGTGCCGTACCCCGTGGAATGCAGGGCGAGGCAGCCGACCGCGAACGTCGCCGTGCCGACGATGCCGCTCGCATAGGCCTGCGCTCCGCACGCGAACCCGACCCCGAGCGCCGCGAAGACGAAGATGATGTCACGCGGGTCGCGCATGCTCGTCCGGAAGCGCACCGCGCTCAGACCGGCGGCGATCCCGACGCCCGCGGCGATGCTCCCGCTGACAGCGAGCATCAGCATGCAGGTCACCACGCTGCAGAGCGCCATCCCGTGCACTGTCGCGCGGGAATAGGAGAGGCCCCGGAACGTGACCATGTAGAGCGCAGCGATCACCTGCCCGAGACCGAACGCCAGCAGCATCGCGAACAGCGTCGCGTCCCACGGAGCCGGATCCATGTCCGTGAACCCGAGCAGCTCCGTCATGACGGCCCTCCTCGGCCCTCGAGGAGCGGCGTCCGCTTCGTGCTCGGGCGCGAGAGCTCGTCGCGCACGCCGTAGCAGTACTTGGAGAAGGAGTAGCGAACGAGCTCGAGCTTCCGCACCATCGCGTGCATCCACGCCGGGGGTCTGCGCTCGAACTTCAGCTCGAGGACGGCCACGCTGCGCGACGTGTTGGTCCGCGCGGAGTGATCGATGAGTCGCCACCGCCTGGGATCGGCGTCGAAATCGAGCTCGGTCGTCTGCTGGACGCAGATCTTGCGGTCGAGGGTGAGCCGCGCGTACGAGTCGAGATGGCTCACGTACGCCTCGCGCTCGTACTCGACGAGGAGCACCGGCTCGAGATGATGGGTGTGCACCTTCGACGCGAAGGCCGCGACCGCGGCTCGATTCCGTTCGGTGAGCGCATCGAGGGTCGCGCCGTCGCCGTCGATCGCCTGGCGCCAGCGATCGCAAGGGACCGCCGCACGCGTCTTGACGATCACGTCGCGGACCCTCCGCTTCACTTCCAGATAGTGGGCGCTCGTCGGAGCGTCCGGATACATGCGCGCGCGGACCTTGAAGCGACGCGCCTCCTCACGCTCGTTCGCCGCAAAGAGGTCGAGCGAGGGCGTGTCGAAATAGAGCGACCGTATCGTGTATGCCCCATCGGCTCGCGCGTACGCGTCGATCGTCGAGGTGGACCGCGCGAAGCTCCTGATCGCGGGGACGAGACTCTCTTCGACGAGGAACTTGTATTCGTAGCGCTCGACGAGGTCCATCACCGGAGAAGCACGAGCAAGCACCGAGCCGTCACGCAGAGGTCACGCGGCCTTCACGGGAGCGCGAAGATGTGAACGGCCTCCGCCTTCGTGCAGCCGCCGTGCGACTTCGACCGGTCGGACACCAGCGCGACGGTCGTCGGATCGAGGAAGGTGATCCCCTCGAGCGAACAGTACTGCGTCTTGCCCGCGGCTTTCGGGAACCCGTAGACGATGCCTGGGGACGAGAGCGCCAGCGGCTTCGTCGTCAGCACGCCGATCCACACGGCCGCAGACTCCTGAGAGAGCACGGCCAGCCGATGGCGTCCGTCGCCCTCCGGCAAGAGCGCGAGATCCGAGTAGTCGTCGAACGTGGCGTGGGCGGGGAGCTCCAACGTGGTCTCGGTCACCCAGGAACCGGGCTCGTGGCGGAGCGACTTGATCAGCCCATGCTCCGCGGCCGGCCCCGGCCGCCCGCACCCGTTGGCCTCGCAGAGGACGAGGAGTCGCTCCACGTCGTCGAGCCACGCGATCCCCTCGAGGCCTTTGTCGCTGCCTGCGAAGTCGATGTCCGTCGGCTCGTTCGACAGCACCGTACCCTGATCGTCGACCGTGACGATCGCACCGCGTCCGCCTGCTCCTTCCTTCACGACGTAGGTCTTCGGCGCGGGACTCGTCGCCACCGTGATCCCCTCGTACTGCGACGCCGATTTGCTGCCCGGACCGAGCACGGCGCTCGAGAGCCCCGGGTCGACATCGGCGACGCGCGTGCTGTCGTCGAAGACGATGCGTAGCGAGCCGCCGCGGAGCGCGACGCCGCTCGCCTCGTACCGCATGTCCGCGGGGAGCAGGTCCGCGAGGTTCTTCTCGCGCACGAGCGTCAGCGTTCCGCTGGTCGCGATCTCTTCGCGCGCGCGGGCGTCGGCGCACGACGCGACGACCGTGAGTGCGGCGATCAAGCACGGCTTCGAGCTCACGACGCTCCTGGCGATGAAAGGGGTGGCAGGCCACGAGGGCGATGCCGAGGATGGCAGCATGCGTACTCGACCGACGGCATGCACCCTCTTGTTCATGTGTCTCGTCGCGTGCGGCACGCACGAAGCGAGCACGGGATCGGGAGGCGATCCCTCGAGCAGCGGCAGCGCCGGTGCAGGCGCGGGCACCGGCGGCGCCGCGGGCAGCGACGGCTCCGGAGCAGCGCCGGTGGCGATCGTGTTCAACGAGATTGCGGCGGTCGGCACTTCCGAGTGGGTCGAGATCGTCAACCCCGGACCGAACGTGATCGACGTGAGCGGCTACGAGATCGCCGACTCGGTGAAGAAGACGAACGAGCCGAAGCTCGCCGACGCGATGAGGTTCCCCCCCGGGACGAAGATCGACCCGGGTGGCCGCATCGTCATCCTCACGTCGAAGAAGGACGCGACGGTGGGCCCTCATCCCAAGCAGGAGTGCCTGCCCGATGGGCCGGACACCTGCCTCTTCGCGGCCTTCGGTGTCAGCGCGACGTCGGGTGAGGCGCTCCACTTCCTGGCGCCGGACGGGTCGGTGATCACGACGACGGCGGTACCGAAGACGGCGAGCGCGGACGCTGGCGGGTCGACCACGTCGACCGAGTGCCGGATTCCGGACGTCACGGGTGACTTCACCCGATGCGCGATGACGCCGGGGCAGCCGAACCGCACGCCGTGACGGGCTCGACCCCCGGTCGGCCCCATCAGCGAGCGGCTCGGGCTGGGCGCGTCGCTCGACGATCCCCCCGCCATGCAGAGGTTCTGCCGCAAGGTCGTCGAATACCTTCCGCGGCGGCCCTCTTCCATGACTATGACGCGCGGATCCCGAGGTTCTTCATCAGCCGTGCAAGATAGGGCTGCGTGAGGCCGAGCAGCTCCGCCGCCTTCGTCTGATGCCCACCGGTCCTCGCGAGCGCATCGCGGATGATCGTTCGCTTCGCGTCCATCACGCCCTCGTGATAGCCGCGCGACGTGGTCGATGCGCCGGGCGACGCCGCGGTCACGCTCTCGATGATCTCCTCGGGCAGCACTTCGGGCCCGATCTCGTCGTCCGTCGCGAGCACCACGGCGCGCTCGACGACGTTCGCCAGCTCGCGCACGTTGCCCGGCCACGAATGGGCAGAGAGTAGCGCGCGCGTCGTCTCGGCGAACCGTAGACCTTGCCGACCTGCGTCGACCGCGAACCGCCGCAAGAAGTGGTCGAGGAGGGGCCCGACGTCCTCCTTCCGATCGCGAAGCGGCGGCAGCCGGATGCTCACGACGTTGAGCCGATAGAAGAGGTCCTCACGAAACGTCCCGCGCGCGACCTCCGCGGCGAGATCGCGGTTCGTCGCGGCGACGATGCGCGCATCCGCGCGGATAGGGCGCGTGCCGCCGACGCGCTCGAACTCGCGCTCTTGGAGGACGCGGAGCAGCTTCGCCTGAAGCGTGGGCGCGAGCTCCCCGATCTCGTCGAGGAACAGCGTCCCTAAGGCCGCGAGCTCGAGCCGTCCCGGCTTGCTGCGGACGGCTCCCGTGAAGGCGCCCTTCTCGTGGCCGAACAGCTCGCTCTCGAGCAGGTCGGCGCCGAGCGCGGCGCAGTTCACCGCGATGAAGGGGCCACTCTTGCGCCTGCTCCCGGCATGAACGGCTCGCGCGACGACCTCCTTGCCCGTGCCGCTCTCACCGCCGAGGAGGATCGTCGCGTCGGAGGCGGCGGCGCGCATCGCCGTCTCGTGCGCGTCGGCCAGCGCCTTGCTCTTCCCGAGGACGAGCGTGTGCCTGGTCCCGAGCTCGAGCTCGAGTGATCTCACGCGACGGCGCAATCCGAGCTTGTCGAGGACGCCGTCGACCACGTGCTCGAGGTGCGCCGCCTCGAAGGGCTTCGTCACGAAGTCGGTCGCGCCGGCCTTCACCGCGCGCACGGCAGCCTCGATGCTCCCGTGTGCCGTCACGACGATGACCGCCGGCACATCGCCGCGCCGCGCGAGAGATGCCAGCACGGCGAAGCCGTCGGTCTTCGGCATCTGGAGGTCGAGGAGCACGACATCCGCCTCGTTCGTCTCGAGCCACACGAGGGCCTCCCCCCCGTCCGAAGCGACGGCGACGTCGTGACCGAGTGCTCGAAAACGGTCGCGGACGATCTTCCGGATCGTCGGATCGTCGTCGACGACGAGCAGACGCGCGCTTCGGGCAGTGTCGCTCATGCGGCCCTCCTCTCGGGTCGATGAGGCAGGACGGCGGAGAACGTGCTGCCGCGTCCGGGCTCGCTGCTCGCGACGACGTCACCACCGTGGAGCCTCACCAGGTCACGTGTGATCGCGAGACCGAGACCGGAGCCGGGACGATCGTGCTCGCGGCCGCGACTCCACCGATCGAAGACGCGGGCCAGCTCCTCCTCTTCGATCCCGACGCCCGTGTCCTTGACCGACACTCGCACGTCGCCTTCGCTCCGGGAGACGGCGACGCGCACGCAGCCTCCGCGATCGGTGAACTTGAGCGCGTTTCCAACGAGGTTCTCCATCACCTTCCGGAGCTTGTCCGCGTCGGCGAGCGTCTCGATGTCACTGCCCGCATCCACGACGAGAGCCACGCCGCGCTCTTCCGCGATCGGCTGGAGGCTCCGCGCGACGTCGCGGGCGAGAGCGCTGACGTCGACGCTCCCGAGATCGAGGTCGATCGTCGGCTCCGGTTGGCGAGCTGCGTCGACGAGCTTGTTGATCGCGCCGATGAGTCGCTGGGCGTGGTCGCGGACGATCTCGACGTACTCGCGCTGCGACTCGTCGAGCTTGCCAGCGATGCCGTCGAGGAGGTTCTCGGCCGCCCCCTTCACGGACGTGAGGGGCGTGCGGAGATCGTGCGAGACCTCGAGGACCATCCGTTCACGGCGGTGGGCGAGCTCCTCGAGCTCGAGGTTCGCGCGGGCGAGCGCGATGTTGGTCTGGCGGAGGGTCTCGGTGCGCGCGGCCACCTGCGCCTCGAGGTTCTGGCGCGCCTGCGCGAGCGCGTGCTGCCCGAAGATGAGATCGTCGGTCTTCTTGTGATTCGCGACTCCTTGCACGACGAGCAACAGGAGCGCAGTCGCCGCGGTGACCTTCACGGCCCAGGCCTCGTGCACGAACATTGGCGCCAGGATCAGCACGACGAGCCCGAAGCTCATCGCGCTCGACTGCCACGCATGGCACTGCCGCAGCTTCAGCGAACAGACCGAGCAGCGCCCGTACGGCTGTACCGCCACGTTCCGCCGGAGCGCACAGCTCTCATTGACGACCGGCAGTCTTCGAGCCGTCGATGTCGATGTCACACGCGCCATGCACACACCTCGTTGCGACGCCGACCCGCGCGAGGACATCGCGGAGCCCGACGTAGACCGCACACCCCGTGCAGAAGCCGACCGTCGCCGAGAGCAAGAACGACGCGGTGGGGACCGCGAGGATCGCGTAGGCGACCACCTCGTGCCCCGAGCGCGCCAGCCAGACGGCCCCGGCCATCACGACGGCCGACATCGCGCATGACCCACGCGTCCCGGCGAAGTCGAAATAGATGTCGCTGAGCCGGTGGTCTTCCGGTGCTCGCACGAAGGCCGACACGAGCAGCGCGATCGGGGCGAGGCGCGGCGACAGCCCTTGCAACGCGGAGGACACGAGCGCCACGTACGCGAGCCGAACGTCGCCCGTGAAGAAGGCTCCGAGCAGCGACAGCGCCTCGACGATGCGCTGCACGCGCATGCCCGGACCGTATTGCAGCCGTCTATCGAGCTCAGCGAGCGACATCGTTCCCCACCCCCGTCGCAAGTATCGAGCCGCTCGGAACTGCGCGCAACAGCGGCCGGCGTCATGGTCGAGCATGTCCGATCGGACATGACGTCATGTCCGATCGGATGCGGCAACGCGCGCGCCCACGAGCGATCCGCGGTGTTTCGGGGGTGGCCCGGCGGGTGCACCAAACGGCTCCCCATGAAACTCGTCATCGTCATCACCCACGGCTCGAACAATGATCTTTCCTCGGTCGGCTGGACCGTCGCGAACGCTGCGAAGAGCGGCGGCCACGACGTCGCCGTCTTTCTCACGTCCGACGGTGTGTACTGCGCAAAGGCGGGCTACGCCGACGCGGCGTCCGTGCGCCCGTTCAAGCCGCTCGAGGAGCTCGTCCGAACGTTCCTCGAAGCGAAGGGCACCGTCTGGGCATGCTCGCCGTGCGTGCAGCACCGCGGGCTCGCTCCGACCGATTTCCTCCCCGGGACGGTCGTGACCGGCGCGGGCGCGATGGTCGAGTGGCTCTCTTCGGGCGCGCAGACGCTCAGCTTCTGAGGAGAAGGAGAAGAACGATGTCCACCAAGGTCGATGCCAAGGCCCTCGAAGCGAAGGTCAAGGACATGTACCGCGCCGTGGCGCAGGATCCGCACGGCGAGTTCCATTTCGAGATGGGCCGCGCCATGGCCGAGCGCCTCGGCTACTCGCCGGCGCGCCTCGACCGTGTTCCGCCGGAGGCGATCGAGTCGTTCGCCGGCGTCGGGCACTTCTTCCATCTCGCCGATCCGCGGCCCGGCGAGACGGTCGTCGACCTCGGGAGCGGCTCCGGGATGGATAGCTTCGTCGCGTCCCTCGAGGTCGGTCCCACGGGCCGTGTGATCGGCGTCGACATGACCGACGAGCAGCTCGCGAAGGCGACGCGGCTCGCGAAGGAACGCGGCTTCTCGAACGTCACCTACCGGAAGGGCTACATCGAGGATACGGGCGTCGAGAGCGCGAGCGTCGACTGCGTCATCTCGAACGGCGTCATCAACCTCGCCCCGGACAAGGCGCGCGTCTTCCGCGAGGCCGCGCGCATCCTGAAGAAGGGCGGACGGCTCGCGATCGCGGACATCGTGACCGACACGGCCCTGCCGGACTCCGTCGTATGCAACGCCGACCTCTGGGCCGCGTGCATCGGCGGAGCGGCGCAGCGTGACGCATATCGCGCCGCGATCGAGGATGCAGGGCTCGACGTGCGCGCCGTGCAGGACAACACCGAGTACCGCTTCATCTCCGATCGCGCGCTCGGAGCGACGAGGAAGTTCGGCGTCAAGAGCGTCTCGATCCTCGCGACGAAGCGCTAGCGGCGGAGCGAAGGAAGGGTTTGTCTGCGGCGATCGCCAGGAACGCTGCGCCGGGGGCGTTCACGCGCGTGAGGAGCGGCTCGAGCGGCCCGAGGGCTCGAGCGGCGATCCCGCTCGGGGGAAAGAACACGGAGCCGCGGACGTCCCGGACGCGGAGGCCGGCGCCCGCCACGAGGCGCTCGAGATCCGAGCGCGACCAGAACCGTGCATGACGCCATCGATCCGCGCCGAGTCAGCCGCGGAGGCGGCGCTCCGCAGCCCAAACGCTGAAGCGCGCGAGCTCGCCGAGCACGAGGCGACCTCCGGGCGCGAGGACCCTCGCCATCTCGCGAACGGCGGCTGCTGGCTCTTCGACGAGGCACAGGACCGTCACCGCGCAGACCACGTCGAACGCCCCATCCTGGAACGGCAGGCGCTCGGCGCGGCCGACGCGAAAGGTCACGTCGACGCCGCGCTCCGACGAGCGCCGGCGGGCGGCGTCGAGCATCGCGGGGTCGCGGTCGATCGCCGTGACGACGCCTCCGCGGGCCGCGGCCTCGATCGCGTACGTGCCGTCTCCCGCTCCGACGTCGAGCACGTGCTTGCCTCGAAGCGGACCGAGGAGATCGAGCACGACCGCCGTCTCCACGCGCTCGGTGATGCGGCCGAGCGTGCTCGTCCGCCACCGTTCGTAGGTCTCGGCGAACGAAGCCTCCGTCATGTCGCCCAATCCTGCATCCAGGGCTTCGCACGGTAGCGGTCCCAGGAGTCGGGCAGCACGGTGACGACCGGTCCGTCCAGGTCCCCACGCGCTGCAACGCGGAGCGCGGCGACGACGTTCGTCCCCGCGGATCCGCCGACGAGGAGCCCTTCCTCGCGCACGAGCCGCTTCGTCATCGCGAAGCTCTCGTCGTCGCTGACGCGCGCGGCGCCGTCGATCACTTCACGGTGCAGGTTCTCCGGAGCCTCGCTCCCTCCGATGCCCTCGACCGCGTACGAACCGTCCGGCCCGAGCTCGCCCGTCTCGACCCAATCGGCGAGCGCCGAGCCCAGGGGGTCCGCGAGCACGATGCGAACGCTGGGCAGCGCCGCTTTCAGCCGCCGGCCGACGCCGCTGATCGTCCCGCCGGTCCCGGCTCCGGCGACGAAGGCGCCGACGCGGCCTTCCGTCTGCTCGAGCATCTCTGCCGCCGTCGTCTCCTCGTGGACGCGGACGTTCGCCGGGTTCTCGAACTGGTCGGTGAGGAACCAGCCGCGCTCGTCGGCCATGCGCTTCGCCACGTTGCGGAAGTTGTCAGGGCTCGACGGCGGAGCGTTCGGCGTCACGACGACCCTCGCTCCGAGCGAGGCGAGGGCCACGCGTTTGTCGACCGACATCTTCTCGGGCATCACGCACACGAGACCGTAGCCACGTGCAGCCGCAACGAGCGCGAGACCGATCCCTGTGTTCCCCGCCGTCGCCTCGATGAGCGTCATCCCGGGGCGGAGGAGGCCGCGCTGCTCGGCGGCCTCGACGATGGCGAGCGCGATGCGGTCCTTGATCGAGCCGCCGGGGTTCAGATGCTCGCATTTCACGAGGATCGGAACGGGGAGGCCCTGGCCGATGCGCTGGAGCCGGACGAGCGGCGTGCGTCCGATGCAATGCAGGACGTTCACGAGATCACGCCCTCCGGGATGCGAGCGCCAGCCAGGCCATCGTCCCCCCGCAGAGCGGACGCGCCGAGGTGAAGCCGAGCGCCCGGAGCTCCAGCGCCGCACGATCCGATCGTCCTCCACCCTTGCCGCACGCCGTGATCACGACGGCGTCCTTCGGGATCGAAGACGCGCGCTCGGCGAGGAGCGCGAGCGGAATGTGCAACGCGCCGTCGATGTGACCGGCCGCGAACTCCTCGTCCGAACGGACGTCGACGACGACGACGTTCGGGATGCGCGTGAGCTCGCTCGGCTCCACGCACGCCGGCGGCACGGCCTCGGTCTTCTCGGGGTGCTTGCGCGTCTCGGTCATGCGCGCCGCGACGATCACCCCCGATGCGAAGGTGAGCCCGGCGATGAGCCACATGGCGACGGGCAGGCCGAGCGCGTCGGCCGTGACGCCGGCGAGGAGCGCCCCGATCGCGTAGCCGAGATCGCGCCACAGGCGATAGACGCCGACCGACGACGCGCGCCACGACGGGTGCGCGACGTCGCCGATCGCCGCCAGCAGCGTCGGGTACACCATCGCGGTGCCGACACCGAGGAGCGACGCGCCGAGCGCGAAGCCCGCGAAGCCCGACGAGAGGACGACCGTGGCGATGCCGACCGCCTGCACCCACATGCCCGCGGCGATCAGCCACTTGCGACCGACGCGATCGGACCATGCGCCGGTGAAGAGCTGCGCGACTCCCCACGTCGCGGGGTAGATCGCGGCGAGCGTTCCGATCCGACCGATGTCCATCTTCGCCGCCGCGAAGAAGATCGGGAAGAGCCCCCAGGCCATGCCGTCGTTGAGGTTGTTGACGAGGCCCGCCTGGCTCACGCTCGAGAGGTTCTTGTCGAGCAAGGTGGTGTTCCAGAAGACCTCGCGGTGCGAGGGCATCCCGCCAGGCGGAAGCTCGCCGTGGAGCTTCGATTCGGCTGCGACGTGGTGCTTCGTCTCACGGACGAGGAGCACCGATAGAAGGAGCCCGAGCGCGACGAAGCCGACCCCGAGATAGAACGGCTGGGGGCGAAGACCGTAACGAGCCGCCACGAAGCCCGTCGCCAGCGCGCTCCCGGCGACGGCGAAGTAGCCCGCGAACTCGTTGAGGCCCATCGCGAGCCCGCGCTTCGCGGGGCCGGCGAGATCGATCTTCATGATGACCG
>WBZO01004297.1_pt1 | contig 15521 bp, 11 predicted proteins | sample 5204261 | NCBI WGS metagenome assembly WBZO01 (sample SAMN12412400, study PRJNA552823) | activated sludge metagenome | isolation source: activated sludge from anammox sidestream of wastewater treatment plant... | place: USA: North Carolina | collected 2017-09 | reverse complement strand
ATCGCAGGGCGTGCCCGGCGTCCCCCGGTACGGACCGTACTCCGTGACGCTGACGGGCGACGAGTCGCTCGTCGTCCTCGCGAACCTCGAGGGGAAGGACGTGCGCGTCTATGACCGCGGGGCGAAGAAGCTCCTCGCCGACAAGACGGTGACGCTCGACGCGAAGGCCTTCATGCCGGCGTTCATAGCCGAGCGGACGCTGCTCGTGCCGCTCCAGTCGCCGGACGGCGTCGCACGCGTCGACATCGCCGCGGCCAAGGTCGAGGCCCGCACCACCTACGCGAAGAGCGACTGCACGCTGCCCCACGTCGTACGCGTCGCGAAGGATGGACGCGCGTATCTCGTGTGCGAGGGCGATCACGCCGCACCGGGCACGGTGCTCGAGATCGATCCGCAGACGCTCGCAGTGAAGAAGAAGTGGACGGTGGGCGCCTACCCGGACGGCATCGCGTTCGGTGAGGACTGAGCACCTGCACATCGGATCAGACCCCGGCCGTTTCGGGTGGCCGCCTGCGTGGAGTTCGATTACGCCCGTTCTCCCGATGAAGCCCGCCATCACCTGGGGCCTCTGCCTCCTCGGACTCGCGCTCACGCCTGCCTGCACGAAGGCGGTCGCCGCGGAGAACAAGACGTCGAGCGAGGTGCCGGTGGGTACGGCGACGCTCCAGATCGGCACGATCGCCGCGAGCGCGTCCAGCGAGGCCACGGCGTCGAAGAAGGCCGCGGATCCGGACGTGAACGCGTGTCCCCCCGGGATGGTGCTCGTCGACGGCGAGTACTGCCCCGAGGTCGAGCACAAGTGCCTCGAGTGGATGGACCCGCCGACGAGCCGCTACCACGAGTTCCGCTGCGCGCGCTACGAGAAGCCTGCAAAGTGCAAGGGACCGAAGGTCCACAAGCGGTACTGCATCGACGCGACCGAGCGCGTCGATGAGGGCGGAAACCTCCCGCGCCACTTCATGTCGTGGACGTCGTCGAAGAAGCTCTGCGAGTCGGAGGGCGCGCGCCTCTGCCTCGAGAGCGAGTGGATCTTCGCCTGCGAGGGCGAAGAGATGCGCCCCTACCCTTATGGATGGGAGCGCGACAGCGCGGCGTGCAACGTCGATCGCAGCGAGAACATCGGCCGGCCGGGCCGCCTCGTCGATCATCGCGATGCCGCCGGCTCCCACGCGAAGTGCGCCAGCCCGTTCGGCGTCCAGGACCTCTCCGGGAACGTCGAAGAGTGGGTGCAGGCGGACAACGGCAGGAAGATGGGCTGGAAGGAAGTGCTGAAGGGTTCGTGGTGGATCCCGAGCCGTCACGCGTGCCGCCAGTTCCAGGTCGGACACAACGACGTCTACAACGGCGCCGAGACGGGCACCCGGTGCTGCAGGGACGCTCCGCCGCGCGCGGTCGCCGCGAACTGACGCTCTACAGCCACTGCTTCTTCTTGAAGTAGTAGACGATCGCGATCGCGACGCCCGCCATCAGCCCGAGCGCGCCGTAGTAGCCGCCGTCCCATTTGAGCTCCGGCATGTGCTCGAAGTTCATGCCGTAGATGCCGGCGATGAGCGTGAGCGGCAGCATGATCGTCGAGATCAGCGTGAGCCGCTTCATGATCTCGTTCATCTGCTGCGACTGGATGCTGAAGTGCGCCTCCAGCAGGCCGGCCGTGAGCTCGCGATAGCTGTCGACGAGCTCGGTGACACGCGCCATGTGATCGTAGATGTCGCGATAGAACGGCGTCAGCTCGTCGGGGATCTCGTCGAACTCGGCGCGGACGATCCGGAGGAGGATCTCGCGCTGGTAGATCGTCACGCGGCGGAGCATCTGGAGGCTCCGCTTGATCCGCATGATCTTCCGCATCGGCGTGCTGTCGTTCATCGGCGCCGTGGCTGCGAGGATCTTCGTCTCGACCTCCTCGATCTGATCGTCGAAGCGATCGACCAGGGGAAGGTACTCGTCGACCATCCGGTCGATGAGCGCGTGCGCGACCCAGGCCGGCCCCTTCTTGAGGAGGCGCGCGTTGCGCAGCAGCTCGTTCTGGACGGGCATCACCGCGCAGACCTTCTCGTCGTGTGCGTGCGTGACGAGGAAGTTCGGGCCGATGATCACGTCGAGCTCCGCGAGCGCGAGGGGCACGTCACGACCGGCGCGGTCCTCCTCGCGCACGCCGTGCATGACGATCTGCACGTAGTTGCCGAAGTCCTCGACCTTGGGCAGGCCGATGTCGTTCCACGTGTCCTCGATCGCGAGCGGATGGATGTGGAGGATCTCCTCGAGCAGCTTGTCGGCGACGGGCGTCCGCTCGTCGAGCTCGACCCAGAAGCGCTTGCCCGCGCGGTGCGCGGCCGCGATCTCCTCGAAGTCCGTGGTCTGGTGGACGACCTCGCCCTCGAGGACGAGCGCCTTCATCCCCGACGGCATCGGCGGTTCGGTCGCGGGCTCCTTCACCGGCAGGCTGCGCCGCTTCCGGTCGTCGCTGTCGCCCTCTGCCACGATGCCCCCTCTCGCGGGCTCTAGCGCTTCTCCGCCAGGATCAATGTGCGCGGCGACTCGCAGCCGAAGAAGACGCCCGGTGTCGCCGTCCGACCGCTCACCTCCGCGACGCGGAAGCCATTGTCGTGGAGCATCTTGCCGAGCTCGTGGAGGGCGTAGACGCGGATCGAGTACTCGATCTCCTTCGTACGCCCGTCGTCCATCATGAGCGTCCGCTTCACCTTCATGCGGCTGGTGATGAAGTCGATCTGCATCTCGTCCATGCAGATGCATCCGTCGCCCTCGAACCACGCGAGGCTCGGCGCCTGCCGGACGATGTAGTCGCGGTTGACGACGTCGAGGAGGAACTGGCCGCCCTTCTTCAGCGCCTTGTGGACCTTCCCGATGACCGCGGCGTTCTTCTCTTCGTCGAAGTACCCGAAGCTCGTGTTCCACGCGTACACGCCGTCGAAGGTCTCTTCGAACGTCATGTCGCGCATGTCGCCCTGGACGAAGTTGATCTTCTGCTTCCGATCCTGCGCTTCGTCCGAGGCGCGCGCGAGCATCGCGAGGCTGAGATCGAACCCGACGACCTGGTAGCCGCGCGTCGCGAGCTCGATCGCGTGGCGGCCCGTCCCGCAGGCGAGATCGAGCACCATCGCGCCGGCCTCGCAGCCGAGGCTCTCCTCGATGAAGTCGACCTCGTCCTTGATCTGGGACTCGGTGATCTTCGCCATCGTGCGGATGAAGTCGTCGTTGAAGAGCTCCTCCCACCACGGGCGAGCCTTCTTCCGCATCGCGGCCGCTTCGTTCATCGGGGGCGGCGCGAGCGCACCGACCGGCGGCACGATCACGCCGGGCTGCACCGGACGGAACGGCGTCGCGGGCGTGTGCACTGTGATCTCGGGAGAAGACGTGCGGGGCGTCGCGGTGGGCTTCGCGACCGGAGCCACCTGCGGCGAACCCGCCGGAGCGACCGCCGGAGCCGGCGGCGTCACCACGCCGACGACCGCCGGCGGCGTCGCGGCAGGCGTCGCGGTCGCCATGAGCGCGGCGGCGCTCGCGGTCGTCGGCGGCTTGAGCGCGGCGGACTTGCCGGCGGCTGCCGTCGCGGGCTTGGGCAGCGACTCGACGCTGAGGAGGTCGTCGGGATCGAGCTCCGGTGCATCCGCCGGATCGGTGACGCGATCGCCCTCCGTGTCGTCGAGCTTGATCTCCTCGGAGTCCGGTCCGTCCGGCAGGCGCGGCCTCGTCGCCAGGTCGTCGCTGCTCGGATCGGGCACGTCGTCGGTGTCGATCGGGATCTCTTCGGACGCGGGCGGTGCCGACGAGAGGCGCTCGCGGATGTCGACGATCGTCTCCCCGCCGTTGCGTGCCGTCGGAGGCACGCCGCTCGACGGGAGCGGAGCGCTGTCGACGACGGACGGCTGATACGGCGTCCACCCGCGCTCGTCGCTCGTGTCGATGCCGGCGGCGCGCGCCGAGGTCTCGTTGGTGATCGCCGCCATGCGCGCGCGCACCTCGTCGGCCGGCAGCTCGACCGTGTCGTCGGCGCCTCCGGCCGCGATGATCCGCTGCGGCTTGATCGGCGGCGGGTCGAAGCGATCGTCGACGATCGGCGGCGGCGGGCGGCTTCCCGTGGTGGCCGCGCTCGTCGCGACGGCCGCGACCCCGCCGGCAGGCGTCGTCGCCGGAAGCTGCGGACGCGAGACCTCGTCGTCCGGGATCCGCAGCGTCATCTTCGACCGCTTCTTCGGCTCCTTGTCACCCGCGACCTCGGCCGCCTTCGTCTTCGACGAGGACGGGCGCTTGGCCTTCTCGACGTTCGCCGGCGGCGGCGCGGATGCCTTGGCCGGCGGGACGACCGAGGTCTTCGCCGCGGGCGGGACCGACGCTTTCGTCGGGGCGGGCGCCGGGGGCGGCGATCGCGACGGCTTCGAGGACGCCGCGGAGCTGGGCATGCCGCTGTCCGCCTCCGACTCCTCGTCCTCGCCGAGGATGATGTCGTCGAGCGGCTCGGGCTCGACGATCGGTTCGACCGCAGGGCCGACTTTGACGGGTCCGTCCGTCATCCTGATCCCCCCGCCCCGTCCATCTTCGCGCCCGCGAGCGCTGCGAGCGGCTGCCCGAAGCGCACCGGCCCTTCCGTCACGACCCAGCGATCGACGACGCCGGGCTCGAAGAAGAGCACCGCCGTCGATCCGAGGCGGAAGATGCCGATCTCGTCGGCCTGCTTCACGGGGAGCGGCGGATCGTACCGATGCACGCCCTCGGGGACGTCGCGCGCCTCGATCCCGGTGACCGTGATGCGACCGACCACCATCGCGGCGACCATCACGACGGTCACGCGCCCGAGCCCCGTCTCCTCCGGGGTGTCGATCACGATCGCGACGCGCCGGTTCCGGACGAAGAGGTTGTGCACGTGACGGACGCCGATCGCGTTGACCGGGTAGTAGTCGCCGGGCATCGAGCGGACCTCGACGATCCGTCCGTCGACCGGAGCATGCACGCGGTGGTAGTCGCGCGGCGACAGATAGACGACGCACCCCGCGCCGCCCTCGTACCGCTTCGCCTCCGCAGCGTCGCCCACGAGCTCGTCGACGCGATAGGGCCGCCCTTTGACGAAGAACGAGCGTCCGTCGACCGGGCCGCACGAGTCCACGCGGCCGTCGGCGGGCGAGATGACGATGCGAGGATCCTGCGGCAGCGGGCGCGCGCCCTCGCGGAGCTCGCGCGTGAAGAACTCGTCGAAGCTCGTGAAGCCGCTCGTCTTGCGACAGTCGTCGAGCTCCACGCCGTACGCGCGACAGTAGAGGTCGACCACCGCCTGGCCGACGCGATCGGGCCAGGCGTAGTCCGCCAGGCGGCCCATTGCGCGGGTGATCCGTGTCCGCGGCAGGACACGCAAGATCTGGGCGGTGGCGTACGTGATCGCGTTCATCTCGACGAGGGTGCCGTCCTCGGAAGCGGCCTGGTTCGGTACATGGCGCCGCTTTCTTTCGGCAGATTCTGCCGTTACGAATTATGCCGGGCTGCGTGCTCGGAGGTCAATCGAAGCGCCGAAACGGATGGGTCAATCCTTGCCGAGGTCAGGATCGCCCCTTCGTCGTGCCGCCTCGCACAGAGGCGTACCACCCCCACCCCCTTGGGCCCCACCCTGGCCGGCGGGCGGATCGGCCGGATCGAACGCCCCGCAGGCAGCCTCGAGGCCGAGCGGATCCTGCGCGAGCGCCTCGGCCTGGGACGGGTCGGCCGTCGCGGCGTCCCCCCGGGCTCGGGCCAGCCGGGCGCGCATCCCCCAGCACGGACCGAAGCTCGCGATCCAGACCTTCGGATCCTCGAGGAGCAACTCCGCCGCCTTCACGTCCCCCGCCGCCTCGACCGCCCGCGCACGGGTGTAGCGCAGGCTCGGATCGGCCAGCATCGTCTCGGGGATCTTGTCGAGCTGGGCGACCGCCTGGCTGCCGTGACCGCGGGCGAGCAGGAGCTCGGCGAGACGCGAGCGCTCGCGCGAATCGCCGAGGCCGGGCGGGCTCGCGCCCAGGCCGAACAGTGCCGAGAGCGGCTCCTTCGGGTGCCTCGCGAGATGTGCGCGCCAGCGCGTGTCCCACTGCGCGAGCGTCTCGCCCGACACCTGCTTCAGGGCCTCGTCCACGGTCTTCGCCGTCCGCAGCGCGACGAGGAGCCTCGCGAGGGCGTCGGGCGGCGAGGACTCCACGAAGTACTTCATGAAGCTCGTCACCTGGGCGAACGCGACCATGGCGGCGTCGGCGCTCGGAAGCATCGCGATCGACGGCCCGAGCTTGTCGAGCGGGTAGTCGATCTTCAGCTCCATGCCGCGGGTGGCGATCGCCTCGGGGCTCGGCTTGTCGTCGAACGGCCCCGGCTCGCGCCAGCGCTGCTCCTCGCGGCGCGCCACGCCCTCGTGCAGCCAGAGCGGGGCGCGCTCCTGCGACTGCATCGAGATCGCCAGGTGGGTGAGCTCGTGCGCGAGCGTGTCGCGCCACGGGAACCCATGCCTGCTCGCGCGGGGTGAGAGGATCGTGACGCGGCCCCACTTCGCGACGGCGACGGTCCCCGTCGTCTGTGCCGCCTTGTACGGCAGCCCGGTCATGGCCGAGAGGGAGAGCAGGTCGCGCACGACGGTGATGCGCGTCGGCCGCTTCCACTCGACCCCGAGGTCGCGGGTGAGGGCGGCCCGCGCCTTCACCACCGTCTCGAAGATCAGCGGCGCGAGCGCGCGATCGTTCTCGTCGTGGAAGCGCACGATCACGCCATTGGCCTCGTCCTTCTCCACGATGGTCGCGGCGGTCACGCGCGCGCATCCGCGAGCGACGTCGGCCACGAGGCGGCCTTCGTCGCCGAACGCGGCGTCGCCTCGGCCCATCAGGGCGGCGGCGAGATCGCAGTCTTCCTCGTAGACGGCGAGGCGCGCCTTCGCCAGGACCACGATCGGGCTGTTGGGATCGGCCTTCGCGAGCTCGGCGCGCGCCTTGTCGAGCTCCATCGCGTTGGTGAGCTCCTCGGCGCGCAGCGCGTGGCCGCCCGGATCGACGTCCTGCGCGTCGACCCTCGACGGACCGCAGAACGCGAGCACCGACGTCGCGACCGTGCAGGCGAGCGCGAAGAACCGCATGGTGCGCTTCATCGCAGGAGGCCCTCCGCGTAGCGCTTCACCGCGTCCTTGTACTTTCCACCCGACGGCTGGCCCAGCCCCTTGATCACGCGCTTCCTGAACTCCTCCGGTCCCTTGTGCGCATCGGCCTTCGGGATCTCCGCGTGCTCGCGCGACATGCGCCGAGCATCCTCGTCGCTGCCGTCCCTCTCGCCGTCGCCTTCGCCTTCGCCGAGCGCGTCCTTCGCCATCTCGAGCTTCTGCTGCGCCTCGCGCTGCTTCGAGAGACCTCGCTCGGCATCACCCTGCTGCAGCGCCCGCGCCGCCTCGCGTGCGGCCTGCTCGGCATCGCGGAGCGCATCGAGCGCGCCCTGCGGCAGCTCCTGATCACGGCCCTTCTTGCGCACGTCGTTCGCGCGATCGGCGAGCTTGCTCTCGCCCTCGCCCTGCTCCTTGAGCTCGGGCCCGGCGCGCTGCGCCGCCTTCTTGCGCAGCTCCTCGAGCTTGTCCTCCGCCCACTTGAGCTCGCTCTCGAGCCCCTTCTTCGCTTCATCGATCGTCTTGTCCGCGCTCGTGTCGGCGAAGCGCCCCCAGCGCTCCCGGGCCGCCGCGCGCTTGGCCTCGTCCAGGGCGCCGAGCGCGCTGCGCCCGCTCTGCACGGCGTCGGCCGCGTTGCCCGCCTCCATCGCCTTGGCCATCTGCTCGGCGTGCTCGCGAGCCGCGGCGCCCTTGCTCGTCCACGAGTCGCTGCCGCCGCCGACGGTGGGCAGCGGCCTCGCCGCCTCGCGGACCTTCTGCGCGTGCTTCTTCGCCTCTTCCGAGAGCTGCTCGAGGTCTTCCTTCGACGCTGCGCCCGCGAGGGACTGCTCGGTCTTGCCCATGTGGTTCGCGTGATCGGACGCGAGCTTCTCGAGGTCCTGCGCCGCCTCGTTGAACGCTTGCTCGACGTCGCTGCCCTCGCCCTCGTTCTCCACGCCCGGAGCGCCTCGTCCTCCGCCCGACTCGCCGCCGGCGTGCGACGGGCGCCCGCCGCGCGCTCCGAACGAGGGGTCGGGCTGGCGGAGGCGCGCGGCGAGGTCCTGCGCGGCGAGCGCGGCATGCGGGAGGTCGGTGCCCTTCCGCGCTCGCGCGACGCGGAGCAGATCCATCTCGACGATCTCGCCGATGTCGCGGCCGAGCGCGCCGAGCCTCATCATCGCCTTGCCGCCGCCGTCGAGCACGGCGACTGCCGCGTCCATCCGCTGCTCGCCGCGGGTCTTCTCTTGCGCCTTCTGCGAGACCGTGGCCGCGAGCGCGAGATCGTCGGCGACCTCGGCGAGCTCGCGCGCGACCTCGCGCGTGTCGCGGAGGCCGAGCCCCTGGATGACGGCGTCCACGACGAGGACCGCACGCTCGTTGGCCTTGACGACGTTCGCGTGCGCGGTGGTGCTCGGCGAGCGCGCCTGGTTCGCGACGGCCTCCTTCAGCTTGCGCATGCGCCCCCGCAGCATCGCGCCGATGCGCGCCGGTACCCGGACGCCGGCGTACGACGTCGTGAGTGTCTGGTCGAGCAGGTCGGTGAGCGCCTCGTCGAGCTTCGCGTCCTTCGCGAAGTACTCCTTGCGCTCCTTCAGGTCGGGCACCGCGTTGGCCATGCGCCAGGCGAGCGCGTCGACGAGCTCGCCGCGGAGCTTGATCAGCCCAGCAAGGCGCCGCGACTCGGGCTCGCCGACGTCCGGCGGGACCACGGTGATCGCGTCGCTCGAGCCCCATTTCGGGCCGGTGATGGGATCGTTGTCCTTCGCCTCGACGCGGATCTCGATCGGCGCGTGGCTCTTCTTGATGAACGAGTCGGTCGCGCGCAGCGTGTAGCCGCCTCGGTCGGACTTCGTCTCTCCGTCGAGCCGCGCGAGCACGCGACGCTCTTCACGCGCGCCGGCACGGAGCACGAGGTGCACCTCGCGCAGGCCGTGATCATCGGTGGCCTCGTAGTGGATCGGGATCTCCGAGGCGTCGAGCTCGCCGGCGAGCTTGATCTGCTTCGGGGCGCCCTCGAGCGCGACGACGGGCGGTAGATCGGGGATGGAGTCGATCGGCGTCTCGCGTGCATCCGGGATCACGACGTCGCCGAACCGCGCCACGACCCGCAGCTTGACCGACTCGGCCAGCGGCCAGCGCGCGACGACGTGACCGGAGCCGTCGTCCACGAACGGCACCTCGGCGGTGCCGTCGGAGAGCAGCAGCCGGCGCCCGGCGTGCACCGGAGCGCCGCGGACGGTGAGCAGCGTGCCGCGCGGCAGTGCGACGTCCTCGTAGGGGATGACGCGGCGCTCCTCTTGATGGAGGTAGTCCGGCGGACGTGCGCGGATCGACGGCTCGCTGAGCCACGCCATTCCGAGCGGCGCGACGCCGTCCTTCGAGACGAGGACGTCGGCTCCTTCGACGACGCCCCACGGGCTCATCGCACAGGCCGCGATGTTCGTCGCGGCGAGGACGAGGGCCGTCACGCCGAGCGCGAAGGCCACGCGGCCGGCGGACTTCTTCACGCCGTCCTTCGGGAGCGCCGCGAGCGTCCTCCGTACGTGCAGCTCCACGAGCTCCGTGGACGCCCCCTTCACCGCCTCGGGTCGCAGGAGCGACAGCGCGCGGACGGCGCGCGACGCGAGCTCGGGATCGGCGGAGCCGGCGACGCGCTGGATCGTGCGCGCGGGATCGAGGAACACCCGGCGATCGAGGACGTGCGCGACGACGAGCGCGGCGGCGCCCACCACGAGGATCGCGAGGGCCCCGAGGCGCGCGCCCGTCGTGCCGATGCGCGCGACGAACATCGCGATGGTCGCGAGCAAGCACCCGGCGGCGATCGCGGCACGACGGCGAGGCGGCGCGACGATCGCGAGCCAGACGTCGCGCAGGACCTCGAGGGGCTCGGGGAGTTTCGTCAAGCGACGGTCAGTGTAGCGTCATTGCGAAAGAGGGGGCGCAGGCGGCACCCACGGCGGCGGCCAAGGCTGATCCGGTGGGTACAGCGGCGGCCGCGGCCCCGGGTACTGGAACGTCCCGAACGGCGTCACGTAGGTCGTCTGGGACGGCGCGGGCGCGGTGCCGGCATCGACCTGCGCCTGTCCGCCGCCGCCCGCGTCCACCTGAGCTTGTCCGCCGCCGGCGTCGACCTTCGGCTGCGGCTTCGGCTGCGGTCCGGGATCGGGAGGCGGGGTGGGCCCCGGCTTGAGCGGCGTCGCGGTCACCACCGTCGCCGGCGTCGTCGCGACCGTGGCAGGCGTGACCGGCGTGGTCGGCGGAGGGCTCGCCGTGAGCTCGGTCGGCACGGGCTGGGCCGTGCCGTCGTTCGTGCTCATCACGTACGTCACGACGGCGCCCGCGCCGAGCAGCGTGGCGACGACCGCGAGCCCGATCACCAGCCCCGAACCGCCGCGCTTCGGCGGGCGCGTGGGCTCGTAGGGCACGCTCGGCTGGTGCGCGATGGCCGGCGGGCGCTCGGAGCCGTACGCGGCGGGGGCCATCGGAGCCGCAGCGACCGTGCTCGTCTTCGGCTGCGCCGTGAGCGCCCCCGGAACGGGCGCGCCCATCACGGTACCCGTGCCGAGCGCCTCGTTCGTGTCGGCGAACGCGGCGGGCGATGCATGGTGGGCGAGCTGCGGGCTGCCCGGGATCGGCGCGGTCGAATGCTTCTTGCCGCTCATGATCGCCTCGAGCGCGAGGCGCATCTCGGTGGCGTTCGAGAACCGCACGTCCGGCCGCGGCGCCATCGCCCGATGCACGAAGCCGGCGAGCTCGGGCCGGATGCCCGGAGCGACGTGGACCAGGGGCTCGACCTCGCCGCGCTCGACCTTGAGGACGAGCACGCGTGGATCGTCGCTTCCCGAGACCGGCGTGCGCCCGGAAAGCATCTCGTAGAGCATCACGCCGACCGCATAGAGGTCCGCGCGAACGTCGACCTTGTCGGCCGAGTAGGCCTGCTCGGGCGCCATGTACTCGGGCGTTCCCATGAGCATGCCGGCGACGGTCAGGTTCTTCGTGGCGCCGTCGCCGGTGGAGCGCTTCAGCTTCGCGATGCCGAAGTCGATGAGCTTGAGGACCGGCCGGCCCGCCTGGAACGTGACGAACACGTTGTCGGGCTTGAGATCGCGGTGCACGACTCCGAGCGCGTGCGCGGCCTCGAGCCCCTCGAGGATCTGCAGCGTGTACTCGCACGCCGTCTGGACCGAGAGCTTCCCCTCGCGCCTCTGCACGCTCGACAGGGGCTCGCCCTGGAGCAGCTCCATGACGAGGTACGCGACCCCCTCCTGCGTCCGCTCGACGTCGGTGACCTGGACGACGTGCGGGCTGCGGATCTGCGCCGAGACACGCGCCTCCTGGAGGAAGCGCTCGATCAGCCCTGCCTTCCGGGCGAGGTTGTCGTGGAGGACCTTGATCGCGACGTGCGTACCGAGGTCGACGTGCTCGGCCTCGTACACCGAGCCCATGCCGCCGTCTCCGAGCAGACGGAGCAGCTTGTACTTGCCACGGATGACCTGGCCGACTTCGACCACGGGAGCAGTCCTACCATAGTCATGGTCCCACGAACGAAACGCCTGCACGTTCGATTGGACGCGCGTCGCCCGGGGAGGATTTTCGTCGTGTGCGCTGCAGCGCGTAAAGAAATGTCAACGTGGGCCCGCGGCCGGCGTCACGCGGCCTGGCGCGCTTCCGTGATCGAGATGCGGCTCACGTGGAGCGCGTCCGTCGCAGCGTCGGCGTCGTCGATCGCAGCGAACATGGGGACGAGCTTCTGCTCGTCCGCCCCTCCGAACGCGCCGCTCGGCGAGAACGCCCGTGCCTGGGGCCCGTCGAGCACGAGGAACACGTCGCGCTTCGCGTCTCCCTCGCGGAACGGCGACGTGATCACGTAGGCGATGCGCTGGCGATCGAGATGGAGCTCCTCGGTCCCGCGACGGATGAGCACGCGCCTGTCGGTGACGAAGTAGCGCGTCGCGCGCGCGAGGCGCACGGGGCGAAGCACCGCCACGTAGCCGATCCAGCCGGCGAGCACGAAGAGGAGCAGGACGACGAGCCCGACCGACCCGACGAGCATCCCCGAGGTGACCGGCGGGAGCACGTGGGCGCGGACCACCTTCGCGATCGGCGGGAGCGATCGGGCGATCATCCACGCCGCCGAGGCCGCGAGGAGCGTCGCCCCCGCAGCCGTGGCCGCGCGACGAGGCGTCCAGCGAGAGGCGCGCGGCAGCGCCGTCCAGAGCACGCGCTCGCCGTCGTCGAGCCGCTGCGCGAGCGGTCGCGAGCCGTCGCCGAGCGGCGCTCCAGGCGTGAGGCCGCGCACGATCGCCCAGAGTCGATCGGGGGCCTCGACGTCGGCGAGCGTGAGGCTCAGCGTCCGCCGGAGCGCGCCGGTCGGCACGGCGCGCTCGAGCACGAGATCGCCGACGCCGGGGAGCTTGGGGTTCCACCGGATGACCGCGTAGCTGATCGCCGCGCGATCGATCGTGCGCCGCAGCCGGCCCCGTTGCCAGATCACGTGCTTCTCCGTGACCGAGTAGCGGGCGGAGGCGCGGAACCAGAGAGGCAGGCGCCACGCGCCGAGGGCGATCGTCGCGCACCACGCACCGAAGGCGAGCAGCTGCCCGGGCGACTGACGGAGGCCGGTGGCGACCACGACGGCGAAGGCGACCGAGACGATCGCGGCGATCGCCGCGACCGCGCCCACGACCTTGAACGCGAACGGCACGGTCACCGCCTTCGGTCCGCCGGACCAGACGATCTCTTCACCATAGAGCGAGTCGCGCTTTTGCTTCACGGCGTACGGGCGTCAGACACGCCACCTTCACTCAGCTTGTGCCTTCGCGTCGCTCCTGTCGATGTGTGCTTCGCGTTACCGCGGCAGCGGAATCGCGGCATTTCGCGGGGTCGCGCCGCGGGCGTGCGCTCCGGAGACGAGCAGACGGCAGAGCTCCGGCATCGCGATGCCCGCGACGGCGGCCGCCTCGGGGTACAGGCTCGTGTCGGTGAACCCAGGGAGCGTGTTCACCTCGAGGAGGACGACGTCCTCCGGGCGCTCGCCGACGACGAAGTCCGCCCGGCAGAGGTCGCGACAGCCGAGGGATCGGTGCGCGGCCACGGCGACCTCCTGCACCCGTCTGGTGAGCGCCTCCTCCAGCGGCGCCGGGCAGAGGTGCTCGCTCCGTCCCGGCGCGTAGCGCGCCTCATAGGTGTAAAATGCATCTTTCGCCGCCCGGATCTCCGTCGGCGGCAGGGCGCGCGTACCGGACGGATCGCCGTGCACGTCGAGGACGCCGCAGGTCACCTCGCGCCCGGGCGCGAAGCGCTCGAGTAGGACGACGTCGTCGAGCTCCCACGCCTGCTCGATCGCCCGCGCGAGCTCGCTCGCGGAGACGCCCTCGTCGAAGCGGCTCACGCCGATGGCCGAGCCGCTCGAGCACGGCTTCACCACCACCTTCTCCCCGAGCTCGCGGAGGGCACGCTCGGCGGCGGCGGCGGCGTCGCGCTCCAGCGCGCGTCGCGCGGCGACGCCACGGGCGAGCGGCAGGCCCGCATCGGCGAACATGACCTTCGCCGCGCGCTTGTTCATCGCGAGCGCGCTCGCGAGGACGCCCGAGCCGACGTAGGGGATGTCGAGGCACTCGAGCAGCCCCTGGAGCGAGCCGTCCTCGCCGACGGCGCCATGCGTGACCGGGAACGCCACCTCGTAGCCGCCCGTCCGGAGCGAATCGGCGAGATAAGCGTCGAGCTCGAGGCGCACGACGCGCTGCCCGGCGGCGGCGAGCGCCTTGGCGACGCTCGCGGCCGACGAACGGCTGACCTCCGCCTCCGACGACGGTCCGCCCTGGATGACGGCGACCGAGAGCGCGCGGGTCACTGCGAGACGGCTTTCGAGAAATCGACGAGCTCGATCCCGAGCCGCTGCGAGACGTCGAAGATCTTCTGGTCGCGGTAGAACTCGCCGAACACGATCTTGACGAGCCCCGCGTTGGCGATGAGCCGGAAGCAACCCCAGCAGGGCGAGGCGGTCACGTAGATCGAGCCGCCGTCGATGCGGTTGCCGTTGCGCGCAGCCTGGACGATCGCGTTGGCCTCGGCGTGCACCGTGCGCACGCAGTGCCCCTCCTCCATGAGGTGGCCCTCGTCGTCGCAGTGCGCGAGCCCCCGGATGGAGCCGTTGTAGCCGGTGGCGAGGATCGACTTGTCGCGAACGATGACGGCGCCGACGTGCTTGCGGTCGCACGTCGAGCGCGAGGCGACCTCGCGCGCGATGTTCATGAAGTACTCGTCCCACGACGCCCGCGATCTCGACATGCGCGGCAGTCTAACGTTTCTTTCTCCGTACGGCATCGGCCGGGGTATCCTCTTGGCGATGACGAGGCTGAAGCGGCCGTTCGCCTTCCTCCTCGCGACGCTCCTCGCGACGGCGCCGCTGTCGGCGCAGCCGCGCAAGGAGAAGGAGAAGCCGGCCCTGGCCGCTGCCCCCGCCGACGTCGAGACCGCGGAGCAGCTCTACGCGAAGCTCGACTACGAGCAGGCCAAGGCCGTGGCCGAGCGCGTCGTGAAGAAGAGCGGCCTCACGCACGACCAGATCGTCCGGGCGTACCGGGTGCTCGCGGTCACGGCCGCGATCCTCGACGACGCCGAGGAGGCGCGCGAGGCGTTCCTCCAGCTCCTGGTCTACGACCCCGACTACACCGTCGACATGAACCTCGGCCCGAAGGTCACGACGCCCTTCGTCGAGGCGCGCGGCATTTTCCGGTCGCTGCCGTCGAAGCCCGGGGTCGAGGTGTCCGCGAACGTGCGCAGCGACGGCGGTCAGCTGCGCGTCACGACGCGCGACCCGCGCCGCATCGTGAAGAAGGTGATGGTCGGCTACCGCTGGACGTCGTCCGGCGAGTTCACGGTCTCGCAGGTCGGCGTCGGAGACGGCATCCCGGTCGAGATCGCCGCGGCACCGCCCGGTCGGACGCGCCTCGACTTCTACGCGCAGGCGCTCGACGAGCGGGACAACGCCGTGCTCGAGGCGGGCAACCCGCAGGTGCCGAAGAGCGCGTTCGCCGAGGCCGCGGCGCGCAACGGCGGCGGCGGTGGCGACAAGGGCGGCGGCGTTCTGTCGAGCCCGTTCTTCTGGATCTTCGCCGGCGCGGCGGTCGCCGGAGGCGGCACCGCCCTGTTCTTCGCGCTGCGTCCAGAGGACCCGGCCTCGAAGGCCGCGCTCTCGCCGGCCATCCGCTGCGGCAACGATCTGTGTAAGTAATCCCTGCGGCGCGCCGCCGTGCGCGCAGGCAGGTCCTGGAACGACGGAGCGCGCAATTCCGCGAGCGAAGCGAGCGGAGGCGCCGAAGGCGCCGCGCGCGGGCAGGTCGGAACGAAGCAGGGGGAGGCTCATCGCGCAACGCGCGATGAGGGGGAGCGCAGCTCCCCACACTACTGACAGCGGCTACCGCGCAGG
>WBZO01004295.1_pt1 | contig 15527 bp, 12 predicted proteins | sample 5204261 | NCBI WGS metagenome assembly WBZO01 (sample SAMN12412400, study PRJNA552823) | activated sludge metagenome | isolation source: activated sludge from anammox sidestream of wastewater treatment plant... | place: USA: North Carolina | collected 2017-09 | reverse complement strand
CTGGGTGGGCGACCACCTGCTCTATCTTCCCCCCGGCGAACCGCCCAAGGGACCGTGGGAAGCCTGGTCGGTGCTGGCGGCGCTGGCCGAAGCGACCGAGCGGGTGGAACTGGCGCCGCTGGTCGCTTGCACCGCCTTTCACAACCCCGTCATCATCGCCAAGAAAGCCGCCACCATCGACGAGATCAGCGATGGCCGCCTGATTCTCGGACTCGGCGCCGGATGGAATCTGCCCGATTTCCAACCCTACGGATTCCCGTACGATCACCGCGTGGGCCGTTTCGAGGAAGCGTTCACCATCATCCGCACCCTGCTGGCCGATGGTGAAATCGACTTCCACGGGACGTATTACGACCTGCCCGGTTGCATTCTTACGCCGAACGGACCGCGCAAGGGTGATCTGCCACTGCTGGTCGGTTCCATCGGCGAGCGAATGCTGCGCGCCACCTTGCCCTATGTCGATGCCTGGAATGTCTGGTTCGAGGACTTTCGCAACGATCCCATCGAGTTGCGCGTGGTGATGCGGCGAGTCGATGCCATTGCCGAGGAAGTAGGACGCGATCCCGCCACACTCGGTCATAGCGTGGCCTTGCTCGTCGGCGTGCTCGGCGCCACCAGCCGCCCCTCGGTTTATCCCTCGCAGGGCCAGACCCCGATCAGCGGTTCGCCCACGGAGATCGCGGAGCGCATCGACGCCTTCTATCGGGAGGGTGTCGATCACATCCAGATCGTCCTGACTCCCATCACTCTGGAAGCGATCGAAGCGCTCGCGCCCGTCGTGGAGCAGTTGAAGTCTTGAGTCTTGGGTCTTGGGTCTTGAGATGAATGGGAGAGTTCAGCCGCATCTCTCTCTTCTCAGGACCCAAGACTCACGACCCAAGTCCCGTTACGGGTGCTCCGGCGCGCTGTCCTTCGGGTCGTAACCGAGCAGCCGCCGGGCGTGTTCGATATCCCAGAACCGCCGCGGGTTGTTCGAAATCCCGTAGACCGTCGCCCACGGCACCGTGGTGGCTTCGAGACAGCAGGCGATCAGTTCGGCGCAATCGCGCTGGCTGAGCCAGGTGGCGCGCAACCGCTCGTATTTCTGGTCGTCGGTCAAACCGAGCCACCCGGACGATTGCTTCACGCTTTCGGCCGTGGGATCGTCCCCCGCCAGCACCGACCCGATCCGCAGGTTATAGACCCGCAGTCCATAGGTTTCATGGTAATAGCGGCCCAGCGCCTCGCCGTAGACTTTCGAAACCCCATAGAGCGAATCCGGGCGAATTTCCGCATGGTGGTCATACGCGCGCGGATCGTCGAGCTTGTAGATAGCGGGAGCCCCGTCCAGCTCATACCCGCCAATGGTGTGGTTCGACGACGCGAACACGACCGCCTGCAATCCCGCTTGTCGCGCGGCCTCGTAGACGTTGTACGTACCGATCAGGTTATCGTTCAGTACGGCATCCCACGGGCTGGTGACATCGATCGACGCTGCCAGATGCACCACCGCATCGGCGCCCTCGAATGCCGGGCGAATGGTATCGAGATGGCGAATATCGGCCACCACACTCGGAAACCTGGCCGGCCGGTGGGTGATCGAAACGAAATCGTATTTCGCACCCAGATGCTCGCGCACCGCCGACCCGATCACCCCCGCGGCGCCGGTAAGAACCACTTTCATTTGCGCATACTCCTGAAGTCGTTATCGTCCTTTATGCCATAGTATCCGCTGCATATCGGATACACCCTAAAGGGAGATCACGGCACAGGCGCTTCAATGTTGCGCTCCGTGACATCACGGGTCGAGCACGTCCGCGTGTGGTGAAGCCGAACGACTGGAACTCACCGAGGGAGCCAATCGATCGCATGCGAGTACTCCACAAAGGTCCACGGATCCATCTGAGGATATCGTCCGCAACATGGAGGCACATCACCCGCATCTCGCTCCTTGGACTCCGTGCACTCGAAATCGCCATTGTCGTTCTGTTCGCTCTCTCCGTCGCTCAGAAATTTCAGGGAACCGGCCCACGCGACCTGATTTCCGGTGGTGATGCGTTCACGAATCAGCAAGGCCGGATATTTTGGGACCACGTGCGCTCGTGCGGGCAATGCGCGTTTTGGAACGGGGATATTCGTGGCGGCGCACCTGCCGCATCGGACGCTCTGACCGACACGTTCTATCCGACCACGATGGCGGCGATCTATGCATTTGGAACCGTTCAGGGCTCCAAGGTTGCACTTGCCGTCGCCATCGTTCTGGCAGGGATTGCCACCTGGTGGCTGGCTGCCGAACTCGGGCTCTCCTGGGGCGCCAGGGTCGCTGCCGGGTGCATGGGAGCCGCGGCAAGCCACACGGCAGGCAAGATGGAGCAGGGCCTGTTGGTCGTGGTTACCTCGATTGCAGCCGCAACGCTGGTTCTCCCTGCAATTCTGCGCATCTACCGCGTACCCACCTGGCGCAGCGCCGCCCTTCTCGGACTCACGCTCGGTCTGACAGCATTGGCTGGCCAAGGGTATCTGCAGATGGGACTGGTCATGCTGCTTCCTCTTTCGCTGATCCTGTTTTGGCGCAATCCACGGCCGGTCCGCCAACTCGCAAGCAGAATCGCGGTTGCCGGCATAGTTGCGCTCTTGATCGGAATGCCATTCCTGCTTCCATTTGCGCGTGTCTATGGCATGTTCGATAAGGTGTACGATCTCGGATTTTCGAACATGCAACCCGCGCGCTATCTGGCGCTCAATCTGGTTATCAGCGATCGGGATTTTCTGCGCGACCACTCGTTGGGCAAGATCGGCTTTGCCGGTTGGTACATCGACTACATCGGCTGGATTCCCGTAGGCCTGGCGTTTTTTGGGTGCTATCTGCTCTGGCGCCGATCGCCGCAAACCGCGCTCTTCCTCGGATGCTTCACCTTCGGCGCGTTTCTCATCGGCGGAGGAGCACCATTCAAGTGGCTTACCTGGTCACATCTTCCTGAGAATATCCAGGGGTTCGCGTATTCGGTCCGTATCCCGGCGTTCATCGCAAGTCTGGCAGTACCGCCTCTGATCGGATTTGCCGCGGTCACGATCGATCATGCATTTTCCTGGCGACCGAAAACCGGGGGCGCGGTCCTCAGATTGGGGACACATAGCATTCCCGGGCGGCTCCGGGGCGCTCTCCCTCTCCTGCTCTGGATTGTCACCACCGCGGTCATCATCGTCGCACTGCGAGATATGCGAACTGTTGCTCGCTCATGGATTTCGACCGAAACCGTCACGGCCGAAACTGCGGCGGAGTTCCTCCAGACACTCGAAACCGATTCACTGGCCTGGGTGTCGCCGATGAACAACGACGGCCACCTCCAGCTCATCGGCTTGATCGATGGGCTCAAGTACTCGGATACCTGGCGATCCTGGACGCTGGATCAGCGCCCCTTTCCGCCAGCTTATCTTGCGGTGCAGTTGGATCCCGAACGACCCGGTATGCATCGGATCGGCGCCTGGGGCGATTACATTCGCTTCATAAGCGACGAAGAGAACCAATATGCCACCGCCAGCAGTCCCGGAGACTGCCGCGCCTCGGGCGAAGGCGGCAATATCGACGTCACCTGCACGCTCGCCTCTCCCGGGCGATTGACCGTGCAGGAAAACCAGTTCGGTGACTGGACAGCCACCATCGATGGCGTGCCCACCACGGTCGGCAACGAAGGGCAATGGATCGCGGTCGATCTTCCCGCGGGCAGCTCGGACGTGGTTTTTCGATACCGGCCGATCGACGTATGGATTGGCATAGCGCTCGGCGCCACCGGTTATTTGCTGGCAGTTGTATTGTTTTTGGCGCCAGAAGACGCCACCGGTCGTCTTCGACGGTATGCACACCGGCTCACAACGAGCGGATCGACAACGCGGCCATAGCACGCCGGGGAACCGATCTCTCTCCGCGCATCGGCATCCATCGGCAATTCGCTCACGGCGCAGCGCTCGTCACGTATAAAGAGATTGGCGCAATGCTGCCCGCGACCAGCACGCGAAAACAATGAAAATGAGAACCTTATGCCCAGTTTGAAACAATTCGAAAGCCGGCCACAACGGACAGTGCGCTCGTTTACCAGAGAGTTCCTGGTCAATCTGCGCTACCAGCAAGGAGTCGAGCTCTACGCGACCCCCATCAACTACTACCAGGCGCTCGCCCTGACCGTTCGTGAATACCTGATGCAGGACTGGCTCGACAGTCTGCACGCCCGGACCCGCACCGACGCCAAGCTCGTCTGCTATCTCTCCGCCGAATATCTACCCGGGCGGCAATTGGGCAATGCGTTGCTAAACACCGGTCTGGGCGAGATCGCGGCCGAATCGATGCGGGGGCTCGGACTCGATCTGAACGAGCTGGCCGATCTCGAAATCGAACCCGGACTCGGTAACGGCGGTCTGGGCCGCCTGGCAGCCTGTTTTCTCGATTCGCTGACCACCCTCGGGATCCCCGCCATTGGCTACGGTATCCGCTACGACTACGGCATCTTCCGCCAGACCTTCGTCGATGGCTGGCAGGTCGAGCAACCCGATATCTGGACGAGTGGTTCCTCTCCATGGGAAGTCATTCATCCCCAATTTGCCAACCGGGTCGGATTCGGCGGCCATACCGAGTCGTACTACGACGAAACCGGCCAATACCAGGTCCGCTGGATTCCCGAAAGTCAGGTCGTCGGGGTGCCCTACAACATCATGGTGCCGGGCTACGAAACCAGGCTGGTCAATACCCTGCGTCTCTGGCGCGCCCGCGCCACCGAAGAATTCGATCTGCGCATCTTCAATACCGGCGACTACGTTCACGCCGTGCAGCAGCAGATCGATTCGGAAGTCATCTCCAAGGTGCTCTATCCCAACGATCAGACGCCGCAAGGCAAGGAACTGCGCCTGCGGCAGCAATATTTCTTCGTTTCCTGCTCGATCCAGGATGTCTTTCGCTATCTTCCTTCGGGGCTCGATCTGCGGCAGTTGCCAAACCGCGTCGTCTTTCAGCTCAACGACACCCACCCCACGGTCGCCGTCGCTGAACTGATGCGTTATCTGATGGACGAACGCCATGTTCCCTGGGTGGCCGCCTGGGATATCACCTCGTCGATGTTCGGGTTCACCAGTCACACGCTCCTGCCGGAAGCGTCGGAAACCTGGCCGGTCGAAATCTTCGGCCGTCTGCTGCCGCGCCATCTGGAGATCATCTACGAGATCAATCGCCGCTTCGTCGAAGACGTGCGCAAGATCTGGCCGGGCGACGAAGCGCGGGTGGATCGAATGAGCATCATCGGTAACAGCGGCAAACCGCATGTGCGCATGGCGCATCTGGCCACGGTTGGCAGTTATTCGGTCAATGGCGTCGCGCCGTTGCAATCCCGCCTGCTCAGAGAGCGCGCGCTGAAAGACTTTGCCGAGATGTGGCCGAAGAAATTCGGCAATGTGACCAATGGCGTTACCCCCCGGCGCTTCCTCGGACTCGGCAATCCACGGTTGTCAAAACTCATCTCATCCAAAATCGGTGACGACTGGCTCGACGATCTCTCCCGACTGACCGAAATCGAGCAATACGCGGACGATCCGAAATTCCAGGCCGACTGGCAGCGGGTGAAACTGGCGAACAAAGCCGATCTTTCCGTGCAGCTCCACCGGCTCACCGGGGTCGGGGTCTCGACCTCGTCCATGTTCGATGTGCTGGTCAAGAGAATCCATCTTTACAAACGACAGATCCTCAAGCTGCTGCACGTCATCGTGCTCTACAACCAACTGAAGGAAAACCCCAAAGGCGACGGTCCACCCCGGGTGGTGATCTTTGGCGGCAAAGCCGCGCCGGGCTACGAGGAAGCCAAGCAGGTCATCAAAGCGATCAATGCGGTGGCGGACGTGGTCAACCGCGATCCGATCACCCGCGACCGGTTGACGGTCGTCTTTCCCCCGAATTTCAATGTCACCCTCGCGCAGCAGATCTATGCGGCCGCCGATCTCTCGGAGCAAATATCGCTGGCCGGTATGGAAGCCTCCGGCACGGGCAATATGAAATTCGCGATGAATGGCGCGCTGACCGTCGGCACCCTCGACGGCGCCAATATCGATATCCGTGAATTGGTTGGTCCGGAGAATTTCTTCACCTTCGGCATGACCGAAAGCGAGGCGCGCGCGCTGCGCGACTCCGGATACAACGCGCGCGCCATCTACGAATCGACCCCGGAATTGAAACAAGCAGTCGACATGATCGCCAACAATGTCTTCACCCCTCATGAGCCAGGAGTGTTACAGCCGGTTGTGGACCGGCTGATTGGGTATGATCAGTTCATGGTGCTGGCCGACTTCGCTTCCTATATGGAATGCCAGCGGAGAGCGGAAGAACTCTTTCGCGATCCAGCCACATGGACGCGTATGTCGATCCTGAATACGGCCCGCTCGGGCTACTTTTCATCGGATCGCAGCATTCGCGACTATGCAGAAACGATCTGGAAGGTCAGTCCCATGCGGTTGCATGGGCGCTCTGGACGGGTTGACCGGCAGCGTAAGGAGTAAAGGAGTCATGGTGTCCAAAGTCAGAATCGCGCGAGGCAAGGTCGAGGGTATCGACGCGTGTGCAAATGAGCGCGGCGTGATTTCCGCCGCGGCCATGGATCAGCGGGGCTCGTTGCAGAAGGCGATCGGTAAGGCGCGCGCCGATGGAACGGCCACGGCCGCCGATCTGGCGGTGTTCAAGGAAGCTGTCGTTTCGATCCTGACACCGTACGCCAGCGCCATTCTGCTCGATCCCGAGTTCGGCCTGCGCGCCATGGAGGTCAAAGCCCCCAATACCGGTGTGCTGCTCGCCTACGAGAAGACCGGCTACGACGCCACCGTCAAGGGGCGCCTGCCCGATCTGCTCGACGACTGGAGTGTCCGGCGGTTGGTGGAGACCGGCGCCAATGCCATCAAGATCCTCCTCTACTATGATCCCGCCGACGACGAGTCGGTCAACACCGTCAAGCACGCCTTCATCGAACGGGTCGGTAGCGAATGCACGGCGCTCGATGTGCCCTTCTTCCTCGAACCCGTGACCTATCGGGATGGCGTTTCCGGTATCGACTGGGCCAAGGCCAAACCCGAGGCGGTCACCCGCACGATGGAAGAATTCTCGAACGACCGCTACGGGGTCGATATCCTCAAGGTCGAAGTGCCGATCGACATGAAGTTCGTCTCCGGCACCCAATCGTTCGCCGGGGAAGCAGCGTATACCCGCGACGACGCATTGCGGCTTTTCCAGGAAGCGTCCGGCGCCGCGACCAAACCGTTCATCTTCCTCAGCGCGGGAGTCAGCAACGAGCAGTTCGTGGAAACCTTGTTGCTGGCCGCCGAATCGGGCGCTAACTACTCCGGTGTTCTCTGCGGGCGCGCCACCTGGCAGGATGGCGTGGCCATCTACGGTCGCGACGGTATCGATGCGCTGAAGGCATGGCTCGAAACGCAGGGCGTCGCCAACATCCAGGCTGTCAACAACGCGGTCGCCGCCGGAGCGAAACCCTGGCGGACGATCTACGGAGGCACCGACGGGATCGAGGTGTTCGACCCCGTCCTCGCATAACACACAGGAAGGACCAATCCGCATCATGACGCGCATCGGTATTCACGGATTCGGACGCATTGGGCGTATGGCCTTGCGCATCGCGCTGTCCAACGATCTCTTTACGCCCGTCTCCATTTCGGATATCCGCGACCTCCCCACCCTGGCGGCGCTCTTCAAGGTCGATACCAATTACGGGGTCTACCCGGAACCAGTCCGGGCGGACGGCTCGACCCTGCGCGTGGGAAACCACTCGATCGAATACATCGACTCGTCCAAAGAGCTGCCCGACTGGGCGGCGCTGGGGGTGGAATTGGTGGTCGATTGCACCGGCCGCGCCACCACCCGCGCCGGCGCGCAGGCACATCTCGATCGCGGCGCCAAGCGGGTTCTGGTCAGCGCTCCCAGCAAAACGCGTGAGGACTCGGACGTCTTCGTGCTGCCGGGGATCAATATGGAAGCGTTCGACCCGGCCCAGCACAAGATCGTCTCGATGGCCAGTTGCACCACCAACGCTCTGGCGCCGGTCGTGAAGGTGGTGATGGAACAATTCGGTATCGTGGAAGGGCTCTTCTCGACCATCCACGCCTATACCAACACCCAATCGCTCACCGACCAGCCGATGAAAGACCGGCGCGATTCGTGGGCAGCGGCGGAAAACATCATTCCGTCGTCCTCGGGCGCCGCCCGGGCGCTGCAATTCATCTGGCCCGGTTTGCAGATCACCGGCAAGGCCTATCGCGTTCCGGTGAGCACCGGCAGTATCGCCGAGCTCAATCTCATCACCGAAAAGCCGGTAACCGTCGAAGCCGCCAACGACGCCTTCCGGGAAGCCGCCAGCAAGAAACCGCTGAAGGGCGTGATGGACGTACTCGAAGAAGAATGGGCCTCGTCGCGCATCGTCGGCGATTACCACTCCTCGATCGTCGATCTGCCGATCACCCAGGTCATGGGCGAACACTTCCTCAGCGTCGCGGCCTGGTATGACAACGAATGGGGCTACGCCGCGCGCCTGGCCGAAACGGCCGCGCACCTGGCGAGGAAGAGCTAGCGCGGATTTGGGTCCAGTGTCCGGAGTCCAGTGTCCAGTGCATTTTCAGCGCTGGATGTCGGGGCGCCGGGCACCGGCCCGCTTTCGCACCCACATCTCTACCCCAGTCGGAGAGCAGGATCTCCGCGTCCTGCCACTTCGAGCACACCGGCTCGACTGCCATCCAGCAAGCACCCAAACCTCGGAGAAGTCTCGTATGCGTAGCCCGTGGTTTCGACCACGGGCGGGGTGGCCGGAAGCTCTCTGGGGTCGGTTGCCCGCGCGCTCACCAGGCAAGGGCCCATCACGATCCGGCCGGCAGACACAGTCGAACCAACGACAGCGATCACGCAAAGGGTTTCGTCCTGTCTTGGTCCATACCTCAGGCGGCGAGGGAGAGTCTTCCCTTCGGTCAGAATGACAGGGCTGGATACAGACGCTACTTCTGAGAACCCCTCTAATCCGCGCCCTCGCTCGTCACGGCGGAACCGCCCGAAACCGCCACCGGGTTCGCCGATGCGCCGATATCGAGCGGATGCGTCTGCAACGGGCTGGCCGAGCGGTTCGGCGCTTCCACGGCCTCCCGCGGCTGGACCCGGTGCCAAATGCCCGTACCAACATAGACGGTCAGGAAGATGACCGTGCCAAACAACACGATCGCTGCGCCGGACGCGATATCGTATTGGAAACTGACGAACATCCCGAAGAACCCGGTCGCCGCCCCGATCAGCGTCGAGAGAATCAGCAGCGCGCCGAACGAATGCGTCACCAACCGCGCGGTGGAAGGCGGAATCACGATCGCGGCGGCGATCAGCGTGACCCCCACGATATTCATCGACGCCACAATGGTTGCGGCCAGTCCCAGGGCGAACCCGGTTTCGATCCAGCGCGTCGGCACCCCAGATACCGTGGCAATTTCTTCGTCGAAGGTCGTGAACAGGAGCTGTTTGTAGAAAAGAAAGATCCCCAGCCCCACGACGACCGTCACGACCCCGATGAGCACGATATCGTCCCGGGAAACTCCCAGAATATTGCCGAAGAGCGCCGCTTCGAAATTGCGAGTGAAGGTGCGTTTCTTGCTGACCAGCGCCACCCCAAGCGCGAACGACGCCGTGGTCACGATCCCGATCGCGGCATCGGCGCCGATATTGCGCCGGCGCCCGGCCGCATTGATCAACAACGCCGCCAGAAAACTCCAGAGTCCGGCCCCGATGAAAAAACTGATATTCATCAGATACCCGACCACCGCGCCACCGAACGCGGCGTGGGAGAGCCCATGCCCGATATAGCTCATCCGCCGCAGAACGATGAACACTCCCATCGCCCCGCACAACGCGCCGACCAGCGTCGCCACGATCAGTCCTTGGCGAAAGAACTCATAGGCGAGCGGATCGGCAAAAAAGCTCATACCGCTACCCGACCCGCGACCGCATCGCGCTTGGCAAACGGACCGTGCGAACCCGCTTCGGTCACCAGCAAATTGCCGGTTTCCTCGTCGCGGATGACCCGCATATCGGCATCGAAGGTGCGACTCATATTCTCGGCGGTGAACACCCGATCGGGCGGTCCCTGCGCGACGATACCGCGATGCACGCAAACCACCCAGGGAAGGTGCGCGGCCAGACTGTTCAGCTCATGGGTCGTGATGACGATGGTAATCCCGGAATCGCTGATCTCGGCCAGCAAATGCAGGATCTCGTCGCGGGTGCGGATATCGACACTGGCCGTTGGTTCGTCCAGAATCAGAATGTCCGGATTCGAGATCAGCGCCCGCGCCAGAAACGTGCGTTGCTGCTGCCCGCCAGACAAATCCCGGATATGCCGCTGCGCCAGATGCCCAATGCCCAACCGCTCCAGCATCACGGCCACATCGCGCTTGTCCTGCCGCGACGGCCAGGGCAGCCACCCCATCTGCCGCTGCTTGCCCATGACGACCACGTTTTCGACTGTCACCGGAAAGGTCCAGTCGATCATCCCCACCTGCGGTACATAGCCCACATCGACCGGGGGTCTACCGGGCGCGATCGGGCGTCCGCCGATTTCGACCCGGCCCTGCACCCGCGGCACCAACCCGACCATGGTGCGCAGCAGGGTCGTTTTACCCGCGCCGCTCGGTCCGATCAATCCAACGAATTGCCCGGCAGGCACCCGCAAATCGACATGCGACAGCACGAATCCGCGCTGATATCCGCAGCTGACATCTTCCAGCACGATTGCGGGCGACTGCACAGGACGATCCTTCAGGGAACCCAGGTATCGGCTGGGCTTACCGAATCCATCAGCGATGGATCGCCACCGAGCGCCCCGGCCATGATCTGCAGATTCTTTTTCATCATGCCGATATAGGTGTGATCGGGATCGCCAGGATCGCCCGGCGGCTCGTCATCACGCAGATCGTCGACATAGGTCGCGCCGGACTCCTTCGCGATCTGCTCCAGCACATCGCTGGGAAAGACTTCCGACCCGAAGACCGCCGGAACGTGCTCCGCCCGGATCTGGTCGATCAGATCGGCCACTTCGCGCGGCGACGGTTCGGAAAAATCGGACGGCTGGACCGCGCCGATGACCGTCATTCCGTAGTTCGGCGCGAAATAGGCCCACGAATCGTGATAGGTCAGCAAGCGGCGACTGGCTTCCGGGATCGAATCGACTGTCGCGTGGATCGCCTCGTCGAGCGTTCGGAGCGCGGTCAGATAGCGGTCGAGATTGCCCTGGTAATACTCGGCATTATCGGGATCGAGCCGGACCAGCTCATCCGCGACCAGGGTCGCATAGGTCATCGCATAGGGAACATTGGTCCACAGATGCGGATTCGGATGCCCCTCGTCCTTGGGAAAGGAGAAATCGTAGGCGTATTGGTCCGAGTCGATGGTCTTGTCCCCGAGGGTAAAGACCTCCGCCCCCTCTGGCATGTTCGTTTCGGCCAGGGCAATGGTCGGGTCTTCGAGATCGAGTCCGTTGGCGATCAGGACATCGGCCTTGGCGAGGATTTTGACATCGGACGGCGCGGGTTCGAAGGTATGCGAGTTGGTGCCATCGGGGACGATGCCTCGCAGGTGAATACGATCCCCGCCGATATTGCGGACGATCGAGCTGATCGGCGCCACCGTGGTGGCGACATTCAGCCGGCCATCGCCGGAAAAATCGTCACTCCATCCGAGAGTCGGTCCAGGCGTCGCCTCCTGACCGAACGCGGCGCTTCGCCAGGCAAGCGGCGCGACACCGGCCGCAAACGCCGAATACCCCAGCATCCGCCGGCGCGAGAATCTACGACTCGATGACATGCTGCCTCTCTTCGTGAACCGCGTTTGCAATTGCAACTATTCGCATCTGCATCCAGGCAATAGTATGCTCCCCCCGATGGACGCGCAACGATCCATCACCAGAGAACGCGGCAATCATTCCTACGTAAAATGCCCGCCAATCGCCAGTGTGCAGGATGACCATGAGCAATACCGTGGGCCCAACCACCGACCCGATCCAGCTCTTGCGCGCGACCGAGCAACGCGCCACCCCCCAGCGGTTGATGATCCTGTCGGTGCTTCAGGATGCCAGCCGGCATCTGACCGCCGACGAGGTCTTTCAGCAGCTAGGTCCGACCTGCCCCGCGCTCAACCGCTCTACCGTCTATCGCACGCTGGAACGATTCCGCGATGCCGGGATCGTGTCGGAAACCGATCTCGGCGGCGGCGTCCGGGTCTACGAGGTGCTGGCCGGACATCGCCATCACCATCTGATTTGCCACCAGTGCAACGATATGATCGAGATGGACGACGACGCGGTCGAGGCCATGCGGGTGCTCATCCGCGCCCGCTACGGTTTCGAGCCGCGCATCGACCATCTGGCCATCTGGGGCATCTGCCCCGAGTGCGGCGCGCGTGAGGACGAAGCCTGATGCCCCGCTACGACTTCCGCTGCCGTGACTGCGGCGCCGTCATCGATATCGAGCTTCCGATCGAGCAGGCCTCGGAGGCGCAAATCTGCCCGGTCTGCGGTCAACCGGCCGAGCGGCTCTATACGATGCCGAAACTGCTCTTCAAAGCCGACCCGCGCGATGTCACCCCCGTCTGGCACCAGCACGACGGCTATGCCCACGCCCACGCGCCCCGTCGCGGTCGCCACCGCAACCCATCCGAGGATCACTGAGGCATCACCCTTCGGCCGACTGCTCGTCCATCCCTTCTCGCCGGTGGATGAGCTGCATGATCTGCTGGCTCATCTCGTCGTAATTCCGACTGTTGGGTACGATCCCGGCGATCCGCTGATCGGCCATGACCGCAATCCGGTCGGCCAATTGCACCATTTCCGGCATATCGCTCGAAATCAACAGGATCGACAGCCCGTGGTTCGAGAGCTCCCAGATAAGCTGGTGTAGCTCGTGTTTGGTTTTGACGTCGATTCCGACCGTCGGTTCGTCGATGATCAGCACCTCGGTTTCGGCCGCCAGCCATTTGGCCAAACTAACCTTCTGCTGATTGCCACCGGACAGATTGCCGACCTGCTGCTCCAGCGTCGGCGTCTTGACCTGCAACCGCTCCACGAACGGTCCGACGACCGCGCGTTCCGATCCCGGCTTGATCCAGCCAAGCGCATTGGCCAACCGGTCCCAGACGGTCATCGCCACATTCGTCAAAACCGAATGCGACAGGATCAACCCTTCGGTCTGCCGGTTTTCGGAGACATACCCGATGCGATAGTGGGAAAGCGCCTCACGCGCATCATGGATCCGGGCTGGGCTTCCCCCCACCCGAATTTCCCCGGATAGCAGCGGCGCATCGCCGATGATGGTGCGCGCCAGTTCGGTCCGGCCCGCGCCGACCAACCCGTAGAGTCCGAGAATTTCACCCTTGTACAGTGTCAGATCGATATCGGTCGGTCCGGCGCCCGAGGTCACACCGACCAGTTCCAGCGCCACCGCCCGCTCGCCGAATTCTCGCTGCTGGAAATCGGACACCAGCTCCGACCGGCCAATCATCAGTGTGACGAGCTGATCCCGGTCGAGTTCGCGCAAATCCCGGTCGAGTGCCGCCACCTTGCCATCGCGCAGCACCGTCACCCGGTCACAAATCGCGAAGATCTCTTCCAGCTTGTGACTGACGAAGAGGATGGCGACTCCGTCATCTCGCAACCGTTGCAGAATCTCGAAGAGCACCGCGGTTTCATGCGGAGTCAACGAAGCGGTCGGTTCGTCCAGCAGCAGCACGTGGCTTTCCAGCGAAAGCGCCTTGGCGATCTCGACCAGTTGCCGTTGCGCCACACTGAGTGATTCGACCGATTGCTCGGGATCGATCGGCACCTGCAGCAGATCGAGCCAGCGTTTCGATTCGTCGCGCATCCGATCACGGTCGATCCATTGACCATTGCGCACCGGTGGCCGTTCGAGCGTGATGTTCTCGGCCACCGAGAATTTCGGAATCAGATTCCGTTCCTGGTGGACGATCCCGATCCCGGCCTGCAACGCCTCTCGCGGCGAACCAAAGGTCTTTTCGACCCCGTCCACCTTCACGACGCCCTCGTCGGGTCGGTAGATCCCGGTGATGATCTTCAGTAGCGTGCTCTTGCCCGCCCCGTTTTCCCCGACGAGCGCGTGGATCTCACCCGGTCGCAAAACCAGATCGACCCCGTCCAGCGCCTGCACACCCGGAAACGCCTTGCGAATCCCGCGCAGCTCTAATGCCGCGGTGCGAACTGGAGTTTCGATGGTCGCGCTCATGAGCGAGTCGCCAGTCTGGCTTCGCGCACCGCGCGCACCCGGTTGAGTCCTACCGCGCCCAGGATGATGGCGCCGAGCAGGAATTGAATCCAATAGGGATCGGCTTTGGTGAGCACCAGCCCGTTGTCGATGAGAGCGATCAGAAACGCGGCCAGCGCGGTGTTGATCACCGGCGCGGTGCCGCCAGTCAGCGCGATACCGGCCACGATCGGAATGGCAAACGACGGCAGCAACCAGTCGGACCCGATCGACGGTTGCGCCGATCCCAACCGGGCCATCAGGATGATCGCGGCCAGACTCGACAGCAACGCCGAAAGCGTGAACACGATCACGATGATCCGGTCCACCGGCACCCCGGAAAGCTCCGCCGCGCGTTGATTACCACCCACGGCCAGAATCTGCCGCCCGAGGAGGGTGCGCTCGAACAGCACCCAGAGGGCGACCGCCACCACGATCGTCACGATCGCGATGTAGGGAAATGGACCAGCCCGCCCCTGCCCGAACGAAACGAACTGTTTCGGCAGGTTGTAATACGGTTTGGCGTCGTTGAGCCCGATCGTGACCCCGGTAAACGCGCTCGCCGTGGCCAGGGTAATAATGAAGCCGTTGATCCCGGTTTTGGTCGTCAGCAGACCGTTCGCCACCCCAGCGGCCACACCCAATACCAGACCGAGCGCGATGGCCACCAGCGTGGGCAATCCCCAGACTTCCATCATCCCGCCGGTGCAGACGGCCACCATGCCACCGGTCGCGCCCACCGAGAGGTTGAGCTGGCCCACCACCAGCACCATCAGCTGCGCATAGGCGACGATCAGCGTCACCGCGATCCCGCGCAAGAGCACATAGAAATTGAACTGGGTCAGAAACCGCGGTTCCATGATGGTCAGCACAGCCGACATGAGCATCACGATACCGGCGAGCCAGACCCATTCCTTGTTCGCCAGCGTCTGCATCCGACTGCTTTGCCGGGGTGCGATCGCCACCGCGCTCATGACGTTGTCGCTCCCGCCGGCGCTTGCCGGATACCGCGCTGTCCACGCGCAACCGCCACCGTCCGTGCCCGGTCGACCAGCACGGCCAGCAACAGCACCAGTCCGACGAAGAGCTGAATCCAGAAGCTGGGCACATTCATCAAGGTCAGTCCCACCGACACGCTTTCGATCAGCAGCGCGCCCAGCAAGGTACCGAAAACCGCCACTGCGCCGCCGCTGAGCAGCGTGCCGCCGACGATCGGCGCGGCAAACGACGGC
>WBZO01004294.1_pt1 | contig 15529 bp, 14 predicted proteins | sample 5204261 | NCBI WGS metagenome assembly WBZO01 (sample SAMN12412400, study PRJNA552823) | activated sludge metagenome | isolation source: activated sludge from anammox sidestream of wastewater treatment plant... | place: USA: North Carolina | collected 2017-09 | reverse complement strand
GATTGCGTAAATTTCTAACACCTTGCGGTAAAATACTTTTTCAGATGAACGAATATCTCGGATGCGGTCGAGTAATTCTTCAAAATAACCGCCACCTTGTTTAAGCAAATCGTCATTCATCGTAAAGCCTTTGATAAGATACTCACGTAAACGCTCAGTTGCCCATATACGAAACTGTGTACCTCGCAACGATTTTACCCGATAGCCTACTGAAATAATCACATCGAGGTTGTAATAGTCTATATTTCGAGTTACTTCACGAGTGCCTTCTGTTTGAACTGTTCGGAATTTCCGAACAGTTGCTTCTTCTTGCAATTCCCCCTCTTCAAAAATGTGTTTGATATGCTCGCTGATGTTGGCTTTCGACGACTGAAACAACTCTACCATGGCGGCTTGTGTTAGCCACACAGTGCTGTCGGTTAGCTGCACCTGTATTTTGGTAACGCCGTCTTCGGTTTGGTAGATGAATATGTCTTGTTGTTCAGCCATTGTTGCGTTTATCTGTTGTCTGAACTGTGCTTTTTGTGATTTCTTTGATTTACATGATTTTTACCTAATCACAAAAATCTTCAAATCACAATAATCATGGTTCAGACATTGGACGTATCGTGCTTTCAATAAAAGCTATTTCGTCTTTGGTTAGTTTGTATTTGGCATACAGTTTTTCGTCTGTCCAAGGTTCTGAGAAATCTTGGAGAGGAACGAATTGATAAGAGTCTTTGGTGATATGATGTGAGTACATAAACTGTGAAACCAAAAACCTAAAAAACAATGTTTTCATATAGTTCAATAAATTATTGGCTTCAGCCTTTGATTTAAAAGTGCCAATTACCAGATACGTTTCTGTACAGATTGTTCCAGGGGGTAAAATATCTATTTTTGAAAAAACCCTTCTCTTGCCGTCTTTGCCCGGATTTCCTGCGTGATCGTATCCAACATAAGAAGTGATTACTTTCCAGTCGTCAATCATTCCTATGCCTGATGTGATGTCATGCCTTTTATAGGGACCTTCTCCATTTTGCCATCGAAGAATAATATCCCCAGATGGTTGTGGTCGAACAAATGTTCTCAAACCAAATGGTTTAGAACTCGAAACTATTTCATTCATACGCTGTTCTTTCACTGCAAGAACTTTACGAATTATTGGTACAGCATTACTGTTTCTGATAAATGTTGGAAATTCATTGAGTGCCCGCTCGGAATGTGTTTCGTTTCCATTGACAACATTCACTATATCACAGTACCCTTTGTAGTCTTTATCCCAAAGGAAATAACAAATACCTCCTGCTATGTCAACACCTGGAAAACATTCTCCCGCGTTTTCAAAATCAACTATTTTACGAATTCGATTATCGTTGAGCATTTCCTTTCTAAACTCATCTAATCCTTTCCCACCCGCAAACCAGCGTGACGGAATAATCATCATCAGATATTTAGGATTTAGTTTCTTCGCTTGCTCTACAAATTTGTGATAAAGTGGTGCAGCACTTTTACCAAAACCACCATCACTCAACTGATAGGGTGGGTTTCCAATAATTACATCAAATTTCACTTCTTGTCCTTTTTTTAATTTCTTTTTTGTTGTTGAGTTTGTAGAGGTAAACAACGCAGTTGGATTATCTGTGTGTATAAAGTTGTAAGCATAGCTTTCGGCTTCATCGCCACGGTCATACACTTCTTGGCTTGCGCCGCAGTGTACGCATTTGCCGTTCTCCCAAGTGTGTTGCATACGTTCATAGCGTATGTTGCCTTGCTCGGTAGTAAAATTATCGGCTACCGCATATTTGCCGTTGGCAGTTTTGCTGCAATACACGCTTCTTCGGCTGAGGAATGCTGTTAATTCTGTAATGGCAATGCCGTAAAGTTGGTTTTCAAAAATGTGGTTGATGCGTTTTTGCTTGTTGGGTATTTTCTTCTCTAATCCAAGCATCAGACGTTTTGCTATTTCACGCAAAAACACACCGCTTTTGCTCACGGGGTCCAGAAACTTTGCATCGGGGTTGCTCCACAACTTTCCAGGCAGTAAATCCAGCATATCATTTACCAAACCCGGTGGCGTAAATACTTCGTCGTTGCTGAGGTTGGCTAAGCAGGTAAGTACGTCGGGGTTGTAGTTGATGTCTGAACTGTGATTCATTTGATGTATGTGATTGATGTCAGAACTGTGATTTATTTGATTGGTGTGATGTATGTGATTGATGTCAGAACTGTGATTTATTTGATTGGTGTGATGTACGTGATTGATGTCAGAACTGTGATTTTTGTGATTGGTGTGATGTATGTGATTGTAGTCTGAACTGTGATTTTTGTGATTTGTGTGATGTATGTGATTGTAGTCTGAACGAAGATCATTTGATTTTTGGATTACCTTGTTTTTTTTGCTTGAACGATTTGTTGCTTAGCGGATGAAATTGTAAAGACTTTGCTCCAAAATTGATTAGCAAACCTACCTCTAAATCATAGGCTTCCAGATAATTGATGGCTTGTGCCAAGTGAACGTCATCCAGTATTGTATTTGCCTTAAGTTCAACAGAAACAACTTCTTCGACTAAAAAATCGACTCTGCGAGTTCCTATTTGTTGCTGTTTGTAGTACACGGGCATTTCGAATTCTCTTGAAAAAACAAGGCTTTGCAGGTTCATTTCAATTTCTAACGCTCGCTGGTAAATAACTTCCTGGAAACCGTTGCCTAACTCGTTGTGTACCGTCATAGCACAGCCAATGACGTTGGAAGACAGTTCGGAATATTTGTACTCATGTTTAATCATTGTTGATAATCCAATTTAATCATTGCTAATCATCTAATCATCGTTAATCATTTAATCACAGAAATCACAGTTCAGACAATTGTAGAAAATGCACCAACGGGAAATCCTTTACCGGCTCATCAATTGCGTTAACCTCACCTTTATCGTTAAAAAATGAGAATTGGTGTGTTTTTTCAACCAAAAATTTAAACATGTAGTCTTTTCGTTTGAGCATATTACCGTTTACGATACTCCACTCACTGAAAATAATAGGTTCCTTTGTTTCCGGGTTCGTAAAGTCCAGGGCATCACCCCACAGGATATTACGGTGCAAAAGAAAGTTTACGCTACGCAATACTTCTGGTTTGCATTTGTCGGCAAACAGCGAGTTGTATCGGTCCTTAAAAATATTAAATAAGCGCTGGCGGCATTCTTCGGCATTGTCTTCCAAAATATCCACGCCGTAAATATTGCACACGGCAAACACGGCGTATCGCTCCCACTCAATTTGAGTGTGAACATATTTACGTTCAACAACGTTCAGCTTTCTGTTAAGTACTTCAGCAAGGAAATTACCGTTACCGCAGGCAGGCTCAAGAAAACGGCTTTCGATGCGTTCGGTTTCGTGTTTCACAAGGTCAAGCATAGCGTTTACTTCACGCGGGTTTGTAAACACTTCCCCGTGGTCTGCAACACGGCGCTTAGATTTTACTTGCTTGTCTTGTTTTTTCTCCTCTTTCAATTTTTCCACTTCAATTATTGTTGTGCATAGTAAAAACTTAACACCCTTGTTCAGTTCGCTTTTTACTGAATTGGTGGCCTTGGGCGTGGTGGGTCAAAATTACATGTGCAGGTGTTCTTGCTGGCATGTGTGGTGAGTTGAATTTCTCTGCATCATTCTACTGATTGACACTATGTCCGTCGTATTAATATGGTGTTGGCTGTTGTGAAATTCCGGTACCCGTACGCAGTCAAACCAGCCCAAACCACTAGAATAATGGTTTCGGAATTGCAGATAGCGTACTTAACGTCGTCAGGCTGTGGGCGTAAACCTCAGTATATGACCCATATGATCGGACTGGACGTATGCGTGTCGATTTATAGGTGCTCTATCGAACTATAACAGCCGGAATCTGTGAAATCATGGTTCCGGCTTCGTTATACATGCGTATAATGTACAGTCCCTCGTCCCAGTCCTCGGTTGAAATTCTGCACTCAGACTGTGCAGGGATGCCGGAAACAATACAGCTGCCTGCAACGGTATATACACGCAGGTATGATGCCGACTCAGGAATGTTGTACACTCTCAGATGTGTTGCTGCAGGTATCGGTGCAAGCTTAATCGTTGATGCTGTCGTATGCGTACCCGATGCAGAGCTTTCAACAGGTAATTCGATTGCTCCAACATCATACACATTTGCCTGTGGAATTTGGGTGCCGGCAAAATCTGTAAAACCGGGGTGCTGCCCGGAAATTGCTTCGACAATTACGCCTGCATTGTACGCAGGTGAATCTGATGACTGTAACCCGTAATCCTTAAACTCGGATAATTCTTTTGGCCAGAGTGTAGCCTCACTCCCCGGGTTATTAAAAAGCGGATTGCCTGCGCTGCCTGTTGGCCGTCCGCCATGCACTTCGCAGCCTGTAGCAGAACGCCATTCATCGAGTGAGGTATATAGGTTGTCATGATACAGAATCCTCACATCCCCTGTGACGTTACTGTAAATATTTCCAATAAGATAAACCCGGTTGTCACCGGGAACTATAACCTGATGAATCCCATCGGCAGTATAGAAGATGTTATTCAAAACATAGACGTTGTCCAAGCCCCCTGACCAATCAGTAATTTCGAAAGCACTTATGGCGGGATTAGAATCGGCAGGAGTGATATACACGGTGTTGTTGTAAACGTATGCCTTTGACAAGTGGGTGAAAGGGGCTTTAAACAGAGTAATTCAACCATGGTTGGTTCTGCCGTCGTTTACGCTGATATTGTATCTGCACGTATTGGAATACCAGGCCATGGCCCCTTCATACTGTCCAAGTAGGAAACCTGCCCCATCGTTGTTGTGCGAGTAGCAGTATTGAATAACTGAGTTCGTGACGGCACCGTCTAAGTCGAAACCAATGCCGTCGCAGCCGCTACCGGCGCTGTTGTGGTGGCTTTCACAATATTGGATAATGGTATTATTTACGTTGTACACCCAAATACCTCCGGGTCCGCCACAGTGGGTATTGCCGTAGCCGTTGAAATACGCAGTGCAGTATTCGATTAAAACTCCGTCAGTATTGCCAATCATGATACCGCTGCCGTGATGTGTTGATGTGTCGGCATAACCGGGATTATGGTGTGTCACACAATACCGTACGACGATGTCTGAATGAGGATGACCAACCACACTGTGATAGCCATAAACCTGAATTCCTTCGGCACGGTTATGGTGTACGGTTACATGCTCAATCAGAATTCCTGAAAAGCCGGTGTTGCCAATCCAGGTACCTATGCGCAGCCCGGCCTGGCCAAAGAAGCTGATGTCAAGATTCTGGAACATGAGGTTTCTGTACTGCACATCGCCGGGCGTGTCAGCATAGACTTCGATCCCTGATTTACCGTTGGCATCCATTCCCGAACCTATGATTACCAGGTTTGAAATATGTATTCCCTGTGTGTTGTAAACAACAATACCATTGGCATCACCGGCTGCAATGATGGCAGGAGCATCACTGGTGGACGTTACTACAACGGGGTTGGATGCATCGTTGCCATCATCCTGATCAAGGCTGAGAGAACCCCGCAACGTGTCTCCGCTCATGAGCCGAACCGTGTCGGCCGGGTGTAGCTTATGAACACAGACCCGCTGTAGTGTGGCCCATGCAGAATCAGGGCTGGTACCCGCGTATGCATCGTTACCGGCTGAGGCAACGTAGTAGGTAGTTGCTTGTGCATGTACTGAAAGGCATAGAATCAATGTACCGACGGTAACCAAGTAGTGCCAACGCATACAGTAACAGTTTGCAGCAGGCATGGGTTCAAAACCAACACGAGTACCGGTGTGGTGCATAGAGCCGTACTGTACCACCGGCAGACCAGTCAGCAACAGCAGATGCAGACCTCATGGTAACTGATGCCTCATTGCAAACACCGTGCATTAACCACTCACCGCCAATGTATTCGAGCGACTGCGGTTGAATGCTAAGAGGAGTTGAATCGCCGATTTCTGCCGTTGAAAGATGCTCAGGACGAATACCAAGAAGTTTACCATCTACCGGGATAAGATTCATTGGTGGGTTGCCGGTAAAGCGGGCAACAAACGTGTTTGCAGGACGACTATAGATTTCGATTGGTGTTCCCACCTGTTGCAAAGCCCCTTCATGAAGAATCGCCATGCGGTCACTCATCGTCATTGCTTCCATCTGGTCGTGAGTAACATATACCGTTGTAACACCAAGCGATTGCTGGAGTGTTCGCAGCTCTGCACGCATGTGGGTGCGAAGCTGAGCATCAAGGTTGCTAAGGGGTTCATCAAAAAGGAATACACGTGGCTTGCGGATGATGGCTCTGCCCACAGCTACGCGCTGACGCTGTCCGCCGGATAGTTGTTTAGGTTTCCGGTCCAACACCTCAGTTAGCCGAAGTAGCTCAGCCGTATGGGTTACCCGTTCCTTGATTGCCTGTTTATCAAGATTCCGGATTGATAGTGGGAAAGCCAGATTATTAAATACCGACAGATGAGGATACAGTGCATAGTTCTGGAACACCATTCCCACATCCCGATCCTTAGGCGCCATGTTTGTCACATTCTTGTCATCAAAGAAAACAGATCCCTTCGAAGGTGTTTCAAGTCCGGCGATAATTCGCAACAGCGTGCTTTTACCACAACCGCTGGGGCCAACTAGCACAAAGAACTCACCCGCCTGAATTTTAAATGAAACTTCTTTAAGGGGCTGAGCACCCGTAAACTGCTTAGATACGTTTTCGAAGCGAATGGATGTCATGGAAGCAAAAATAGAACGTTGTTATGGTGTTGATATAGAACATTTTTGTTTAGGCTTATCCCGAGATGCCAGTTAGATTGATTCACTACCATTTTAATCATGATTTTTGAAATAGAAACACATAGGCGAGGGAAGGGGGACGGGGGACAGGGATATGATGTAAACCCGTAGGGTGGGTTTGCAACCTGCTCGCAGATATCATCATAAAAATGACCATAAACCGTAGGGGCGGCCCCATGTGGCCGCCCCTACCGGGTAGTCGTCCTGCACGATATCCCAATTAATTGACATAATCAATCGGGACGAAAACCTGCCTTTGTCCAATGCGAGCGCACGGCTGTGCTCTCCTACGTCTAGTACGTTGCATACATCTGATAAATCTGGCTCCCCCTCACAAAACGCGCGTGCGCGTTTGGGGAGGGGGCTGGGGGGTGGGGCCGGTGTGAGTCACATTTTCTGTCTTTCTCCCACTATACCTGAATGCAATTGCTCCGGAATTCCTAAGGTATTTTACGTAGGCTGCGCAACGCAGCCGACCAGCCGAGCTGTAGTGGTAGGTGGTGATGCACGATGGTGGTGGAGGTGGGGGTGGGGCCCAAAGGGCCGTAGTCCGTCCGTTTGGAATGTTAGTGTGGTTCGGTTGCGCAGATGGGTTGTGTTAACCTGTATTGTGTACGCGAACCAGTAGGGGCTACCCCATGTGGTCGCCCGCACGAAACCCGTAGGGGCGGATGGCATCTGCCCCTCACGGCACAACATAAATAACGATAATACCGTAGAGGCGACTCCATGTGGTCGCCCATCACAAAACCGTATCGGGCGGATACCATCCGCCTACGTGTGACATCCGCCCACATGAAATTCGTAGGATCTGCGGTGTGTGGTGCGTCACATTCTCCTATCATTCTTACACAATACAGCACAGCAATTGCTCCGGAATTCCTAAGGTATTTTACGTAGGCTGCGCAACGCAGCCGACCAGCCGAGCTGTAGTGGTAGGTGGTGATGCACGATGGTGGTGGAGGTGGGGGTGGGGCCCAAAGGGCCGTAGTCCGTCCGTTCGGAATGTTGACGTGGTTTGGATATGCAGATGGGTTGTGTTAAATGGTTTGTGCTAAACCGCAATGTTACCATTAAACCGTCGGGGCAATCCCACGTGGGCGCTAGCGCGAAACGTCACACATATTACAACGAAATCCGTAGGGGCGGGTGCCATCCGCCCGCCACGAAACACCATAAAAAACGATATAAGTTAAAATGATACAAACCGTAGGAGCGACCCCATGCGACCGCCCTGCCGCAGATAGTCGGCTTGTACGTAACATCATAAAATACAATACAAAATCGATGGGGTTGCCTATTGCGGGCGCACGGCCGTGCGCCCCTAAGTTCTGACCTCTAATACATCTCATGAATCTTATGAATTGCCTCCCCCTCCCTAAACGCGCGTGCGCGTTTGGGGAGGGGGCTGGGGGGTGGGGCCGGTGCGGTACTTACAATCCCGACTCGCGCAGCTTTGAGAAAAGCTCCTTCTGTACTGCTGACAGCTTGTCGGGGACAGAAACAACAACCGTTACAAACAGGTCACCGCGGACTGACGGGTTATCGTAATTCGACACTCCTTGAGAGCGTAGCCTGAAGATCTTACCGCTTTTCGTGCCCGGCGGAATTTTCATTGTTATTGTGCTGTACGGTGTTTCTACCTGAATGTCGCCGCCAAGTATCGCAGTAGTCAGTGGAATAGGTTCGTTTACTTTAAGGTCATCAGCCACCCGTGTGTACCGTGTATCGGGTTGAACCGTAACTACAATTTCACCCGCAGGTATGCGCAGGCGCTGTCCACTGGCAATTCCCGGCTTAAATGAAATATCCACCTTCTTCCCGTCAATAGTAAAGCGTTTTCTGGCGCCATGCAATGCTTCTGAGAAAGTTAGTGACACCTCGTAGGTTTTGGGTGGAGGTGTAGCAGAGCGGGTGCCCCGTGACCGGGGTTGTGCACCACCAGCCATCCGGCCTCCGAACAATTGTGACAGCAGGTCTCCGAACGAAGTGCCTTCGAACGAACTTCCCAGGTCGTCCATGGTAAACTGGAACGAACCGCCACGTCCGAAGTCACTGGCTGTTGGCCGACGTCCGCCCTGCGTATATGCTCCGTACTGCGAGTTAAATGCATCGTACTTAGCGCGCTTTTGCGGATCGCTCAGAACATCGTAGGCCTCGCTGATTCGTTTAAAGCGTTCTTCCGCTTCCGGGTTATTGGGGTTAGCATCGGGATGAAGCTCCTTTGCCAGCTTCCGAAACGCCTTCTTGATTTCGTCTGCCGAAGCCCCCTTTTCAATTCCTAATTCTTTGTAGTAATCTGTAAAACTCATGGTAGTGTGCTGTTGGTTTTGAGTGTTAAGACGAACCAAGGCGTTTTAGAGCGTCAATAAGACTCATGTTAAACCATTTTTCGATGAAGAGAGCCATAAGGATCAGAAAAGCCAGTGCCACAAAAAGAACCGCACCGACGATCTTGCCGGCACCGGCTTTTGACTGTTGCATGCCGGCCTTCACAACTGCCTGAGTAATGCGTTCAGTATAGGCGTAGATCGGAGCATAAATCAAAACAATAATCACCATGCCGATAATTGTTGCGGTAATAGGACGGAAGTGTTCTGTTTCCGAAAGGACCCGTGTTTCTATAGCACCTGTGATAAGGTACGACGTTAGAATAGAGATTGAAAACAGGACTGCCCGTGTTATACGTTTAAACATAGTGGAAGATTATTGCCTTTTGCTAATGTTACCGGTGGTGCCGGTTTGCTCTGTTGGTACGGCAAAAATGCATCATATTGCCACATAATTCAACATGAAGTACCAGATGGCACGATGTTGAACTGGCTGTTACAATAAGTTACGATCTGAAAAGCTGGTGAAGGTATCACCGCCGATGATAATATGGTCGAGCACCTTGATTTCTACAATTCTGCCTGCTTCAGTCAGGTGACGTGTAATGGCCAGGTCTTCTTTCGATGGTTCCGGGTTCCCTGATGGATGATTGTGTACCAGGATGATAGCCGCTGCATGTTCGGCAATAGCTAACCGGAATACTTCTCGGGGGTGAACCACGACAGCATTAAGCGAGCCCTCACCAACGCTAACCTCGCGGATAATCTGGTGTGCGGTGTTAAGGAGGATTACCAGAAAGATCTCGCGTTTAAGGTGACGAAGGCGGGGGATCATTCTGCGGGCAAGGAGTTCGGGTGACGTGATGCTGCGTTGATCGGTAAACGGTTCCGCCTGTAACCTGGTTGCAAGTTCAAGAGCGGCGCACAGAGTTGCCGCCTTTGCGTTACCCATACCGGGCATTAGCATGAGCTCCGAGACATCGCATCCTGCAATCGTATTTAGTGACCCATAGCGTTCCAACAAGTCACCGGCAATCGTATCAGCACTGCGCAGTACTGTTCCGGAGTTTATCAGAAGGGCCAGGAGCTCGCGTGTACTAAGTGCTCTCGGTCCAAGCCTGGCTAATCGCTCCCGGGGTCTGTCGGAAACTGCCTGCTGCACTGACTTGTTACCCATGACTCATAGCCCTCCGCTGCACTTTGGGCAGGAAATACCAAGACTTCAGGAACTTCATACGGATGTAGGGTAGTGAGTCTGTTAACCAGTTTTGTGACGCACTGTTGATGAGTTTTAAGGATTATGGTATGTTCGTTTTCTTGAACCACCTCTCCCTTCCACCGGTAAATGCTACGTGACGGCCCGGAAATTGTCCCACATGCAGCCAGGTTTTCGGCTACGAGGGTATTGACGACTTCAGAAGCAACTTCCGAGTCCGGAAACGATGTAATTACAATTGCCACGGATGATGCTATCATTTCTGTTCCTTCATATTTCTGTTCTCAAAACTACCAAGCCAGTTTACCTCGGAGTACCGCTGTTAAAGTAAGCTGTTACCGTGCAGACACCGATTGTACAAACCGTTGTATTGTTGGGTGTCACACGTCTTCAGGATCGATTTGTAACCATTGGCGGACTAAACGGATTTTGAATGAGTATCGATACCTGTTATAGCCAAAATTCGTCCTGTCCAAGTAAGATTACTATGAGAACCATTGTTATTGCCGCACTGACTTGTTTGACCATATTGAGTTGTGAAAACAACGTAGTTAACAGCGACCCGCCCCACATTGAATTATCGTTTACAACACCTCCGATTTCGGTTCCGGACGGTACCCGGTATGCCGCCGGCATATCATACAACAATCATCCGAACGCTAACTTCGATATATTCCTCCCCAAGTCTGCACAGCCAACGGCACTGGTGGTGTTTATTCACGGGGGCGGATTCGTGGGTGGTGATAAGTCATCGGTATATCAGGACGGCTCTGACAACATACAGGCGTTTTTGCAAGACACTATTGCCTTTGCCACAATTAACTACCGTTTCAGAACAAGTAATCCTGACAGTGGGATCATTGTGAGTTTAAACGACATCAAGCGTTGTATTCAGTATATCCGGTATTACGCAACATCGTTCAATATTGACAAAGAGAGAATTGCCTGCTATGGCGGCTCGGCCGGTGGTGGTGCATCGATTTACCTTGCGTTTCACCCTGACATGGCCGACAAATCAAACCCGGACCCCGTGTTGCGGGAATCAACGAGGATAGCAGCCGCCGGACATCTCACCAGTCAGGCGTCGTACGATCCCATTGTAATGCTGGACTTCTTTACCAAGGCCGGAATTGACGTTTTAGCAATACCCGGTTTTAAAGAGTCAATAGCAGCAGATTACGGTTTAACCACCTTCGATGAATTTTATACTGACCCCAAGACGCTGGCCTTAAGAAATGAACTCGACATGCTGGGGTGGATGAGTCCTGACGATCCCGAGTTTTTTGTCAGCAACGGTAATCCAAACACCGCACCAACAGAGCGCCGAGCTGTTATCCACCACCCTCTTCATGCAAAAACTCTGGATGATAAGGCCACAAGTATTGGACTGGCGCATGTAACCAATATCACGTCAATGAACATCTACGCCGCCAACAACGAAACCCTAAGTAAGTTTATGATCAGGAAATTAACAAGCAGGTAGGTCCAACGCTCCTTACAGATGCCAGCATGTCTATGACCGAATAATCGTTACACGAGAAACCGGATAATTGATAAAGTATAGTCGAGATGATTTGGGGCCATCCGCGTTTACTCTTAAATATTTATGAATCCGGGTATCCTGAACATCACGGTAAATTCGTTGATTAAGTTTAGAAACCGTCGAACGGAAAACGGATGACTCTATATCCCTTCCGGTCTTTTCAATTCGTGCTATCTCGACGTCTTCACTTTCAGGAAAGGACGCATGGTGGTATTCAACAATCGTAGCAGCGAAGTCGCTGCCAACAAAAACCCCTCTAACTTCAAACATGGCGTCATGTTGTGTTTTAGCCGTAACCAGTAACTCCAGGAAGTATCTGTAGTATGTAAACATCCTTGGCGACAGATGTACCAGCGAATCACCCACCAACAAAAGCCCCTTTCGAACATTCAATGTTATCAGTGGGAGGGCAATCTCCTGAAGCACCCTGGTTTCCTGTTCGAGAGACTCGATACGCGGCAAGCCTACACCAAGCCTAACCGGACGAACGGTGTTTTGCGACAGCGACGGCTCAATCGTCCGAACAAGCCTTAGTGTTTTCAGTTCACCTTCCGCAAGGAGTATCCAGCACACCTGCATTGAAGGAGTCCCCGACGAAATCGCAGCAGTCACATCTGAATATCGCTCCTGTATTCGTGAAAGAAGAGACCGCAGTTTAGGGTAAATATCATTATGGTCAGTAGGATCATCAAGCTCCATAGTTTCGCGACTGACAGAGATGTTTGGCTTAATCGCAAGAATTGCATATTTAACCTTCTTTGCAAAATCATGGTAATCATACCGATCGTTTCTGCCCTCTGTCACTAGCAGCGTAACGCTTTCAGGATTCAGTTCACGCACAGCAGTCAGTATGGGGCCACGTCCTTCGTGTGCCAACAGTCCATCGGTTGTTCCAACAAATGAAACCAGGTGCATAACCAATACGCATTGTGAACAATTTGTAAAATAGAATCTAAGTTACCACACTAACGCGGTGCGTGCCATGGTAGCCGGGAACTCGTGATGGCTCTTGGAGTAGTCAGAAAGCATCGTGCAGCCTTACAGCCAGACATTGTTATAGTTTTGCAACGTGTATCCACTCAGCCCCTTGTGCTTCGCATTGGCATTACCGAACTATTATTACCATCAGCATGATTGACCTGTTGTTATACCATTCTCACATTGTTGCCGCAGTCTATGCATTTGTGCAAAGGTGGCAGCATGAAGGCATCAAAGGCGGTATCTTGGCGGTAACTCTGATTGGATTAGCCTTTACCATTGTATGGGCCCTCATGGGTCCTATAGCACGGCTACTGATGCCTGAAGCTGGTTCTCCTGGTGAGCTATTCACTTCAGACACATTATCGCTCATACTTACCGTAGCGGTTGAAACGCCGCTCTTTATTATCTTCTTTTTAAAAAAGACCCCGGCACCTGAGTTGCAGAGCAAGGCATAGCGTTGGGCTTAGGACCTCCGACATCTCCCATCCGTCCGGTGGAATCAACATCTGCAGGCAATTCTGAGCCCATCCTACCATTTCATTTGGTGTTTCCACATTTCCTTCGTAGCTTTGTTGCTCTGTTATAGTGACCGTATCCATTTGTACACTTTTGGAGGGGGCTTTAACAGAGAGTGTTCCTTGACAACGGGAAAACAGTAGATGTAATGGGTAGGGACATGTCCCTGCCCCCGTACAGACATTCTTTAAAAGTAAGCAACGAGCCAACATGGACTCAAACGATCCAACGGAGAGTTTGATCCTGGCTCAGGACGAACGCTGGCGGCATGCTTAACACATGCAAGTCGAGGGATAGCAATATCACTGGCGGACGGGTGAGTAACACGTAGGTGATCTGCCCCTATCACAGACATAACGTCGGGAAACCGGCGCTAATATCTGATGAGGTCGAGAGATCAAAGCCTTTGGGCGGATAGGGATGAGCCTGCGTCTGATTAGCTAGTTGGTGAGGTAACGGCTCACCAAGGCCACGATCAGTAGCTGGTCTGAGAGGACGAACAGCCACACTGGAACTGAGACACGGTCCAGACTCCTACGGGAGGCAGCAGTGAGGAATATTGGTCAATGGGAGCAATCCTGAACCAGCAATGCCGCGTGTGGGATGACGGGGCTCAGCCCTGTAAACCACTGTCGGACGGGACGAAAGGAGCCTTCAGGGCTCTGGGACGGTACCGTCAAAGGAAGGGTCGGCTAACTACGTGCCAGCAGCCGCGGTAATACGTAGGACCCGAGCGTTGTCCGGAATTACTGGGTATAAAGGGTGCGCAGGCGGCCGTGTGCGTCAGAGGTGAAATCTCCGGGCTTAACCCGGAGGGTGCCTTTGATACGGCATGGCTTGAGTCCGAGAGAGGGTGATGGAATTCCTGGTGTAGCAGTGAAATGCGTAGATATCAGGAGGAACACCGGTGGCGAAGGCGGTCACCTGGCTCGGCACTGACGCTTAGGCACGAAAGCGTGGGGATCAAACAGGATTAGATACCCTGGTAGTCCACGCCCTAAACGATGTATGCTTGGTGTTGGATCAGCAATGATTCAGTGCCGAAGGGAATCTGTTAAGCATACCACCTGGGGAGTACGATCGCAAGGTTGAAACTCAAAGGAATTGACGGGGGCCCGCACAAGCGGTGGATCATGTGGTTTAATTCGATGCAACGCGAAGAACCTTACCCGGGCTTGAAGTGCAGGAAGTACAGAGATGAAAGTCGACGGACCCGTAAAGTCGGGAACCTGCAGAGGTGCTGCATGGCTGTCGTCAGCTCGTGCCGTGAGGTGTTGGGTTAAGTCCCGCAACGAGCGCAACCCCTATCTTCAGTTGCCAGCGGTTAGGCCGGGCACTCTGGAGAGACTGCCTACGCAAGTAGAGAGGAAGGTGGGGATGACGTCAAGTCATCATGGCCCTTACGTCCGGGGCTACACACGTGATACAATGGCCGGTACAATGGGCAAAGCCGCAAGGCAGAGAAAATCCCCAAAGCCGGTCTCAGTTCGGATTGGAGTCTGCAACTCGACTCCATGAAGGTGGAATCGCTAGTAATCGCGGATCAGCACGCCGCGGTGAATACGTTCCCGGGCCTTGTACACACCGCCCGTCAAGCCATGGAAGCCGGGGGCGCCCGAAGCCGGTAGTGATACCGTCGAAGGCGAAATCGGTGACTGGGGCTAAGTCGTAACAAGGTAGCCGTACCGGAAGGTGCGGCTGGATCACCTCCTTTCTAAGGAATTCGATGGCGTAAGCTGTCTATCCGGAGCAGACCTTTTAGAAGGCCGCTCCAAATATTTAAATTTTGAAGCAGTGAAAACTGCCTCGTTGCAGCAATGCTGTAATGGTACATCTCGTTTCCCGTTGTCAAGGAACACAAGCGTTCTTTTTTGAATACGCTGATCGTAAATGTGATGCGGGCCGGTAGCTCAGCTGGTTAGAGCACACGCCTGATAAGCGTGAGGCCGGTGGTTCAAGTCCACTCCGGCCCACGTTTACTGAACACAGCAGTGTTCATAGGGGCCCATAGCTCAGCTGGGAGAGCGCCTGCCTTGCACGCAGGAGGTCAGCGGTTCGATCCCGCTTGGGTCCACACACCGTTCTTTGACAACATGAACATTTTTTTCCAAGAAAGAAAGAAACAATACTTGGCGGTAAT
>WBZO01003064.1_pt1 | contig 15531 bp, 14 predicted proteins | sample 5204261 | NCBI WGS metagenome assembly WBZO01 (sample SAMN12412400, study PRJNA552823) | activated sludge metagenome | isolation source: activated sludge from anammox sidestream of wastewater treatment plant... | place: USA: North Carolina | collected 2017-09 | reverse complement strand
CAGGCGATCTACTGAATTCGCGCTTCCAAACGCGCCTGATCGACGAGCTCCTCGAACACGGCCAGCACTTTACGCCGGAAGTGGTAGATTCGCCTGACGTTATCGCGAAAGTGCCCGTCGTAGGACGGATGGTTGAGCCACTTCTCGAACATCTGCCTGGGGATTTCGATGTCGCGGCGCAGCGATTCGACCGGCTGGCCGCGCAGGAAGAGGCCATAGAACATCGCAGCCTCGCGCTGGATGTCCAGGGGGTCGAACTCTTCAAACTGCGGCAGGGGAGGCCGCACAGGCGTCGTTTCCATCATCATCGTCGTCCCCGGCCGGCGCAGCCGCCGGAAAAGGGCAGTATAGCCGCGCTCCGGTTGTCCGGGCAAGCGGAAAACACGTTCACGGCAAAGCCGGTCAAATGGGATAGATGAGCCGCGCCGGGCCGGCGATTCGGGGCTGGTTTCACCCTAATCCCGGAGCCTGCCCCAGCCGATAGAGAGCAGGGAGCCTGCCCATGCGTCGTTCGACTTTTCTCGTTGCCGGAGCAACCATCCTGGGAGCGCTGATCTTCTGCTCCGAGGTCAATGCAACCGAGCTCAGCGTCTGGCAGTATCTTTATCCAGGCGCCAAGACCATCGTGGGCATCGACTGGCAGCGGGCGAAGGCATCGGCCACGGGCAAGGCGATCTCCAGGCAATTGGCGCAGGGCGGAGGGATCAAGTCCAGCGGCAGCGGCATGGAGGTGCTCGAGCTTATCGAGCGCGTCCTGATCTCGACCAACGGTCTCCCGTCGGTCCACGGGCGAATGCCTCAGGCGGTAATCGCCATGCAGGGCAGGCTGAGCCGTGGGACGCTGCAGAAACTGGCCCCGAAAGGAACGGCGATTCAGAAGTTCAAGGGCGCGGACCTGTTTGTCCCGTTGAACTCCGGAGCGAACGACCCGTTGGTGGCGCTCATCGGCGATCAAATCGCGTTGATGGGCGACCGCGAGTCGTTGGCGCTCGTGCTGGACGGGCAGGGTGCGGGAGAGGCCGAAGCCGAACTGGTGGGACGGGCGATGCAGCTTGCCGCCGAGAACGAGGTTTTCGTGATCTCCCGGGGGGCGCTGGCGGATGTTGCGGGGCCGGCGGTGGAAGGCTCGCCCGGATTGAAGCAGCTTCAGGACATCGAGGCGATCGATCTTGCAATCTCGCTGGCCAAGGGGCTCGGCTTGAAGGGGGTCATCACTTCGAAGGATCCGGCGTCCGCGCAGAGCCTGGCGATGGTGACACAGTTATTCGCGACGATGGCCGCGTCCGATCCCAAGCAGGCGGATACGGAATTCGGCAAGATCGCGCGCAGCCTGAAAGTCTCCACGGAAGGCAAGACCGTTCATTTTTCGCTCGACGTTCCGCTCGCGCAACTGGAGAGAGGGGTGATGCAGGCGCGCGCTTCGGCCAGGCAATTCGGGACGAAGACGCTCGAGTCGCTGATCGGGGTCAATCCGCAGCCGGGCTCGATTCCGGGTCTGCGCTCCGCCTCCTCGCCCCAACTCGCGCAGGCGCCCGCCCAGACGGCCGGGCAGCATGCGCCACATCGGGCGAGAGCGCCGGAGGCGCCGATGAAGCGAACGATCAAGATTGTGGGCCTGGAATCAGGCGACAAGGAAATCAGCTACCAGCAGGCAGGCGTCCAAAGATAGAATCCTTGGAGGAAGAGGCCCGGACGCTTGCTGAGGGCGCGCCGGGCCTCCTGGCGTCCGTGGCGGCGCGGAGAGTTCAAACGATCCTCAGCGCCCCGCCCACGGCAATCTGCCTTTCCCGCGTGAACGTCAGCGGCGTCGTCACGCCCTCACCGGTCGGCGTTGCGATGCTGAAGCTCAAGTACCCGGCGCCGCCCATCCCGAGCGCGGCCGAGCAGGGTCCGTTGTGAACAAACAGCGTGGTGTTCAACGTGCGGGCCATACGGGTCACGGTCTCGACGTTGCGCGAGTGAATCAGCGCCGTATGTCTGTAGCCGTGCTCCGCCTTGAGCGAGGCGGCGATACCCGCATCCGCATCCTTCACTCTGACGACTGGAACGAACGGCATCATCTGCTCGTGCTGGACGAATACATGATCCTCGCCGGTTTCGCCGAACAGCAACTGCGCCGTGCGGGGCGCGCTTACGCCTGCCGCCGCCGCCAGCACCGCGACGTCCTTCCCCACCAGGTCTTTCTTCAGGTGGGCCGAACGGTGACCCTTGCCCTCTCCATCGAAGCTAAAAGCCGCCTGAGCCAGCCGCTCAATGGCTGCTGCGTCGAGCCGGCAGGCGCCCGCGGCGCTCATCGCCTCCAGGAACCTGTCTGCCACCTGTTCGACGACGAAGATCTCCTTCTCGCCGATGCACAACAGGTTATTGTCGAACGATCCGCCTGCGATGATGTCTCTGGCCGCCGCCGCGAGGTCGGCCGTTTCGTCCACCAGCACGGGGGGGTTGCCCGGTCCGGCGGCGATCACGCGTTTGCCGTGCTTCATCGCCGCTTTCACGACCGCGGGTCCGCCGGTCACACACAGCAACGCCGTCTGAGGGTGCCGGAACAGTTCTTCCACCGAGCGCAGGGTCGGCTCGGTCACCGTTGTGACGACATCGCGGAACCCGGTCGCCCGCGCGATCTCACGGTTCATGAGCTGGAGCGTGTGAGCGGCGCACTTCGCCCCAGACGGGTGAGGACCGAAGACGGCAGTGTTTCCGGCGGCGATCACGTTGATCGCGTTGCTCGCCATCGTGGGTACCGAATGAGTGACCGGAAGGATCATTCCGATGACGCCCCAGGGAGCGCGCTCAATCAGGCAGAGGCCCGTCGAGTCGCTGCGCGCCTCCGTCCGCAGCGCTTCCACTCCGAGAACCCGCGGAATGGATTTCAGCTTTTCGATCTTGTGGTCCAACCGTCCGAGGCGGGTCTCTTCGAGTTCGATCCGGGCCCACTCAGGCGCGTTTGCGACGCACATGCGCCGGATGATTTCAATGATTCTGCCGCGCGTTTCGAGGCTCGCTTCCGCCAGCCTTTCCTGGGCCGCGGCCGCCGCGTGAACGGCTTCGTCCACGCTGGAGTAGACTCCATCTCCATGACTTGCCGCCGCCGGGCTGGCCGGGGAGAACCGGCCTCCCGCCCTCCATCGGGCGATCACATCATCCACAGTTTCGGCAATGGTTGGTTGTCGGGCCGCCATCAAGTCGCTCCGTAAGCCTCCATTCTAACCTGCGCTCCGAATGAGGCGACGCGGAACGCCGCCGCGGCTCCCGGCGGCGCGAAGCGAAACCCCCTCCGACTACAATGAGAATTCACGACATCACGATGGGAAACGCAATCTTTGGCGAAGGCGGCGGCTCCGGGCCGCTCAGTCTTCTCGACCGCCTCAAGCAGGGCATCCGGAAAACCCGTGCCGGTCTCGTCACCAAGGTCGAGGATGTCCTTCTCGGCAGGAAGGAGATCGACTCGGACCTGCTCGAGGAGCTCGAGTACACGCTGATCACCGCCGACCTCGGGGTGAGCACCACCAACGAAATCCTCGAAAGCATCCGCCAGAAAGTCGACCGCCACCTCGTCAACGACCCTTCCGAGCTTCGCTCGCTCATCCGGGAGCACCTGCTGGGAGTTCTCGAGGCCGCAGACCGTCCGTTTGCGGGGGCCGCCGAGCCGCCCCTGGTTGTTCTAATGGTTGGGGTCAACGGTTCAGGCAAGACGACCACCACCGGCAAGCTCGCGGCGCGGTTCGCCGAGGAGGGCAGGTCGGTCATGATGGCCGCAGCCGACACGTTTCGGGCGGCCGCCGCGGAGCAGCTCGAGGTGTGGGCCGGCCGGACCGGCGCCGAGTTCATCCGCCAGCGGCAGGGGGCGGATCCCAGCGCTGTCGCCTTCGACGCCCTGCAGGCCGCCAAGGCCCGCAAGACCGGCGTGCTTCTGGTCGACACGGCCGGCCGCCTCCACACCAAGTCCAACCTCATGGCCGAACTCGAAAAGATGCGCCGCACGTGCGACCGTGTCATTCCGGGAGCGCCCCACGAGGTGTGGCTGGTGCTCGATGCCACGACCGGGCAGAACGGCCTGGAGCAGGCGCGCAAGTTCACCGAATCGGCCGGCGTCACCGGGCTCATCCTCACCAAGCTCGACGGCACCGCCAAGGGCGGCATCGTGGTGGCCATCACCCGCGAACTCAACCTCCCGATACGCTACATCGGCGTCGGTGAACAGACCGGCGATCTACTCCCCTTCGAGCCGGAGAGATTCATCTCTTCCCTGTTCGAATCATGAGCGCCGAGTACCTCCGGCTGGCGCTCGAACTGGCCCGGCAAGGCCAGGGCCGCACATCGCCCAATCCCGCCGTGGGGGCGGTGCTCGTCAACAATGGCGAGGTCGTGGGCCGGGGTTTCCACACCTGGGCGGGCGTCGCACACGCTGAAGTGGCCGCCATCGAAGCGGCGGGCGCGCGCGCCGCGGGGGCGACGCTCTACGTCACGCTCGAGCCATGTTCGCACCAGGGTCGCACCGGCCCGTGCGCGGACCGGATCATCGCAGCCGGCATCACCGAAGTCGTTGCCATCTCCGAAGACCCCAACCCCGCCGTTTCGGGCAGCGGGTTCGGCCGGCTGATCCAGGCGGGCGTCGCCGTCCGGCTCGATCCGGCCCTGGCGCAGGAAGCCGAAGAGCTGAACCGCCCGTTCTTCCACTTCATGCGCACCGGACTTCCGCTGGTCACGCTGAAGTCCGCGATGACTCTGGACGGCAAGATCGCCGCGCCCGAGGACAACTCCGGCTGGATCACTTCCGAACGCGCCCGGGCCCACGTTCAGCAGGTCCGCCACCTGCACGACGTCATCCTTACGGGCATCGGCACGGTTCTTTCCGACAACTGCCTGCTCACCGACCGGTCGGGACTCGAACGGAGCCGCCCGCTGTTGCGCGTCGTGCTCGACTCCCACCTCCGCCTGCCGCTGGACTCGGCGATGGTCCAATCGTGCCGCGGCGACGTTCTCGCCGTTTGCACCTCGGTCGCGCCGTCCGCCCGCCGCGAAGCGCTTGAAGCCCGGGGTGTCGAGGTCGTAATCGCCGACGGCGAAGCGGGCCGCGCCAGCCTGCGCAAGGTCGTGAAACTGCTCGGCGAGCGCCGGTATCTGTCGGTGATGGTCGAGGCCGGCAGCAAACTCAATTGGGACGCGCTGGAGTCCGGTTCAGCCGACCGGATCCTGTTCTACTACGCGCCCAAGATCATGGGGGGCACGCAGGCTCTCCCCGTCGCGGGCGGACTCGGCCGGCGGCGCCGGGTGGACGCCATTCAGCTCAAGGACGTCCGTCTCCATTCCATCCCGCCCGACGAGTTCGCGGTTGAGGCGTGGTTTGACCGCACCGTCCTTGCTCCCCGTTCCGATGCCTGAGCGGCTTTCAACGCGAAGTCAACGCGGCGCCCAGGGCCGCGGGCCTGGGCGCCGGTTGACGCCGCCGTGCGGAACTCGCCCCGCGGCTACAATGGAGATTCAGCGGAATCGGGCATGTTCACCGGAATCATCGAAGAGCTTGGCGTAGTCGCCTCCCTCGCCCCCCGCGAAGCCGGCGCCCGCATCAGGCTGCAGGCGCCAATAGTAGCCGCCGACATCCGTGCGGGCGACAGCATTGCCGTCAACGGCGTCTGCCTCACCGCGATCGAGCCATCCCGCGGCGGCTTCAGCGCCGACGTCTCGCCCGAAACTCTGCGCCGCTCCAGCCTCGCCGGCCTCCGCAGCGGCTCACACGTCAACCTGGAGCGCGCACTCGCCGCGGCAGGCCGCCTCGGCGGCCACATCGTCCAGGGGCACGTCGATGGAGTCGGCCTGATCGAATCGCTCGAAGCGGCCGGCGGGGGCGACTGGTGGCTGACTGTTTCCGTCCCTGCCGAGCTGGAACGCTATTTCGTCTTCAAAGGATCGGTCGCCGTCGACGGGATCAGTCTCACGATTGCCGCCGTCGACGCCGGCCGCATCTCGGCTGCTGTCATCCCGCATACCTACAACAACACCAATCTTCGCGAGAAGCGGCGCGGCGATCCGGTCAATCTCGAAACCGACGTCCTCGCCAAGTACGTCGAGAAGATGCTCGCCAGCCTGGATCTGAAGCCCGCCCGCCGGCTCACGGTCGACTTGCTCCGCGAACAAGGCTACTGACCGCCCCCTTTGCCGGGCGATTCCGGCGAGTGGAGACTGGCGGCAGCGCTACGGGCGCGGAACCAGTAGAATGTCGAATCGGAGGAGGAGCGAGTGGGTCCGACAGGGAGGGAATCGGGTGCCGCGCGCAGCGGGCCCACCAAAGCGGGACCGCTCTCCGCGTTTCAAGCGCCACCGGTTGTTTCCTGGCATGAGGAGGGCGGCGTCCTCGCGATCGAGTTCCACCGGGTGGCGCTTGAACAGATCCGGCAGGCGTGTCTGGATGTTCCGCGGGGCCCGCAGTCTCGCGGTTCCGGTGTAGCCGGGCTGCTGCTCGGCACGCGGCTGGGGGATTACTGGCGCGTGCATGGCTGGCAGCGGTTCGACTGCGGCTCGTCGCGCGAGAGTCCGTTTCAACTCGACGGGGCGGCGGATCAAGCCCGGCTGCGGCAGCAGATTCTGGAACTCTCGGCGGGCGAGCATCAACTCATCGGTTGGTTCGCCAGCCACGCCAGGGGGGGACTAGATCTCACGCAGGTGGAGCGGAGCGTCCACGCGGAGTACTTCAGCGGAGTTGAACGGCTGATGCTCACCGCCAGGATCTCGCGCCACGGCGACATGATGCTGCAGATCCACTTTCCGGCCGCCCGCCTCGACGACCGGCTGTTGGCGCGGCCGCCCGAGATCCGGGTGGTCCCGATGCCCGCCGCGCTGTTTCCGGCCGCTCGCTCCGGGCAGGTGGAACCGCCGCGGATCGCCGCCGCTCCGGTCCCTGCAGCACTGCATTCCCGCGTTCAATCCACCTATCTCGGATTCGGCTTCGCCGCCGTCCTGGTCATTGCCGCGGCGCTCGGCGTGCTGTACTGGCAGGCGACGCAGGACGCGCCGGCGCTGAGTCCGGACGCAGCGCCGGCAGCGAGCGCGACCAGGCCGGGGCGACTGCTTTCACTCCATGCCGAATACCGTCCGCCGCGCCTCACCATCAGTTGGGACTCGCGCGCGTATGAGGCCGCCGAGATCGCGGCGGCGACCGTAGTCTGCAGCGGTGATTCCTTCTCTCGCCGCGTCAGGCTCGGCGACGCCGCAATCCGGAGGGGGCGCGCCTCGATTCCTCTCCGCAGGCCGCCCGGCCTGGTGGCGCTCACGCTTCGGACACGCGACGGGCGTGAGATCAAGGAGAGCGTGAGCTTCGCCGACTCGCGCGGGAACCGATAACGGGTTCCCGGATCGAACCTATCCGGCCTGCTGGCGTACTGTTGGAACCTGTTGGATTGTCGTATGGTCAAAGATAGTAGCTATGCGCATACTGTCTCTCGCTATTGCTTTTTGCCTGCCCGCGGCCTTCGGGGCCGATTTCGCAGGCACCTGGAAAATGACCGCTCAATCGCCGAACGGCGATCTGCCCTTCCGTCTGGTCCTGGAGAAACGGGGAGACGGGTACAAAGGCGAAATCCGTGGCGGCTCGAACTCTTTCAACCTCGATCAGATCGCCACCGAGGGAGACAGAATCAAGTTCACCATCGCTCACGAGATCGGGCCGATCCCGGTCGAACTGACTCTGACGGGCGCCCAACTGGAGGGCGCCGGAACGCTTCCCGACGGCACTGGGAAGATCCCGATGAAGGGTGCCAGGGAAGCCGCCGCGCCGGCGCCGGTGTCCGCGGTTGGCCGCTGGAAGCTCTCCGCGCAGATTCCGGACGGCGGCACGGCGAACTACGCCCTCGAGATCAAAGGGGAAGGCGAGAATCTGACCGGCGAGGCGTTCAGCCCGGATGGGGATCCGGCGCCCATGACGGAGATCAGACTCGCCGGGGCCATGCTGACGTTCAAGGTGCCGACAGGGGACGGCGCGTGGGAGGTGAGCATGACGATTGACGGCGACTCGGCCAAGGGTTCGTTCAGGGCGCCGGACGGGACCAAGGGCGACTTCACCGCCACCCGGGCGAAGTAGGAAGCGGCGGCCTCAGCGGGCCGCCTCGATCCTGTCCAACCGGAGGATCTTCGTCTTTGCGTGAAGCACGCCGGTGACGCGCACCTTCTGAGCGGCAAACTTCTCGGGGGCCCGCTGGTCGCTGAGCACGTACACGGCGTTCCCGGTCAGCAGCGCGTATTTGTATTGGCCGCTCCTGACGCAGTCGCGGACGCATTTCGCTTCATCGGTCGCACCCATGTGCTTGTGATCCTTGCCGCACATGGTGTCGGTGATCACACCGGTGAAAGTTTTCGGCGGCCCCTGGGCGGCGAGCGCCGCGGGCAGGGCGAGCGAGAGGATCAGCGTTTTCATCGGGAAGGCTCCTTTTCGAGTTGAATGAGATCGAGGCCGCGAGGCCGGTTGAGTCGAAGCCACCACGCGTCGTAGACGTCGCGTGGCAGCGGGACTTTGAGTTGAAATTCGTATTGCCGCGCGCCGCCGTGCGTGGCGACTGAAAGCTGGAGATCGCCGCTGGAGGAGATCCCGGCCGTAAGCCGGTCCTCCGTGGTGATGGACTGGCCGCGTTCCGGCGAGACGAATCGCCAGCCGTCCGAACTCAGGACGAAATCGCCTTCCGGTCCACCCCATCCGCGCAGCAGTTTCGCTCCGGCGCGCCAGATCTCCGCGCCCCTGACGAGCGGCAGACGCGGGATGAAGCGTTCACCGAGTTGGGCATTCAGCGTTTCCGACAGAGCAGCCGGATCGGCCAGGCCCGTAGTGATGAAGTGAAGCCTCTCGTCGCGCTCGCCTTTCCACCAGACGTCGCGGTAGAGCGTCATATAGAGCTCGCCTTCGGAGGTGAGCTCGAGACGCTGGATCTGGGAGAAGCTCCACTGGCGGGCAGCGCCTTTAAGCGGCGAGAAGGCGAGTCCCTCGACGCTGAAGCGGAGTTTGCCGGGGCGGTCCCGACCCAGGCGCTTCTCAACCGCATTCAGCTCGACGGGCAGCGCCGGCGCCAGAGCCGCGGCGGCGAGCAGGATCATGCCGAAACGTTGTGCTTGACTTCCGAGTGCCATCGCCATACCTCATAGATCGCGGGGTAGACAACCAGTTCCAGAATGAAGGACGTGAATACGCCGCCGATGACCGGCGCCGCGATGCGCTTCATGACGTCCGCTCCGGTGCCGTTCGACCACAGTATCGGAACAAGCCCGATAAAGGTGGTTGACACGGCCATGAATTTTGGGCGAATCCGCTTGACCGCCCCGGTGATGATCGCTACCTGGAGTTCGGCGAGCGAGCCGAGACGGCCGTTTTTCTTGGCGTCGGCATAGGCGAGGTCGAGATAGAGGAGCATAAAGACTCCGGTTTCGGCGTCGACGCCAAGCAGGGCGATTAGTCCGACCCATACGCCGATGCTCATGTTGTAGCCGAGGGCGTAGATCAGCCAGATCGCTCCCACGGCGGAAAAGGGAACAGCCAGCAGCACAATCATCGTCTTGATGCCCGACTTCGTATTCATGTAGAGCAGGAAGACAATCAGCGCCAGGGTGATCGGGACGACGAGCTTGAGCTTGCCGGCGGCGCGCTCCATCGCTTCGAACTGGCCGCTCCAGAGAGCGCTGTAGCCCGCGGGGAGCTTGACCGTATCGCGCACCTTCCTGCGGGCGTCGTCGATATAGCTGCCGATATCGCGGCCGGCGACATCGACGAAGACGTACCCCGTCAGGAGTCCGTTCTCGTTGCGGTACATCGCCGGGCCGCTCTCGAAGCGGATGTCGGCAAGCTGGCGCAGCGGCACATGGGTGAGACCCCCGTTCGCCGGAACGAGAACGTTGGAGAGGGCGGCGCGGGTCTGGCGGAAATCGCGGGCATAACGGACGTTGACGGGGTAGCGCTCGCGGCCTTCGACGGTTGTCGTGAGGTTTTCTCCGCCGATGGCGCTGGAGACCGACGCCTGCGCGTCGTCGATGGACAGGCCGAAGCGGGCCAACTCCGCGCGCTTCCAGACGACGTCGAGAAAATAGCCGCCAGCGGCGCGTTCACTGAAGACGCTGCGCGTGCCGGGCACGTCGCGCAAGGCGCGCTCCATCTCGAGGCCGGCACGTTCGATGACTTTGGGGTCCGCGCCGCTGATCTTGATGCCGACTGGGGTGCGGATGCCGGTGGCGAGCATGTCGATGCGCGCCTTGATGGGCATGGTCCAGGCGTTGGAGACGCCCGGGAGGCGGAGCGCGCTGTCCAACTCCTCGATCAGTTCAGACTGCGAGATGTGCGCCGGGGTGATGTGTCCGAGCGCCGGGCGGAGCCACCGCGGGGCCCAGCCGTCGTACCAGGTCTGCTTCGGACGCCACTGCTCCTTCGGCTTGAGCAGGATGACCGTTTCAAACATCGAGAGCGGAGCGGGGTCGGTGGAGGTCTCGGCGCGGCCGGCCTTGCCGAAGACGCGTTCGACTTCGGGAAACTGCCGCAGAATGCGGTCCTGAACCTGGAGGAGCCGTTCCGCTTCGCCGATGGACAGGCCGGGAATGGTGGTCGGCATGTAGAGCAGCGAGCCTTCGTCGAGCGGCGGCATGAACTCGCTGCCGAGCTTTCTGTACGCCGGGTAAGTAGCCCCGACGACGGCGACAGCGCCGAGTATGACCGCGTACTTATAACGCAGCGAGAATCTGCACACAGGCTCGTAGGCCCGGACGAGGATCTTCGAGATGGGATGGCGCTCCTCGGAATGGATCTTGCCGATGAGCACTGCGGTGGCGGCGCGGGCGAGCCAGCGCGGGCGGAAGCCGAACACGCCGACGTGGGTGAACAGTATTCGGAGCGCGGGGTCGAGCGTGATGGCCAGAAAGGCGGCGACGATCATCGCCAGGTTCTTGGTATAGGCCAGCGGTTTGAAGAGACGTCCTTCCTGCGCCTCCAGGGCGAGGATGGGCAGAAAGCTCACCGCGATGACGAGCAGGCTGTAAAAGCTGGGCCCTCCGACTTCCTTGACGGCTTCGACGACGACCTTGCGATAATCGCCCACGCGCCCGTTTCGCTCCCACTCCTCGAGCTTCTTGTGGGTCTGCTCGACGACCACGATGGCCGCGTCGACCAGTTCGCCGATGGCGATGGCAATGCCTCCCAGCGACATGATGTTGGAAGTGATGCCCATCGTCTTGATCGGGATGAACGAGATGAGGAAGGCGACGGGCAGCGTGATCATCGGCACGAGGGCGCTGGGCAAGTGCCACAGAAAGATGAGAATGATCAACGCGACGACGATGAGTTCTTCGATGAGGGTCTGCCTGACGTTATCGATGGCTCTGAGGATCAACTCGGAGCGGTCGTAGGTAGTCACGATCTCGACGCCGGCGGGGAGGCCCGGTTTGATCTCCTCGAGCCGGGCTTTGACGTTCTCGATGACCTTCAGCGCGTTCTCGCCCTGGCGCATGACGACAATGCCGGCCGCGGTGTCGCCCTCACCGTCGAGGTCGGCGACGCCGCGCCGGATGTCGGGGCCGAGGGTTACGCTGGCGACATCCCGGACGCGGATCGGAACGCCGTTGGCGCTGACCGCCAGGACGATGGAGGCGAGATCCTCGATGGACTTGGCGTAGCCGCGACCCCGGATCATGTACTCGACTCCGGCCATTTCGAGGAGCCGTCCGCCCACATCGCGGTTGCCCGCACGGATGCTCTCTGTCACCTGCTGGACCGTCAGGTTGTAGGCGCGGAGACGGTTGGGGTCGACGTTGATCTGATATTGGCGCACGAAGCCGCCCACCGGCGCGACTTCGGCGACGCCCGGCACGCTCTGGATGCGATAGCGCAGAAACCAGTCCTGGAGGCTGCGGAGTTCGGCGAGGTTGTGCTTGCCCGATCTGTCGACCAGCGCATACTGGAAAACCCAACCGAGGCCGGTGGCGTCGGGGCCGAGTTCGGTTTTGACGCCCGGAGGGAGGCGCGACAGGACGCCGCTCAGGTACTCGAGCGTCCGGGAACGAGCCCAGTAGATGTCCGTCCCGTCCTCGAAGATGACGTAGACGTAGCTTGTGCCGTAGTCGGAGAGGCCGCGGACGGCGTGGACTTTGGGAGCGCCCAGGAGGGCTGTGACGATCGGGTAGGTGACCTGGTCCTCGATGATGTCCGGGCCCTGGTCCCACTTGGTGTAGACGATGACCTGCGTGTCGCTGAGATCGGGGATGGCGTCCAGCGGGGTGTTGTGCATCGACCACCACCCCAGCGCGCAGAACACGCCGAGCAGGGCGAGGACGAAGAACTTGTGTCCGGCGCTGAACTCGATGATGCGGTCAATCATGTTCGTGCTCCGCGGGGGCCTTGATCCGGCTCTCGCTGTCGAGGAGGAACGCCCCGCCGGAGACGACGAGTTCTCCCTGTTTCAGCCCCGCGAGGATCTCCACCCTGCCGTCGAAAAAGGCGCCGGTCACGATCTCGCGAGGCTCGAAGACGCCCTGGCCCTTGTCGACGTAGACGATGCTTCGCGAGCCCGATTGAATGACCGCGTCCTCAGGGACGGCCAACCGCGGCGGGAGGGCAGCGCCGAATTCGACGTTTACGAAGAGATCAGGCTTGAGAGCGAACTCCGGATTGTCCACCTCGATGCGCGCCTTCATGGTGCGCGTCTGGGGGTCGATCTGGGGCAGGATGTAGCTCACCCGCCCGTGGAGCCGCTTGCCCGGAGCATATGACGGCACGATGGCCGCGCGGCTGTCGAGGCCGACGTAAGCCGCGTCGGCTTCATTGACGTCCGCGATCACCCAGACCTTGCCCAGGTCGGCCAGCGTGTAAAGTTCGGTTTCCGGTGTCACCCGCTGGTTGGCGAATGCGTTTCGGGCGGTGACGAATCCGGCGGCGGGGGCGTAAAATGTCTGAATCCGCCGCGGCTGGCCGGTTCGTTCGAGCTCCTCGATTGCGCTGGCGCTCATGCCCCAGTGGTAGAGGAGCCGGCTGCGGGCAACCTCGAGCATGGAAAGGTTGTAGGAACCGACGTGCTCCATGCTCGAATGGGCAAGCGTGTCACTGGCTCGCCGCGCCAGCAGGTACTCCTGCTGGCTGGCGACGAGTTCCGGGCTGTAGAGCGTGAACATAGGGTCGCCCTTGGCGACGAGCTTGCCGGTGAAATCCACCAGGACCGATTGGATCCAGCCTTCATAACGCGTCTGGACGCGCACGATGCGCGTCTCGTCGACCGTCACCCGGCCCGGAGCGCGCAAGGCGACGGACGCCGAGTGACGTTCGACCGGAACCGTCTTGAGACCGATCCACTGCTGTTTCCGGGCCGAGACCGTGATCGTGCCGGGCGCATGGTGTTCGTAGACCGGCACGAGTTCGTTTCCGGTTTCGGGATTGAAACCGGGATTGTCGCTCTTGTAGCCGGGGGCCTTGGGGTCCTGGTAGTAGGCGATGTGGCCCTGCCGGGCGATGTCGTCCCCGGCGGGAGCGTCGTCGGGAACCAGACGCATCCCGCAGATGCCGCAGTCACCCGGCTTGTCGCTGCGGAAGTTGGGGTGCATGGGGCAGTGGTAGCCATTCTTCCGGCCGACCCGGGTGTCGCCGGCCGCCTGTTTTCCGAAGGGGCTGTACCACCGTCCATAGCCGAAACCGAGCGCGATGCCGAGCGCGACAAGGATCACTGAAGCGGCTGCTTTGCGCATGGCTGTTACTCCTCGACCAGTTGGAGGCCGGTCGCCTCCTCGAGCCGGATGAGGGCGAGATGATAGTTCATCTGCTCTTCGTGGTAGCTCTCTTCGTACTCGAGGACGGCCGAGAGGTTGGCGAGCAGGGTCAGGAAGTCGACCTGTCCCGTTTCATAGGCGGACATCGAGGATTCGAGCGTGAGCAGGGCCTGCGGGATGAGCGTGGTCGAATACATACGCATCAGGCGCCAGGCGGCATCGCTGATGAGATAGTCGTCCTTGAGCTTGAAGAGCAGCGCGTTGCCGGCAGCCTGGTAGGCGCGCCGCGCCGCGTCGAGGGAGTGGGTTTGCTCGGCGACCGCGGCCCGCTGGCGGGCGCGCGTGAAGAAGGGGAGGTTGATGTCCAGCCGGCCCTGGTACATTGCCGGCATCCGGCCCATGTTGAAGTAGCCGCCGGAAACGGCGAAATCGACCGCGCCTTCCTTGCGCGCCAGGTTCACGGCGAGTTCCGCGCGCTCGACGTTGTCGATCTCGCGTTGAAGAGCCGGGGCATAAACCTTGGCATGCACGGCGAGCTTCTCGAGGGTGAGCATGGATTCACGGGGTTCGATGTCTTCGGGGCGGGGGACGGGCGAATCCAGGGGGCGAACCAGCAGGGTGTTGATCTCGGCTTCACGGCTGCGGCGGTCCTGATCGAACCGTTCGCGCTTCAGAGCGAGCAGACTGATCTGAGTCTGGGCCTTGAACAGATCCTGCTGCGCGGCCTTGCCCACCGCGTAGCGGGCTTCGGTGACTTTGAGGATGCGTTCCAGAAGCGTGCGGTTGCGGTCGATCAGGTCGATGACCTCGCAGGCATGATGGAGCCTGTGCCAGACGCTTTTCACACGCGCGGCTACCGAGAGCTGCGCCATCCAGTACTCCTGCGTGACAGCGTCGGCGGCGCGCGCTTCGATCGCTCCGCGCAGCCGGCGCTTGCCCGGCGCGGGGATCTGCTGCGTGACCATGAACCCGATGTTGGCTGTGGCTTCGGCGCCGAGCCCCTGCCCCGGCAGGGGGCCACCGCTGGAGGAGTAGCCGACTGACAGTGTGGGATCGGCGAGACTCGAAGCCTGCGCGGACCTCTGGCGGGCGGCTTCGACGCGTTTGCGCGCGGCCAGGATTTCCGGATTCCGCGTGAGGGCCTCTTCCAGCAGCGGACCAAGACGCCCGCGCGGTTCGGCGGCCGGAGCCAGAGAGGCCGCCAGGAGCGACACGATCATGCGATTTCGCATACAGCTCTCCTTGTGGACACACTTCGATTGCAGTCGATGGGCCGCTGGGGAGAGGCGAATCAGATGCGGAGTTGGCGGTGGGTCAGATAGCGCGGCGGGGGTTCGGCCTCCGCCGGAGGCTCGCTCAGAATCGCCGTGGCAACGGGCTCCGCGGAGTCCGCAGGCAGGGCGGCAGCGAGAACGAACTCAGGGGCGGTCTGAAGTTCCTGCCGGGCCTCGATGGCAGCGTAGTCGGCGGGTTGCCACTTGCAGTCCTGCTGTTGCGACTTGGGCTTGGGGCAGCAGTCGTGCTGGCAGTTCTGGGCCTGAGCCTTGACCGGTTTCGGCTCACAGTCCTTGCACGGAGCCGCGGTAAGCGCGAGGCTCACGGCGAGCGCGGCAAGGAACTTCAGCCGACGATTCATCTCTATTCCGTCAGCATAACCGAAAACAAAGGTTTGGGGAAGATCTCCCGGCGCATTCCAGCCGTTTCGGAACTTCGAAAGCGGCGATGCGCTGTCGAGTGCCAAAGACAGCTACCGGAGGCGTGAGCGGCGCCGTGTTGGCAGCAGGCCTATTTCTGTGGGCAGTTGTTGGAGCCCCGGAT
>WBZO01004292.1_pt1 | contig 15533 bp, 16 predicted proteins | sample 5204261 | NCBI WGS metagenome assembly WBZO01 (sample SAMN12412400, study PRJNA552823) | activated sludge metagenome | isolation source: activated sludge from anammox sidestream of wastewater treatment plant... | place: USA: North Carolina | collected 2017-09 | reverse complement strand
CGCTCGCGCTGACGAGGAAGCGGTGGCCCGCGAGCTCCTCGATGTAGGACTTCTGGCCGGTTTCAACGGGCAGGCCCGGGATAGCCGGGTTCACCAGGTAGCTGCCGGTGGCGGGCGAGTGGCGCAACTGAATTTGGTGGAGGCCAGCGCCGTGGCCCTGAAGCTTCGGTAGCAGGTCGCTCACCCAGGGGTCGGCGATGGGGCAGGACTCGACCTTTAGGAGGCCGCGTCCGCGGCGGCTGATGTAGCCGACATCGCCCCACTTCTTGCCGGTGGAGAAGCGGAGGTGATTGCGGTAGGCCCACGGGCTTTCGGCGCCGACGATGGGGCGGACGACCGAGTCATCGAGTTTGCCGATGCGGCGGAGCTGTTCGCGGACAACGGCTTCCTTGGCGGCGAGCTGGGCCGGATAGGCCATGTGCTGCAGCTGGCAGCCGCCGCATTCGCCGAAGAGCGCGCAGCGCGGCTCGATGCGGTCGGGCGAGGGTTCGATGACGCGGGTGGTGACCGCCTCGATGTAGTCCTGGTATTCGCGCTCGACGAGCGCCTCGACCAGTTCGCCGGGCGCGGCGAAGGCGACGAAGACGACGCGGCCATCGGGCGCGTGGGCAAGCCCGGCGCCGCCGAAGACGAGCGATTCGACGCGGAGGGTGAGGGTCCGGGGTTCTACCGGGGTCGTGTACTTGTTGGCGCGTCTTCCCATGCACTCAGGGTAGGGTTTCGGGGCGTTAGGGGGCGAATCGGGGCCAGCGGTGATGGGTCAGTTTGGACACAAATGGCTCGGAAGGATCTATTCCTGAGCCTCAGGAGCCTTCTTTCTTAGGCTTCGGATCACGCTTTCTTTGGCAGCGAGAAATAGGCCCGCCAGCACCGCCAGGTCCGCGCCGCCGATGGCGACCGCCGCCCACGGGTAGCCTTCATGTAGCGCATACCCCGCCACTGCAAAGCCGGTCAACGACACGGTCAGTGCCGCCCACTGGCCCCGGTCCGCTCGCCGTTCGCGAGATGGAACCGCAATGGACTCTAATCTGATACGGTGATCTTGTTGCTTCTCAGCCATCGTGAAGATGCGATCGGCGGAACCTGGCAGCACGGCTTCGTACTCCCTCAACATCTCGGGAGGCGGGTGAGGTCCAGAGAAGCTCCGTGCCTCAACGATGAGCGCACCGAGAGAAGGCCGGAGCTTGGACAAGGTGGCCTTTTCTGGGTCCGGCAGCTGCTCCTGAAGACGGTCTAGCAGACGCTGCAGGTGTGCCGGAACAAGGTCCGCACCTGGGGCTACCGGCGGGGCCTCATCGGCCGGCTGGGATTCGGGCTCGTTGCTCATCTAGCTCGAATGAGTACTTGACTAGAGCATCCCAGAGATTGTCGGCAGATGCAGCCCAGTCCGAGCGAAGTGCCCGCACGTCGGCCTCAGCATTGGTGGACGACAGGTTGTACTTCGCCAAGACACCTAAGAGATCCAAGACACTGCCCGCTCCCTCCAGGAACGTTGCGTCGGGGAATAGAAAGTCACTGCGGCCCATAAGAGTACCCTACCCCTTGTTTCGACAGCCTAGCAACTCTTGTGAAGGGATGGGAAAGTGCCCAACGTCACACAGCGGCCGATTCTGGCACAGCGCAGCCGAAGGGTCTACGCAGCGGGCATGCCAGACCGCTCAAATACGCCCAAACGCCCCGCGGACTCAAGCAAGCTCGCCGGGTTCATCATGGACGCGGCCACGGAAGGCGAGCCGGAAGAAAGGATACCCGTGATCCCGCTGCCGTCGCCCTGGGGCCGCAAAGGGGGCTTAAGGGCCGACGTGCTCGTGCTGAGAAGCTAACGCCAGAAGAGCGCCGGGAAATAGCACAGAAAGCGGCTGCGGCTCGCTGGGGGAATCTGAATCGTCCTGAATCCACCTAAAGCGGTTTCCGCCGAGCTTTTCCACCCCCGTCTTGCTACCTTCGGCCATGCGCTGTCGATGCATTCGCAACAGCGCGGTAACGATAGTGGCTTTTGGGTCCCTCTTGCTAACTGATATTCCCTTTGCGCGAACCCCTTCGAGGATCTGATCTGCATGAAGCGCCTCGCCCTGTGCTGCCCTCAGGATCTCTTCGATCGCCGGTTTGATGACTGACTGCGGTCCCGGCTTCGTGGCGGAGGCGTTGCGTCGTGGGTTCACAAGCTGGCCGATCAGCCGGTCCAGCTCGACTAGAGTCCCATCGATGCTTGCTAACTGATTCGCCAGATTCTTACGGCGAGCCTGAAGTAGCCGCTGCGCTTCGGTGAGCAGGGCCAGCGTTTCAGCTTCGGTCGGTTCTGGTTTGGGCACGGTCGGCATGGTACACGGCAGAAGGGCCAGATGAAGGTCAGGCGGAAACATAAGGGCCAGTCCTGCAAAAAGATCTGTTCCGGGCGCCTTAGATGCTTGCATCTGATATTCGCCCGGGTCGATAATCGGCTAAGGCTGGCTCGCGGTATAGCGAGTAAGTCCAGGAACCACCGGCGAGCTTCTCTTGTTTGCAGGCACGCCGGGGTTCCGCCCCATCACCTAGAGGAGGTGTCCCCATGTCGGTGGATGGAATGAGAGCCGCTAAGACCGGCTTCCCCCTGAATCCGGTACTGGATTAGGCCGATGGCTTCACCAGTTACCAGCCCGAGTCGCGATTCGGGACGCACAGGGTAGAGCGGCCAATGGTCCGGCGACTCCAGAAAGGGAGGGGTGTTCCAGCACCCTTCCCTTTTCTGTTTTACCATAGCATGACGGAACGATCAGGGCAATGATCGATCCGTCATTGGTCAAGCAACATGGACGAAACTGTTGCTCTTGCGCAGCCCCTTGAAACGTCGTCACATGCTTGCTACTCTGGAAAAGGCGCAGTGTGCCCTGCGCGTTTTGGCGTCCCCCCTGTACTTGAGAGGTTTGATTTCTGAGCATGACCGATGATGCCCTGACCGACGCATCCCCCGCGAGCGATGGAACCGTGATCGACGGTGTCCTTTCGCGCCTGTCGAGCTTTGGCGATGAGGACGCCGGCGAAGACGAGCTTTCTGATATCGCTGCGGACGAAGAGGAAGAGGGCCCCGGGACCGAAGAAGAGGAAGAAGAAGAGGAAGAGGCGAATATCGCCCTCCTGACGGAGGAGTCCGAGGGTATCGACGACCCTGTCCGGATGTACCTCCGCGAAATCGGCAAGGTCTACCTGTTGACCGCCGACGACGAAAAGCACCTGGCGCGCCAGATGGAGGAAGGCCTCCACATCGAGGCGATCGAGCAGGAGTACGTCACCAATTACGGCCACCCGCCCTCGGCGGCGCGCGTCGCGGTGCGGCTGCTCGAACAGTGGGGCGCGCTCCTGCCCGTGTACAAGGAAGCGAAGCGGTTCATCGACGACTTCGACAAGATCGTGAAGCCGGCGGGTCCGGACGAAGTCTCTGTGGTCCGCAAGTGGCGGAACCCGGAAGGCCAGAAGCTCAAGAACCTCTCCTTCAGTGAGACGATCGCCGACCCGCAGTTCCGCGGGCTCATCGACGGCGAGACCGACGCGGACTTCAAGTTCCACGTCCTAAACAAGCTGAAGATCGAGGAGGACGACGCCCACCAGCGGATCGTTACCCTCTCGATCGTGACCCACATCCTGACCTCGGACCTGGTGGCCCAGATGGGCGAGGAAGCGGGCACCGAGGACGACCTGGTGCCGCCGGTCGATGGCCTGATCGAAAAGATCGCGCCGCTTGAAGAGAAGCTGCGCTACCACTTCGACACGGTGAAGCGGAACGGGCAGAAGGCCACGCGCCGGCTGACCGAGGCGAACCTGCGGCTGGTGGTGTCGGTGGCGAAGAAGTACATCGGGCGGGGTATGTCGCTCCTGGACCTGATCCAGGAAGGGAACATCGGCCTGATCCGCGCGGTGGAGAAGTTCGACTACCGCAAGGGCTTCAAGTTCTCGACTTACGCAACGTGGTGGATCCGGCAGGCGATTACGCGCGCCATCGCGGACCAGGCGCGGACCATCCGCATCCCGGTGCACATGGTGGAGACGATCAACAAGCTCGTCCGCGTCAGCCGCCGGCTTGTGCAGGAGTACGGCCGCGAGCCGACGAGCGAGGAGATCGCGCGAGGGATGACCGAAAGCGGCAAGCCCGACGCGGCTGCCGCCTACACTCCGGAGCGCATCCGCGAGATCCAGAAGGTCTCGCAGGAACCGGTCTCGCTGGAGACGCCGATTGGCGAAGAGGAGGACAGCCACCTGGGCGACTTCCTCGAAGACCCGACGGCCCTGGCGCCCGCCGAGGCTGCCAGCCAGCAGCTGCTGCGCGAACAGGTGGAGGACGTGCTGGCGAGCCTCACGAGCCGCGAACGGCGCGTGCTTCAGCTCCGGTTCGGGCTGGAAGACGGCCGTAGCCGGACGCTCGAGGAGGTGGGGCGCGAGTTCGGGGTCACCCGCGAGCGCATCCGCCAGATAGAGGCGAAGGCGCTGCGGAAGCTCCGCCACCCGAGCCGCAGCAAGAAGCTGAAGGACTACCTGGACTAGCCGTCGCCCTTTCCCGTTGGACCGCAAAGCCCGCCGGTTTCCCCTGGCGGGCTTTGTTATGTAGTCTCGGGCGGGATCGATGCCAGCGCCAGTTCCACTACGGCCTGCTGGCGGGCATTGAGCAGCGGGCCGACCTCGGCGGCGACGCGCCGGTACAGCCACTGCACCGCGGCGAAGCCCTCGGCTGACGGCGCCGGGTGGACCGCGAGCGCGGCGGCATGCCGCCGGGCCCACTCGTCGCCCACGGCGCGGTTTACCACGGGAAAGAGGTTGCGCTCACTACCGTAGAAGAGCCGGCGCTGCACCGACACGACGAGCGGGAGGCGGGCCGCGAGCGCGTTCCGTCGCAGCGCGGCCTCGCCGGGTTCGCGGCGCTCCAGGGCGTTCGCGAGCTTGAGCACGTCATCCGCTGCGCTGACGGCCTGGGCCGGGCACCAGGCATCGCATGCGGCGGTGATGTTGTCCCAACGCCACCCCTCGGCAGCGCGCTTCAGCGCCGCGGCGCAACCTTCGGGGTCGAAGAGCAGGACAGCATCCCGCCACCCCGGGACCGCGGCGCCCGCCATTGCGGGGTCGTCGAGTGCGTTCAGCATCGCCTGGTCGGAGAGCGTTGAGACCGACACGAGCAGGCCATCGTGGACCTCCAGGGAGAACCCCCGCCGGCCCGAACCGGAAATGACCCCGAGGTCCACGTCCGAGAAGGGGCCGGGGTCGGCGGTGGCATGGCTCCCGGCGAGCCAGATTGCGCGACAATCGTCCGACCGGAGCCGGGCGACCACGGGTGCGATTCGCCGGGTGATATCCACGTCCGCACCTTAGCACCGGACCGCCCTGCGGAGTCCGGGGTCTCGCGGGATGCGCTTTGCCACGGGCCTCGGGCGGCCGCCACACTGGCAGCATGGAACGGGTGATCCTCTACTCCCACGAGCGGTGAAGTGCCTGCCGCGTGGTCAAGAAGTTTCTTGACGAGCGGACCGTGGAATACGAACTGCGGAACGTCGCGCGCGACGAGGATGCCGCGCGCGAGTTCCTGGCGCTGGGTGGGCGCGTGCCGCCACTGCTGGTTATCGGCGGGACCGTGGTGCACGGCTTCCGGCCGGCCGAGATCGAGCGCGCGCTTGGGATCGGCTAGCGCTCGACGAGCTGCGTCAGCACGCCGCCGGTAACGGAGGGATGGATGAACACCTGGCCCTTGACCGGGTTGCCGGGCCCGGGGTCGCCGACGAGGCGGATGCCCTTTTCGCGCAGGTCGGCGAGGGTGGCGTCGAGGTTGTCGACCTTCATGGCCACCAGGTGGACGCCTTCACCCATTTCGGCGAGGCGCTTGGCGATGGGGCCCTGGTCGCCGGTATTCGAAACGAGTTCGATGTAGGAATCACCGAAGCGGAAGAACGCCATGGCCATTCCGGCCGCGGGGGCTTCGCTGCGTTCGCTCACTTTCGCGCTATAGATGGCCTCGTAGCGGCCAACCGCCGCATCGAGGTCCTTCACCGCGATGACCACGTGGTCCACGCCTTTGAACATGAGTCGCACCAACCGAATTGAGATGAGGCAACCCTAGCGGCTGGGTCGAGCTTCGTCACGCGTGCGTGGTGGTGTGGGCCGGGCGGTGCGGGGCGGGTAGTATCCGCACATACCGGATACGAGGTTCGCAACGTGAAATTGGAAGACGTGAAGACGATCGGCGCCCTGGGCGGCGGCGTCATGGGCGGGGGAATCGCCCAGGTGTTCGCTTTGGCGGGCTACAACGTGGTCATCCGCGACATCAACGACGAGGCGATCGAGGCATCGCGGCATGCGCTGTGCGATGGCAAGTGGGGCATCAAGCGGGCAGTGGAGCGGGGCAAGGTCAACTTCGATGACGCGATCGCGGCGATGGCGCGGGTGAGCTACACGACAAAGGTGGAGGACCTGGCGGACTGCGACATCATCATCGAGGCGATCCCTGAGAAGCTGGACCTGAAGCAGCAAGTGTTCCAGGAACTCGACGGCATCGTGAAGCCAGAAGCGATCTTCGCCTCGAACACGTCCGGGTTCTGCATCCAGGACATCGCGAAGGATGTTTCGGCGGACCGGAAAACGAAGTTTGTGGGGATGCACTTCTCGAACCCCGTGCCGACGATGCGGATGTGCGAAGTGATCTACACACCAGAATCAACCGAGGAGAACGTGCAGACGGTGCGCGAGCTGGGGGAAGCGGCGGGCAAAGCGGTCTCGATGGTGAAAGACACGCCGGGGACGTACGGATTCCTGCTGAATCGGATTTTTGGGGCGGCGGCCCGCGAAGCGCGCGCCATCGCCGAACAGGGGATCGCATCGAAAGAAGACATTGACAAGGCCATGATCACGGGCCGCAATTGGCCGTCCGCCTTCTTCGGGGGTCGCGGGGGCATCGGCAAGGAGTGGTAGCCACCCTGCCCTGAGCGCTGCTCGCGGCGAAATGCGGGACGCAGGGCCACACCGCATGCGGGTGGCCCTGCTCCCGCTTCAGGAGCACGGCGGGCGGCGGGCCGGCACTATCCGGCGCGCGGGGCGTTCACCAGCCGCGAGCGACGTGGTCAGTCTCAGTAGGAGACCATGGGCGGCAAGGTCTTCGCCTCGGCGACCCAGGCGCCAACTTCGTTCAGCGTTGGGACGCGGCGGACGAGCTTTTTCGCCTCGTTCACCTCCACCATTTTGGCCTGGAGGTTATCGGGGCGGCGGGTCGCCAGCTCCTTGACCGTGTCGACGCCGGCAGCCTCCAGCAGGTCTGAGTATTCGGAGCCGACGCCTTTGATGCGCATCAGGTCGGCGCGGTTGACCCATTCGAGGATGCGGTCGGTGGAGAGCTGGGTCTTATCGGCGAGCGCTTTGCGGCCGGCCGGGGAGCCTCCCTGCTGGAGCAGTGCCTCGACGGTGGGCACACCCGCGCCTTCGAGTTTGGCGGCGAAGACCTCGCCGATGCCTTCGATTTCAATGATCTTGGCCAAGTCGGACCTCCTGTTGCCGCCGTCCATTCCAGTGCGGCGTGGCAATTGTAGCCTTTCGCCATCGAAACGTTGACGGACCAACGGGCTGGATTTGTGGGGCCCCGTGGTAAAGGGCGACAATGCCCGGCGTGAGTGAGCCTGCCCCGACCGCGGTGAGCTACAACGACGTGCCGTATCCCGGCGCGGCAGTGACCACAACCCACCCGGCACAGCTGAGCGCGATGGCACGGCTGTTCGGGATGCGCCCGGCACCGCCGGAACAGTGCCGGGTGCTCGAACTCGGGTGCGGAGACGGCGCGAACCTGGTGCCGATGGCGTACGGGCTGCCCGGCAGCGAGTTCATCGGCATCGACCTCTCGGTGCGCCAGGTGGAGACCGCAACGGACCTGGCGCGCCAGGTTGGGCTGAGCAACGTGCGCTTCGTGGCGATGGACATCCGCGATGTGGCCACGTTCGGCGGTCCGTTCGACTACATCGTCTGCCACGGGGTGTTTTCGTGGGTGCCAGACGATGTGCGGGAGGCGATCCTGGCGGCGTGCCGGGACATGCTCGCAGCGCAGGGAGTGGCGTTCGTGAGTTACAACGCGCTTCCGGGATGGCACATGCGGGGGATCGTCCGGGACATGATGGTCTACCATGCCCGCCATTTCAGCAGTCCGGCGGAACGGGTGGAGCAGGCGCGGGCGATTGTGCAATTCGTGGACGAGGCGGCGGGCCGCATCGCGGAGGTGGCCGGCACCACCAGCGCCTTCTACGAGCACATCGCCTCGGAGCGGAAGTTGCTGGAGTCGCGCCCGGACTACTACGTGCTACACGAGTTCCTGGAGGGGGAGAACCGCGCGTTCTACCTTCACGAATTCGTGTCCGCGGTCTCGCGGCACGGCCTGCAGTACCTTGCCGATTCGAGCTTTTCGAGCATGTTGCCCACGAACCTCCCCGCTGATGTCGGGCAGACGCTGGAAAGCATCGCCCCCGATAGCGTGGGGCTGGAGCAGTACCGGGACTTCATTACCAACCGGCTGTTCCGGCAGTCGTTGATTTGCCGGGACGATGTCGGCCTCGAGCGCAGGCTGGAGGTGGCGACGCTCACGGAGATGTACTTCCGGCTCGGTGCCCCACCCGGGCCGCAGCCCTGGCCCGAGGACGCTGCGCCGCTGCCGGGTGGCGGTTCGCTCAGCCTGGCGGCACCGGTGGCAAAGGCGGTCATCGCGGCACTACGGGCAGCCTTCCCCGCGGCCCTGAGCTACGCAGAAGTCCAGGCTGCTGCCAGCCGGCGCGAAGGTCCCGACGCCGCGAACACGGAACATCTCGGCGGGGTGCTCTACACGCTGCTGGCCCACGATGCCATCGACATCCGCTCGAACCGTCCTGCAATGGCCACGGTGGCGGGGCCGTATCCGCGGGCGAGCGCGGTGGCCCGGGCACTGGCGCCGAAGGGGGAATCACTGCCGAACCTGATGCACTATGCGGTGTCATTCGACGGGTTCACGGACGCGTTCGTGCCATACGTCGACGGGACGCGGGATCGGGCGGAGCTGGGCGCGGTGGTGCGGGACCTGCTGGCGCGGCCGGGTATGACGCTCCAAACACCGAACGGGCCGGTCAGTGCCACCGACCTGGATGATCCGGACATTGCCGGCATCGTGGACCAACTCCTCGGGGGGCTGGCCGGCTTCGGGATCCTGGAGCAGTGAGCTACGCTTCGGCCAGGGCGACCAGGTCGCCAATGCTCATCGACCCGGATTCGAGCCCACGCGCGGCAAAGTCCGTGGCCACTCGGCGGACGGTGGAGTTGTAGGGCGTCGGGATGCCGTGGAGTTTGCCAAGCAACTCGATCTCGCCGTTCAGGTAGTCGACCTCGATGGTTGAGTGGCCGCGGAGGACGCTTTGGAGGGTGGAGCTCCCCGAACGGGCCTGGCCCCCGACTTCGCGGGCGCGGTAGTGTCGCTGGACGCGCTCCGTGTACTCATCCTGGGAGACCGCGGAGATACCGGCAGCGGCGTAGCAGGCGATGGCCTCATCGCGCAGCCTGGCGGTGAGCTCACCGAGTTCGCCGCCGGCGCCCCAGGCCATGCGGCCGGTGATGACGTCGAGGCCGTTGCCGAGGTTCGCGAGAAGCTTGCGATACTTGAGGGCCATCGCGTCGGCGGCAGGCTGGCAGTGGAACCGGGAGGCGGCCAGAGCCGCGCAAACTTCCGTGATGGTGCGGTCGGTGCCCGAAGGGTAGACGCCGGCGTGGAGGCAACCACTCAGCGGCGCGGCCGAGGCGATGACCTCCCCGGGTTCCAGGAAGGTGGCGGGGAGGGCGACGAGCATCGCGTAGACGTCCGGGAATCGCCGGGCGGCGAGGCGCTCGTTCTCGACGCCGTTCTGGGCGCAGATGACCGGGACGTTTGTGCCGGCGGCCGCTTCGAGGTCACGGAGGGCGGCTTCGGTGTCCTGGGTCTTCATGGTGAGGATGACCGCATCGCCCGGGCGCCAGTCGATATCGCGCGGGTGGCCCACGGCGGGGACGGGCAGCTGAAAGTCGCCCTCGGGGGTCCGGAGCAGGAGCCCGTCGCGCTTGATCGCTTCGAGGTGAGCTCCCCGGCAGACGAGGACGGCATCGTGTCCGGACTGGTGAAGGCGTCCGCCGATGGTGCCCCCGATAGCGCCTGCCCCGTAGATGATGAAGCGCACTGGCGTCCCCCCGTGGTATGTCCGGGGAGAGCCTATCAGGCGGCCGGCCCGAAGGGCGAAGGGCGCGGTATCAGACTGCCTGCGGTGACTCCTGGCGGGGGTTGCGAAACAGCAGCAACGGCGCCTGGACGATGAGGAGGGCTACACCCGCAAACAGGACGAAGTCACCGAGCGAGTAGACGTTCGTGCCGTAGCCGGGCAGGTCGATGACGTAGCGATCGGAGAGCGCGAAGAAATGGATGTCGTCGCGTTCGAGGACGACATCTTTGCCGTGGTTGGTCTGCTTGCCGATGTCTTCGCGGGTTACTTCGGGGAAGGCGCCGGAAGACTCGAGGATCTCGTAATCGATTGGCATGGCGCCAGCGTGCGCAGCCATCGGGACGAGGTTGAGCACGATGCCTGCCGCGACCAGCCAGGCGCCCCAGTACCTGCGGAAGCGGAGAGCGAGCGCGACGAGGGCGACGGTGCTGACGAAGAACAGGGTGCGGCGGAGGGCGCCTTCCGCGCCCCCGGTCGACATGAACGAGATCGCCAACTGTTGGATGAGGAAGATGCACGCGGCGGCGGCCAGAAACCACAAATCGCCCGCGCGGCGAACCGTTCGGGCGATCATTCGGCGGACCTACCGGAGCGAGGTGCCCCGGATGGGTTTGGGACTACCAGGACTGGAACGGCGCGGCGCCTGCGAGAGCGATGATGGCGAGCGACGAGACCGCAACAAGAGTCGAGAAGATCCGAGTCATTCCGTGTCCCTCCAGGACGATTTGAAGTCCTGTGGAGGTTAAGCCGGGTGTTCTCGCGAAGTTCTCGCGACAACACCCGGGCATAGACACGAAGGCCGGCGTTAGACGGCAACGCCGGCAGCGATATCGGCGCGGAGCCGCCAGAACCGCTCGGGCAGCTGTTCGCCGAGCTCGGACGCGTAGGTCGAGCCGTAGTCATCGATGAAGCGGAGCGCCTGCACGGTCTGGCCGGCCTTCCCGCGATAGCGGGCCAGCTGATAGGCGGCTTCTTCGTTGTACTGGTTCGCACGGAGCACGCGCTCCATGCACATGGCTGCCGACTCGTAGTCATCGCGGCTGGCGAAATAGGCGGCGAGCATGGCCAGCGACTCGTGGGCCTCGCCTTCGAGGCGTGCGCGGGTGGCGGCCGCCCACTCCGACTGGAACACTTCGGCGAAGGGACCGGCGTACTTCTCGACTGCTTCCTGGAAGGCGAGGGCGCGGTCCTTCGAACCGGGATTGGCGCCCCGGCCCCGCACGATCGCGGCTTCGAACTCTTCGACATCCCAGTCGAACTGGCCTTCGGGGTTCAGGAGGTAGGCGCCATCGCGCTTCACCACACTGTCCTGATAGAGGGCCTTACGGATCCGGTAGAGGTTGGAGTGGAAGGCGCTGTTGCACTTTTCGCGCGGCAAGTCGGGATAGAGGTGTTCGACCGCCTCTTCCTTGCGGAGGCCGGACCGATGCGAAAGCAAGAGGAAGAACATCTCCTTCGCGCGGGCGCTGGCCCACTGCTCGTCGGAGACATCGCGGCCGCCGACAGAGACGGAGAGGGCGCCGAGGCTGCGCGCCACGACACGTGGCAGGCGTCCGCGAGGCTCGACAGCGGCCTGTTCTTCGGCGGGCGCGAGGACTCCGAACGACTGGCGTTCGAGGAGGTCGCGGAAGACGCGCCCGGCGGTAGCACGGGATGCAGCCCACTGGGCGAACATCGGGTTTTCACGCATCAAGGGGACGAGCGCGCTGGCCATCCAGGGTTCCTTGATAGCGGCTGCGCTCCGCCCGATCTCTTCCTGGGCTTCAGCGCGCTTGTTGGCGCGGAACTGGGCCATGGCGATGCGGTAGTGGGCGATGGCGAGGGAGGGGAGCACCTCCATGGCCTCGAACCGCTCGGCGGCCTGTGCTGCCTCGGAAACGGCCGAGACGTAGTTGCCGGCCGCGAACTCGCAGGCAGCCTGCTGCAGCTTGCAGTGGGCAACTTCGTAGTCGTTGGCCGAAGCGAGGGCGACGAGCAGCGCCCGGCGGGAGAAGAAATCGGCCTGTTGGAGGTCGCCGAGGCCGAGGAAGGCGGCCGAGAGGCCGGCGATGGAAAGCGATGCGAGAGTTTCGTCCAGGGCATCGGTCGCGCAGATCCGGATGGCCTCTTCGTAGTGCTCGCGCGCGTTCTGGAAGTGGCCGAGTGCCAGCTCGGCGTCGCCCAGCGAGGCCGTGGCATAGGCAACGTTGCGCTGGTTGCCACAGTCAATGCCTTCCTGAATGGCCTCCGTGAGGACGGAGACGGCGCTGGCGAAGTCACCGGCCTGGAGGTGGGACATGCCGAGGTTGTTGAGCACCCACCCGAGGTTGGACGAGCGGCCGAGGCTCCGCCAGCCCTGGGCCGCCCTGGTGAGGACAGTCACGGCGGCGGGGGCATCGCCATGCATGGCGAGCGCCTGGCCGAGAGTCGAACGGGCGAGCAGCCCGAGCGGCTCCACGTGTCCGTGTTCGCTCATGCGGATGGCTTCGTTGAGCAGTTCCTCGGCGCGGACGAAGTTGCGGGTGATCGAGAGTTCGAATTCGGCGCTCTGGTAGGCGACCTCGGTCTGGAGGAGGAGGTCGTCACCGCATTCGAGCGCGCGCAACTGGTGGGCTGTCGAGGTTGCCTCCTCGAGGCGGCCGAGCAGGCGCAGGGAGCGCAGGGTGGCAAGGAGGGCATGCACGCGCGGAGCACCAATGTTGGATGGATCGCGCAGGACGAGGTTGGCGCGGCGGAGCGCCTCCTCGGGGTCGCCGTGGTGCGCGGTGAGGCGGGCAAGCAGCGCGCGGAGGAGTGGCCGGCGGCCGAGGGTAGTGGTGCTGATGCATTCGAAGGCGCGCCACAGGAGGGTGAACGCTCCCTGGATGATGAGCTGCCCGCTGTGCGCTTCGAGGACTTCGGCGAGGTACCTCTCGCTGGCAGCCGAGCGTGCGAATTCGACGGCCTCGTTGAGGTCGCCGGCGGCAATCATGGACTGGAGGACGTGCTGGACCGCGTCGTCGTATGCCTCGGGATCGGCGCGCTGGAACTCCGCGACGATGAACTGTCGGAGCATGGGGTTGAGCCGGAACTCGGCCGGCGAAAGGTGTTCGCAGAGGAAGTCGCGCGTGGAGGCCCAGGCGGTGAGCTGCCGCCACGCAGCGGGGCTGAAATCGAGTTCGACACCCGCCCGTTCGATGGTGGGGTGGAGGGCCACGCGGCGGAGCACATCCTGGACCTCTGAGGGGACGCGCTCCCAGACCTCGGACTGCAGGTAGCGGTCGAAGGCGATCGCGCTCAGCCGGTCGCCGTTGCCGGCGCCGCCGGCAAGTGTCGCCATCACGGCGACGGGCCACCCCGCGGTGAGCTGGGCGATGGCGCCGGGGTTCGCCGCCACGCCGGATAGTTCGATGGCCGCCGCGAGCTCGTCCTGGTCGAAGGCAAGGTCAGCGGCTTCGAGGACGGTCAGTTCTCCCGTGGCGATCAGGGCATTGATCGAAGGGATAAAGGGAAGCTCGCGGCCAGAGAGGATGACCTCGCTGCCCTCGGGAAGCACCTCCATCAGCCAGACGAGGAGGGCGCCGGCCTCACGGCCGTCGGCCAGCTCTTCGACGTTGTCGATGACGACGAGGAGGGGGAGGCCGGATTCATCGGCTGCCTGGCGGGCGGCTGCGTGGATGTAGGCCTGGAGGTCGCTGAACTTGGTTGCGACGGCGGGGGGTTCGACTTCGCGGTCGCCGGCCAGGGCCGCGGCGAGCTGCTGGGCGAGGACTTCGGGCGCGCCGGCGGAGGCATCGAGCGAAAGCCACGCCGGGTGGAACTCGACCTCGGTGGCGAAACTGGCGATCAGGGTGGTCTTGCCGTAGCCCGCGGGCGCCTGGATGACGGTAAGGCCGTTGCCGATGGCGGCGTGGAGGCGCTGGAGGAGGCGAGGCCGGGGAATGAGCCTCCGGGGAAGCCGAGGGATGGAGATTCTTCCGGTTGCTGTCATGAGAGCCGCTCCGGGGTTGAGTTGGGTATGGCGCATTCTTCGACGCAATACTACGCGCTTTTTGGCGCTGTGACCACGGTTTGCGCTTGACCTTTGGCGAAAATGCGGTGGTATGGTGGACGGGCCGGCGCCCCCGCGGTTGGTGACAGGTGACAATCCGGATTCTGATTCTTGTGGGCCTTGTGGCCGGCGCGATGGCCTTCGCGGTGTCGCTGCAAGGAGGGCAACTCGCGCGGGCGGCGGCCGGGCCGTGCGGGACGACGCACGATGGACTCAGCAGTGAAGAGCAGGAGTTCCTCGGCCTGTTGCAATCATGGCGGAACGCGAATCTGCCGGTATCGTCACCCCTCGAAACGTCTGGCGCGCTGAACGCGGCGGCGGCGTGGTATGCCGAGTGGCAGGTCTCGAACGGAACACCTGGCGGGCATAGCGACGGGTACGGGCGCACGTGGGTGCAGCGAGCCATCGACTGCGGCTACGCGGGGACAACATCCGGCGGGCAGCCATATGCATCAGGGAGCGGCGAAGGCACCTATGCCGTGGCTGCATCCGGGGGCGTCTCGGTTGGCCCGGGCCAGGCCATCACCGGCATCACCTACTCGGGCAGCGGAGTCTACGCCTGGACACCTTCGACCGGACTACCATTCAAGTGCGTAGGGGTGGGCGTCGGGAGAAATGGGTCCGGGACAGCGGTGGCGTGGGTAGTGGTCGTTGCTCAATACCCGGCGGGAGTGGCCTGCCCCGGGAGCACCAGCTCACCACCGACCACGACGGCGACCGTCACCAACACCCCGACGAGCACCCCAACGCCCTCACCGACCCCATCGCCGACGCCGTCCCCGACCCCATCGCCGACGCCGACGGCCCGTGGCGACGGGGCGACCGTTTACCTGGGCGCCGGTTGGAACCTGACGACGCTCCCGCCAGGACCGGTGGACCGGGTGCTGGCCAGGGCGGGCGGCTGTTACCGGGCCGTCTATCAATGGGACGGGAGCCACTGGCTCCGATTCGTGCCAGGCGCCCCGGCCTATGCCAACAACCTTCAAACGCTCAACGGCGGCACCTTCTGGATCGAAGGCACCGCCGCGAACTGTGGGCTGGTGTGGCTTTGAGTCTCAGAGGACGTCCGGCAGGTCCGTAAACCCGGGGGAATTCGCGATCGCAACGCCGAGTTGCTGAAGCGCGAGGATGCACACTAGCGCGATGAACGCGAGGATGAGCGCGTATTCGGCGAGGCCCTGGCCGGCCTCGCCCCCGGATGGCTTCCGCAACATCCTGATTGCCGCAACCTTGTGCTTCATGGTGCCGATGCTCCCCTGCAGAAGTCTCTCCCTGATCCCACATTCGGCAGCGAGAGATGGGAGAACCGGCCAGCCCGGGTG
>WBZO01001012.1_pt2 | contig 15533 bp, 12 predicted proteins | sample 5204261 | NCBI WGS metagenome assembly WBZO01 (sample SAMN12412400, study PRJNA552823) | activated sludge metagenome | isolation source: activated sludge from anammox sidestream of wastewater treatment plant... | place: USA: North Carolina | collected 2017-09 | reverse complement strand
TGTGCAGGGCCAGGCCCCGCCTACCGTCGTGAGCTGACCGCGACAGCCGCCCCGTCGGCCACGCGGCGGTCGGTGCCTCCCTCGAGGATGTTGTCCTGCGCGTTGTACACGATCACCTGCGCCACACCCTGCGCTCCGCCGGCCCGCAGCCTGTGGCCCCGCCGCTCGAGTTCCCGAAGCGTGTCCGGCGAGAAGCCCTGGCGTTCGTGGCTGATCTCGTCAGGCAGCCACTGGTGGTGGAATCGCGGGGCATCAACCGCTTCCTGTGCATTCAACCCGAAGTCCACCACCCCCACGATCGTTTCAAGGGTCGTGTTGATGATCGTGCGGCCACCGGGGCTGCCGGTCACCATGAAGAGCTTCCCGTCTTTGGCGAGAATCGTCGGCGCCATGCTCGAGAGCATGCGCTTGCCTGGGGCGGTCAGGTTCGGCTCGGTGCCGATCAGCCCCTGCGCGTTGGTCTGTCCAGGGCCGGCGTTGAAGTCGCCCATCTCGTTGTTCAGGAGGAACCCGGCGCCGGGCACCACAATCTTCACCCCGTACCCCTGCTCGAGGGTATAGGTCATCGACGCCGCGTTCAGGCTGCCGTCGACGATGGAGATGTGGGTGGTCTCATCGCTCTCGTGCGGCCAGTCGAACCGCCCGGGAGACGCCGCCGACGCCTTCTTCAGGCTGATCGTCTTGCGCAGTTCGTCCGCGTGCGCCTTCGACACCAGCCGGTCGACCGGCATCGCCGGGTTGAAGTCGGGGTCGCCGAGGTAGCGGGCGCGATCGGCATATGCGCGCTTCATCGATTCCGCCATGACATGGACCGTGTCGGCGGAGTTCGCGCCCATGGCCTTCAGGTCGTAGCCCTCGAGGATGTTGAGCGCCTCGATCATCGTCACGCCACCCGAGGTGGGAGGCGGCATCGAGATGATCTCATAGCCGCGGTAGCTGCCCGCCAGCGGCGTGCGCCGGATGGCCTTGTAGTTCTTGAGGTCGTCCCTGGTGATGAGGCCCCCGTTCGCGGCCATCTCCTTCTCGATCAGTGCCGCCGTCTCACCTTCGTAGAAGCCCGCCGGCCCGTTCGCCGCAATACGCTCGAGTGTCCTCGCCAGGTCGGGCTGCTTCAGGATCTCACCCGGCTCGTAGGAGACGCCATTCCTGGTGAACTGGGCGACCGAGGCCGGGTACTTCGCCATCTGGCGCTGCACCCCCTTCAGCGATCGGGACAGTCCGTCCGTGACCACGAAGCCGTCGCGGGCGAGCGCGATCGCCGGTTCGATCAGCCGCCGCCAGGGCAGCTTGCCCTGCTCCTTCCAGGCCAGGTGCAGGCCGGCCACCGTGCCGGGCACGCCCACGGCGAGGTGCGAGTTGTGGTGTAGTTGTGGGTCGTACTTGCCGCCCGGCATCCACATGGTGGCGGTCGCCCTGGCGGGCGCCATCTCGCGGAAGTCGTACGCCACCGGCGTCCCGCTGGCGGGGCGATAGACGATGAAGCCGCCGCCCCCGATGTTGCCGGCCGTCGGGTGCGTCACCGCGAGCGCGAACCCCACGGCGACCATCGCGTCGATAGCGGTGCCACCGTCACGGATGACCTCGGCTCCAATCGTCGACGCCACGGCATTCTGCGAGGCGACGATGCCCCCCTTTGAACGGGTGGGCACCGCAATCGCGCCAACGGCCGCACCCAGCGTCGCGCACGCGACGACCACTGCAAGGATTCTCTGCTTCATCGCACCCCCCGTTGATCAGGCCCGAAGCCTCGAGCCTGGCACCCGAAGCCGACTCGTGCAAAAGAAAAGGCCGCGGGGTGGATCCCCGCGGCCTTCCCCGTCCGCCTGAACGGCGAACTCCCGGTCCGCCCGAAGGCGGACACTACGGCAGTGTCCGCAGTCCTAGAAGGTGAAGCGGAACGTGAACTGCACCATGCGCATGTTCGTCGCCTGGTTGGTGATCTGCGAGAAGGCCGAGTTGCCGAACGCCACGCTGGCGGGTGCGGCCCACTGCACCTGGTTGAACATGTTCAGCACCTCGATGCGAACCGAGGCCGAGGTCGACCCGCCCGTGCGGACGTTCTTGCTGACCGACAGGTCGACGCTGTTGCGCCACGGCGAGTAGACGCCCGGGAGCGTGCGCGGGGCGTTGCCGTAGCGGTTGAGCGGCGTGGCGGTGAACGCAGCCGAGTTCAGGTAGCGGTTGTCGCTGACGCTCGCGCGGATGCGGTCCGTCACGTCGCCAGGAACCAGGAAGTCGACGCCCGGCACCACGTTCGGCCGGAGGGTGCCGCCGAAGAGGAACGACGCCACCGTCTCGTTCTGGCTGACGCCGATCGGGAAACCGCTCTGCACGTTGACGACCGTGGTGACCGACCAGCCGCCGAGGACCAGGTCGCCGAGACCCGACTGGAGCCACTTGTGCCCCTGGCCGAACGGCAGGTTCAGCGTGGGGGCGATCACCAGCTTGTGTGGGGAGTCGAGCAGGGAGCGGCCGTACTCCTGATCGGGGTTGTAGTAGGCCGAGCCCGGAATCACGGTGTAGTTGTTCTGGAGACCGGGAGCCGACGAGTAGAAGTTGCCCTGCCCGAACTGGTTGTCCTTCAGCCGGCTGAAGGTGTAGCTGAAGTTGCCGCCCCAGATCCCGGTCGCACGCTTGCGGACCTGGATGATGCCCGCGTGGTACTGCGACTTCGCACCGGTCGACTGCATCATGTACACGTTGCGGAACTGCGGGTACGGACGCAGCAGCTGGCCGCGCTCGATAGTGGCACGGCTGGCAAACTGGCCGGCCCCCTGAACGCCGAAGAACGGGTTCGGCACCTGCGCCAGCGTTTCGCCGATGTTCAGGCTCTGATACTTCGGATCGAGCTGGTTGATGTTGATCTCGGTGTTCGCCGTACCGCCCCAGCCGAGGTCACGGCCGGTGAGGCCCGCGTAGCCGAGCGTCAGGCTCATGCCCCAGGGCAGCTCGCGCTGCAGGTCGGCGGAGTACTGGTAGGCGCGCGGCGCCCCCTTGTTCGGGTCGACGAAGTAGACGTCGCCGCCCACGCCGGTCAGCAGGCCCAGGCTGCTGCCCGACGGCTGGACGAGCCCGGCCGGGAACGGGTTGCTCAGCGTGATGGTCGGTACGCCCTGCGTCTGCTGCACTTCGGTCGTCGCCGAGTAGCCGATCTGGCCCCAGCCCGTGGTGCCCGCCGCCGGGTAGTTCCACGGCGCGTAGTACACGCCCACGCCGCCGCGCAGCACGGTCTTCTCGTCGAAGCTGAAGACTCCGCCGACGCGCGGTGCGATCTTCACGGCCGGCTGGTTGCCCTGCTCGATCGGGGCACCGTTCTGGCCTGCGTAGACGAGGCCGCCGAGGATCTGGCGGCGCTGGCCGGTGAGCGGATCCAGCAGGTTGACCGAGCTGTTCAGCGGGCTCACGGTCGTCGTGGCGAAATCCACCACCTGCTGGTTGTTCACTTCGCGCATGCCGGTCTCGCGCTCGAAACGGACACCGTAGTTCAGCGTCAGCTTCTCGTTCACCCGCCAGTCGTCCTGGGCGAAGCCGGCGTAGTAGTCGACGTAGCCGTTCAGCTGCTGGTTGAGTGGCACGTTGCCGCTCTGCGGGTAGCCGAGCAGCAGGTCGGCGATCTGGTTGCCGCTGTAGGTGCCGGTGAAGGTGAACGTGCCGGTCGACGGACCGTAGTTGAGCGACTTCGCGCCGATCCGACGGAAGTCACCGCCGAACTTCAGGTTGTGCGTGCCCGCCAGCCTGGCCATGACACCGTTGAAGCCCCACTGGTAGTAACGGTTGTCCTGGCGGTTCGTCCAGCCCGTCCCCTTGTAGACGTTCTGGAACGACATCGTCGGGAAGCGGTTGAGGTCCGACATCTGCCCGGTGAGGGCGGCGTTGTTGAAGAGGCCGCCGGCGTCGAACGCCTCGGGCAGCACGTAGTTGTCGTCGAAGTTGTTGTAGCCACCGCGCAACGTGAGCACGGTCGACGGCCCCATCACGTAGGTGTTGTTGAGCACCATCGTGCGGATGGTGCGCTCGAGCTGGTAGCTGCCGCCGACGAAGCGGTTCACAGGGTTGTAGTTCGCGTTCGCTTCGCTGCTCTTCTGCTGCATCACGAAGCCGTTGAGCGCGATGGCGTTGTTGAAGTGGTGGTCGACCTTCGTCGAGAACTGGTACGCCTTGCTCGGCAGCAGGTCGGTCATGCCGAAGTTCGGCGAGCCGTTGTCCACCTGCGTGTCAGCCGTCGGCATGTAGCCGGCCAGCGCGCGGCCCACCGGGTCCATGCGGGACAGCGGAATGCGGTTGCCCGGGAACGGCTGGCCCGTGAGCGGGTCGCGAATGACGACCGGCTGGCCGTTGCGCGTGACCTGCGAGAAGTCGCCGTTCTTCATCGCCTCGGTCGGCACGAGGAAGCTGTTGGCCTGCGGCTGCCGGTTGCGGTACGCCTCGCCCGCCGCCCAGAAGAACGTCTTGTTCTGCACGATCGGACCGCCGACGCCGCCGCCACCGTTCGTCCACTCCTCGGGGGTCCACTTCTCGCCACGCAGCTTGGGGATGAGCAGCTGATCGACCAGCGCCTTCGGGCGGATGACGGTGTAGGCCGATCCACGCCACTGGTTCGAGCCGGACTTGGCGGACATGTTCATGACGCCGCCGCCCGTGCGGCCCATTTCCGCGTCATAGGTGTGCACCTGCACCTTCATGTCCTGGATCGCTTCCATCGAGGGGTTCGTGGACGCGCGGTTCTGCAGGTCGGTGACCGGGAAGCCGTCGATGAGGAAGTTGTTCGATCGGACGGCGCCGCCGCCCATCGAGATGGCCGAGTTGCCGACCTGGTCCTGCATGCGGTTCCAGCGCGCGTTGCCGCTCGCCTGCACCGTCGGCTCGAGGTTCGCCATCAGGAACACGCTGCGGCCAGGGGTCGGGATCGATTCCAGTGTCTTCGAGTCGATGACGCCGCCGACCGAGGCGCTCGCCGTTTCGATGAGCGGCGCGTCGGCCGTGACGGTGATCGTCTCTTCCAGTGAGCCGACCTCGAGCGGGATGTCGAGCGCCACGTTCGCCTGCGTGGTCACACGCACGCCCTTGCGCTCGTAGGTGCGGAAGCCGGGCACCGCCACGCGGACCGTGTAGCCGGCCGGATCGAGCACCGGGAACGCGTACTCACCGGACTCGTTCGACACGGTTTCGCGCGTCGTCCCGTTGGACTCGTTGATGAGCACCACGGTCGCGCCAGGAATCACGCCCTGCGCATCCTTCACGGTCCCGCGCAGGCTGCCCGTGGAAGATTGAGCCGCCAACCCCGCGGCCGAGAGGATGACAAGCACAGCCGCCAGTGCCGTGGTCGTCATCGTGGAGAGGAAACTCCGCATCTTGGATCCTCCTGGGAACAAAGCTGTCCCGGTCGTTCGGGAGCGAGCTGTAAGTGCCGAGATCATGGCCGACCCGCCGTCCCGCCGGGAGAACTGTCCAGCCGCGAAAGTCGGGTGAAGCTGTCGCAGAATATCTGAGGGTTAACACCCCTGAAGTGGCAAGTTGTGGCAACTTGCCGGCGCGATCCGGAAAAACCAATCCGTTGGTTCTGAACCGATCACCGCCCCTGCGACAAGGTCAGGGAATAGCCGTTGCCATGCACCGTATGGATGTGCCTGGGGTTGTGCGGGTCGGCCTCCAGCTTCCGGCGGAGCCGGCGAATGGCGTAGTCCACGGCCCGCGTAGCCGGCTCATCCGGGAACCCCCAGATTTCCCGCAGGAGTTCGTCCCGCTGCACGATCCGCCCCTCACGCTCGGCGAGGTAGCTCAGCAGGTCGAACTCCCGCCGCGACAGCCGCAGGTCGGTCCCGCCCCGCGTGGCCGTGAACGCCACGAAGTCGATCACGGCATCGCCGATCGTGATCCGCGTGGCGCTCCGGCGGGCCCGGCGCAGCACGGCCCGGATGCGCGCCTGCAGCTCCTCGAAGTCGAACGGCTTGGTGACGTAGTCGTCCGCCCCGAGTTCGAGCCCCTTCAGCTTGTCGCCCTTCTGGTCGCGCGCGGTCAGCATGATCACCGGGGTCCGCCCCCCCTGCCGGATCAGCCCGCAGAGGTTGAACCCATCCCGCCCGGGCAGCATCACGTCCAGCAGGACGAGGTCCGGGTTCGTGCTCCGCACCCGGTTCAGCACCTCCGCCCCGTCGTCCACCCAGTCCACCTCGAAGCCCGAGAAGGAGAGGTTGTCGGCGAGTACGCGCGCGAGCGCGCGGTCGTCCTCGACGATGAGAATCCGTTGCCTGCTCATACCCCGGTCCTGGCGATGGGCAGGGAGACGAGCACCGACGTGCCCCGCCCCACCACGCTCGTCATCGTCACGCGGCCACCGTGGTCCTCCACGATGCGCCGGACGATGGCGAGCCCGAGCCCGGTGCCGCGCTGCCGGGTTCCCTTCCGACGATAGAACTTCTCGAACACACGCGGCAAGTCGTCGGCCGGAATCCCCTCGCCCCGGTCCGCCACCTCCACGGCGGCATTCGCCGCTCCGGCGGTGATGGTGACCCCCAGCCACCGCCCGGCGCCGGCATACGTCAGTGCGTTCTCCACCAGATTGTCGAAGACGTGCAGCAGCATCAGGTGGTCGCCGCGCACCAGCACGGGATCGTGCGGGAGGTTCAGGTACAGCTCGATGCCCTGCTCGCCGAGCCTCGTCTGGAACCGATCGAGCGACTCCTGCACCAGGTCGCCCACGTCCACCGCCTCCATGTCGTAGGGCGAGCTGTCGTCGGTGATGCGCGCGTAACACAGCACGTTGTCGATCAGCCTGGTGAGGTGCTGCGCCTCGATGTTGATCAGCCGGCCGTATTCCCCGACGGCGTCCGGCGAGGCGTACCGCCCGTTCGCGAGCGAGTCGCTCGCCAGCTTGACGAGCGAGAGCGGCGTCTTCATCTCGTGGCTCACCGCGGACACGAACTCGGCCTGCACGGCGGCCAGTTCCGCGGCGGTCCGCGCCGCACGTACGCTGAGCACGAGCCCGACGATGGTGGCGAGGGCGCCGAGGCCGAGGAGCACCAGCGTGCGCGATGCGCCCCGGCTCGCGGCGGCGAGGCTGGTCTCGTTGCCCACGCCGACCCGCGCGGTCCACGGGCGGGGGCGCTGGCCGCGCGGCAGTTCGGCCAGCAGCGCCTGGTCGGCGAACGCGAACGCGAAGATGCGCGTGTGCACGAGCGTGCCGGTCGGGGGCGGCCCGATGGAGGCAACCGTCGTCCCGTCGGCATCCCGGATCTCGATGCTGAGTGCGGCGTCGCCGATGATCCCCTGGATCTGCCGGATGAAGTCGGCGAAGTAGTGCTCGCGGACCCACTGGAGATCGACGAGGAAGCCGACCACGGCGGACAGCCGCAGCGGCGTGCCGCCACCCTCGTAGAGCAGTTGCGAGACGAACTGGTAGCGGTGCCCCTCGATCTCGATGTCGTTGATGCCGAAGCGGAGGCCGCCGGCCGCCGCCTCCCTGGCCCGTGCGATGAGGGGCTGCAGCACCGCGGGGTCGCGCCGGAACACCACCGGGAAGGGATCCTCCGGCGCGGGACCGGTGTCCCACCGCGGTCGCCGGTCGGCCCGGTTGAAGACGTAGGTGGCGCCGGCCGGGCCACCCCGCTCGCTCCACACGTAGAAGGAGTCCAGGTACGGGAAGCGCGCGAACCCGCGGGCGAAGCGGTCGGCCAGCTCGTAGGGCGGCTCGCTCACCAGCGCCTCGTTGAACGGCACGAGCACGGAGGCCTGTCCGCCCTTCATGTCGCGCTCGAGGGCGACGGTGAGCAGCGCCGCCACCTCGTTGGCCCGTGTCTCGGCCGCCTCGTGCGTGCTCCGCTGCCATTCCCGCGTGGCGCGGAGCCCGAAGCCGAACGTCAGGCTGGTGGCGAGCGTGAGGCCGATGGCGAAGAACAGCACCAGCCGCGTGCGCGGCCGCGTGCCGTCAAACCACATGGCGGGGCCACCTCCGTCGGCTCACTGCAGGATCTCGCGCTCGCGGTAGAAGCGCGCAGCCCCCGGGTGCAGGGGGATGGAGGCGGTGGGCCCGCGCTCGACGTCGATCGAACGGGCCGCCTCGTGTGCCTGCTCGAGCGAGGGCACGGCTGCGAAGAGTGCGCGGGTCAGGTCGTAGACGAGCGTCTCGGGCAGGTCCCTGCGGCACAGGAGCAGCACGTCCATGCCCAGTGTCTGGATGTCGCCCGCCTGCCCCGGATAGGTGCCGGCCGGGATGGTGGTGGTCTTCAGGAAGTGATGCCGCTCCTGGATCGCGCCCAGGTGCTCGCGCCCGATCGGCAGGACGCGCACATCCACTTCGCGGCTGATGGCGTCGATGGCCGGGTGCGTGAACGCCGAGTAGAACACGCGGGCATCGAGCGCGCGCTCCTTGAACAGCCGGAGCGTGTCGGAACCGCCGTAGGTGGGTGTCAGCCGATCGAAGCCGAACCCATGGCTCTCGAAGATGATGCGCGAGGCGCGGTGCACCGCACTGCCCGGCGCACCCACGTCGACCCGGCGTCCCTCGAGCTGCTCGATGCGGCTGATGTCACTCGCCGCCGGCACCGCCACCTGGACGGCTATCGAGAAGAGCACGCCGATGGCCCGCAGCTGGTCGTGCGGGACGGCAAGTCGTGCCGTGCCCCGACTGTAGGCGAGGTAGGCGGTCTCGGCGTCCTCGAGCGCCAGGTCCACGCGGCCGGCCTGCATGGCGTCGACCTGCGACTCGAGGCTCTCCGCCATCACGACATCGGCGCGGACGTGCGGCAGCCGCGAGTCGTACTCGCGCCCGAGCGCGCGCCCGATCGTCTCCCACGCCCCCGTGAAGGGGATCGAGAGCGACACCGTGCGGGGGACGACCGTGGCCTCTGGCGACGAACACCCGGCAGCCAGGGCCGCCAGGAGGCCGCCGACCAGCAGCCGTCCCCACGCACCGTTCCTCCACCGCATGGAGGAAGGATAGCGGAATTCCGACCTACGGTCTCAGCACCACCTTCATGCACTCGTCGTGCTTCTTCGAGAACATCTCGTAGCCGCTGGCGGCGTCCGAGAGATTCAGGCGATGGGTGATGACGAAGCTCGGGTCGATCTCGCCGTCCTGGATCCGCCGCAGGAGCGGACGCATGTAGCGCTGCACGTGCGTCTGGCCCGACTTGATCGTCAGCGACCGGTTCACCACCGCCCCCATCGGGAACTTGTCGATGAACCCGCCGTAGACGCCGGCCACCGACACCGTGCCGCCGCTGCGGCAGGCGAGGATCGCCTGGCGCAGGGCCACGGGCCGGTCGGTCTCCAGCATCATCATGGTCTTCATCTTGTCGTAGGCCCCGTGCACGCCAGGCGCATGCCCCTCGAGCCCCACCGCATCGATGCAGTGGTCGGGACCGCGGCCACCGGTCATCTCCTCGAGGGCGTCGAACACGTCGCACTCCTCGTAGTTGATCGTCTCGGCCCCGGCGCGCTCCCGCGCCATCCGCAGTCGGTACGGGAAGCGATCGATGGCAATCACCCGCTCGGCCCCGAGCATATAGGCGCTCTTGATGGCGAACTGCCCCACGGGTCCGCAGCCGAACACGGCAATCGTGTCGCCAGGCTGGATGCCGCAGGCCTCGGCCGCCATGTACCCGGTCGGGAAGATGTCGGACAGGAACAGCACCTGCTCGTCGTCCAGGTCGTCGGGAACCTTCAGCGGGTTGACGTCTGCGAACGGCACGCGCGCGTACTCGGCCTGCCCGCCCGCATACCCGCCCAGCATGTGCGAGTAGCCGAAGATGCCGCACGGCGAGTAGCCCCACAGCTTCTCCGCCATCCAGGCGTTCGGGTTGGAGTTCTCGCAGAGCGAGTACATCTCGCGCTCGCACTGGGCACAGTGCCCACACGCGATCGGGAACGGCACCACCACGCGGTCGCCCGCGCGCAGGGTCTTCACTCCCGTGCCCACCTCCACGACCTCTCCCATGAATTCGTGGCCCATGATGTCGCCCCGCTTCATGGTCGGGATGAACCCGTTGTACAGGTGCAGGTCCGATCCGCAGATCGCAGTACTGGTGATTCGGACGATGGCGTCACTGGCGTTCAGGATCTGTGGATCCGGCACGCGCTCGACGTCGATCTGGCGCGTCCCGTTCCAGCATGTCGCCCTCATCGGCTCACCCCCGCATGCTCGCGGATCTGCTCCGCGTGCCTGGCCGGCTGTGCGGCACGCCACAGTCCGGGTCCATCCGACAAAGGAATCTCGCCGGTCTCCATCAGCTGCTTGAAGCGGCGCAGGTCGTCGCGCACCTGCTGCTCGGGTTCCTCGCCGAAGAGCATGGCGACCGCACGCCCGAACCGGCCGGCCGGGGGCGCATACTCCAGCTGTACGCGCACCTCGGTACCGCGCGCGCCGGGTGCGGGCGTGAATCGTACGGATCCGGAGTTCTCGACCTGGCTGTCGGGCAGCGACCGCCACGCCAGCCACTCGCCCTCCCGGTCCTGCACGATCTCGGCATCCCAGGACACCGACATGCCGGCCGGTGCCGAGGCGGTCCAGCGCGACCTTCGGCTGTCGAGCTGTTCCACCCGCGTGACGTGCTTCATGACACGCGGAAAGTTGGTGAAGTCACGCCAATAGCGGTAGAGATCGTCGGCCGAGCGGTTGATCGTCACCACCTGCTCCACGCGAACCGCCCGCTCGCGGCGGGTCGTCGGCGACGCCCCCTGAGCGAGGCGGCGGGCGGTCATCACATCGAGGGCGGTGACACCGGCCACGGCCGCGGCCGCCATGCCGACGCGACGCGCAGCCGCAGCGTCACCGTCCATCTGGCGGCCGAGCCACGCGAGGTCGAGCGCGTCGCCGCCGACCCGCGACCACAGCCATCGGGCCTGTCCCGGCTGGGCGAGGATGGCCACCCCGGCGGCAATCTCCCTCGCGCCGAACGTACGCAGCGTGTGCCTGGTGCGCTCGTCGTCAGGCACGCCGATCAGGCGCGCGACGTGCGAGGGTGCCACGAGTTCGGCCGTGCCGAGCGCCAGGCTGAACCAGCCGAGGCCGAGCGACAGTGCGCCGGTGCGCGAGTCGGAAGTCGTGGTGTGTGTGGACGTGTAGGCCATGGCCCTCCCCTTCGAGAATGTGGATATCCGGAAGTCGACGGTGAGGGTGCAAGGGACCGACCATGCGGTGCGCAGACCGCCGGCACTCAGCCGCGCCGTGCGGTGCGTGATGGTGCGTCGGGCATGCGAGGCTCGGCCCCCGCAAGGAGTTCGAGCAGTTCCTGCCTGTGGCTGAGTGCCTGTGTCCAGGCCGACGGGCCGCTGAAAGCCAGCACCCGCCTGCCATCGACCGTCACGCACCACTCGTCGGGCTCCGCTCGATGTTCCAGGTCCACCCTGTGTACCGTCCGCGCGCCGTCCACGGCTGACGCGTAAGCAATGGCTGCGCCCACCGGCACGCCTCAGTGCATCCCGGTCGGCGGCCGGAGCGAGCCGAGGGCGTCGAGCGCCGGTGCGGCTTCCGCCGCGAGCCAGCGCGCCAGCGCCGCCTCGTCGAGCCCGGCCGGCGGGGGACCGGCAAGCATCCACGCCTCGACATGGGTCACTGCGTGCCCCGGCTGCGTCAGGGTGAGCGGACCGAGCGCCTCCACCTCGAGGTAGGCACCTGCCGTGAACAGTTCGGTGTTGCATCCAAGGTCCGGGTAGTGCGCGGACGGATCCCAGCGCGTGCACGTGAGGAACGTACAGTCCTCGTACAACACCGCCGTCCACCCACAGCCGTTCGCGATACCAACCTTCTGCGCGTCGCCACGGTCGGGGTCCGGCGTCAGCGTCAGCAGGTCGCGGCCCAGGTGCCAGCGCGGATCGCCGAAGTCCGAATAGGCCCACTGCACCAGCCGTCTCGACGGCAGGAACTGCTCGGCGTGGGTCCGTCGCGGTGGCTGCGGCAGCACGGCCGTCCCGTCCGGCTCCACGACCGTGATGCCCCACGACGCAATGGTGACCGGCCAGCAGGTCCGGTTCGTCACCCGGTGCGTCACGATCACGAGGGTCGACGCCGGCTGGAGATCCAGGGCAATCGACTTCTCCATGCCGGCCGCATCCACACCGCCATGGAGCACGAGTGACAGTGTGTCGCGGCGTACCACCTGCACGGGCGCATCATCGGGTGCATACGAACCGGGCATGCTCTCGGGCGCTACCCACAGCCGGTGCCCACCGACCGGACGCCAGCGGCCCAGCACGGTGTCCGTGAACAGGTCCGGCGTCCGCGCGAACACCGAACGTCCGCCTGCCCGCCCATACGTCACGACCCGTGGTCCGCAGCTCAATGCGACCTCGAGTTCGACCCTCCCGTTACCCACCCGCAGCACATCGTCGGTCTGTGCAGCCACACCCGACCATGGTGCAAGACTGGCACCCCGCTTGCTCTAAGGGAAGGCAGCCGCGCTCGGTCGCCACTCTGGCGGACCGACAAGAGCCGCAACGCTCCCCACCACCACCGACGGGAGGCCGCACGTGCCTCCCGACACGTCTGTACAGCGCAACCGGCACGACGGGCACGGCTCACCTTGGCACAGAGTTGGCGTCGAGTCGGGACGTGACACAACCCAGGGGCGTACTCGTGGTGGACATCGGTGGTTCACGTGTGAAGCTGTTTGCCTCCGCATCAGGCGAGACTGCGTCATTCCGCTCGGGACCGGACCTCGATCCCGGCCAGATGATGACGCGCATCCGCGAATACACGACCGCATGGGAATACGACACGGTGTCCATCGGCTACCCTGGTGCCACGGGGCCCCACGGCGTGACCGCCGAACCAGGCAACCTCGCGGATGGCTGGCTGGGGTTCGACTTCGCCGCGGCCTTCGACCGACCGGTGCGGGTCGTCAACGATGCCGCCATGCAGGCGCTCGGGGCCTACGACGGAGGCCGCATGCTCTTTCTCGGTCTCGGCACCGGCCTCGGCTCGACCCTCGTCGGCGAACGGGTCCTGATCCCCCTGGAACTGGGAAAGCTGGTGCACCGCGACGGCCAGAGCCTGGGCGATCGCCTGGGCAAGGCCGGACTGGTGCGGCATGGGCCCGAGGCCTGGCAGCAGATGGTGCGTGACGCCTCCGTCGAACTGCGGCAGGCGTGCGCCGTCGACTACGTCGTGCTCGGTGGCGGCAACGCGGGCCTGGTCAACCCGCTGCCCGAGTCGACGCGCTGTGGCGGCAACGAGGATGCCTTCACGGGCGGCGTCCGTCTCTGGCAGGAGTGGGTGGAACACCACGACGCGCCGCCGTCCGATATCTGGCGGGTGGTCTGGTGATGACGTATCGCGCCTTCGCGACCGACTTCGACGGCACGATCGCCCACGACGGCACGGTTGACGGTCCCACGCTGGACGCGCTGCTGCGGGTGAAGGATGCGGGGCTGTGCCTCGTCATGGTCACCGGCCGCGAACTGCCCGACCTGTTCAACACCTTCCCAGAGGTGAACGTCTTCGACCGGATCGTGGCCGAGAACGGCGCCCTCATGTACACGCCGTCGTCTGGTGCCGTGCGCCAGCTCGCGCCGGCGCCGCCGCCCGCCCTCCTCACGCGACTCGGGAACGAGGGCGTGCCGATGTCGGTGGGTGCCTCGATCGTGGCCACGGTCGAACCACACGAGCACGCGGTGCTGGCCGCCATCCGCGACCTCGGCCTCGAGTGGCACGTCATCTTCAACAAGGGCTCCGTGATGGTGCTGCCGTCGAACGTCACGAAGGCCACTGGCCTGATGCCGGTACTCGAGGATCTCGCGGTGGCTCCGGAGGACACCGTGGCTGTCGGGGACGCCGAGAACGATCACGCCTTCCTGCAGGTGTGCGGCCTCAAGGTGGCGGTCGCCAACGCCCTGCCGTCGCTCAAGGCCATGGCCGACGTGGTCACGGTGGGCGCGCGCGGAGAGGGGGTTGCGGAATTGATCGCGGACCTGCTGGCCGGCACCGTGCGCCTCACTCGGGCCGGGTCCGACCGCTGAGCCGGCGAGCCATCGCGGCTGGTCGATTCGTGGCAGGGCCGGCTTTTCGCTAGACTGGCGTCATGTCCATCCGGCCAGTCAAGCAGATCGTCCAGGCGCAGCCCACGCTCGAAGGCGCGGGGGTGAAACTGAAGCGCGGGTTCGGGTTCGGCAATACAACCGACTTCGATCCGTTCCTGCTCTTCGACGACTTCCGAAACGACCGCCCGTCGGACTACCTCGCGGGGTTCCCGTGGCACCCACACCGGGGCATCGAGACGATTACCTACGTGCTCGCGGGCACGGTGGAGCATGGCGACAGCCTCGGCAACCGCGGTTCGCTCGGCGCGGGCGACGTGCAGTGGATGACGGCCGGCAGCGGCATCATGCACCAGGAGATGCCGAGGGGCGACGAGGCCGGGCGCATGCACGGGTTCCAGCTCTGGGCGAACCTGCCGGCATCGCTGAAGATGACGGCCCCACGCTACCAGGACATCGGCGCACGCGACATCCCCACCGTCACCGAAGACGATGGGACGAGTGCGCGGGTGATCTGCGGCGAGTTCTGGGGACAGAGGGGGCCGGTCGAGGGGGTGGCGGCCGATCCGCGGTACGTCGACATCTCGGTCCCGCCCAGGACCACCCGTCGCATCGTCGTCGAGGTGACGCGCCACGCGTTCGCGTACGTCTTCGCGGGTTCGGGTACCTTCCGCGACGCGTCGGCACCGCGGGCCGTGCGCACGGAAGCCACCGACGGCAGTGACGCCATCACCTACGACGCCACGAATCACTCGCTGGTGCTGTTCGACCGCGGAGACGAGATCGTGGTGCGGGCGGGAGACGAGGGGATCCGGTTCCTGCTGGTCTCGGGTCGGCCGCTCGAGGAGCCGGTGGCCTGGTATGGCCCGATCGTGATGAACACCCAGGCCGAACTGCAGCAGGCATTCGCCGACCTGCGCTCGGGCACGTTCATCAAGCACCCCTGAGGGCCGGCAGCGGCAGCGCCCGTGGGCCGAGCTCAGCGCGGCCCCGGCGGCACCAGCCGGTCCCGCTCGGCCACCTCGTCGGCGTAGCGGTCGACGGCGCGCTTCTCGAAGAAGGGGCGCACCATCACCACCAGCAGCCACATCGCACCCACCGCAAAGAACACCGCCCCGACCGAGAAGATCACGATCCCGGTCATGTCGAGGCGCGTGGCGTTGCCCACGCCCTGCATGCCGTCGATGGCGAGATAGCCGCCGTACGACGACAACGAAAGGCCGATCAGCGTCACGATCAGTGACAGGACGAACTGGCGCGTACGGGTGAGTGGTGGCATGTGCAGCTGCGGATGGCTCGCGTCCCTGATTCTAGCGCGGGCCCAGCAAGGCTGAGCTGGTTCTGGATTCCTGTGGCTGACCTAGGGCTCGCGCGCTTATCGTGATGGACGTCCATGTCACCCGCCCGCGGTCAGCTCCCGCTCCGCTCCTATCTCGTGCTGCTCGGCATCGGAGCCATGCTGCCGTTCTTCGTGGTGAGCGGCGCCTTGCTGATGCGGGTGCTCCAGGGCAACCGCGACTCGGTCGAGCGGACGCTCGTCGAGTCGGCCCGCCAGCAGGCCG
>WBZO01004039.1_pt1 | contig 15535 bp, 9 predicted proteins | sample 5204261 | NCBI WGS metagenome assembly WBZO01 (sample SAMN12412400, study PRJNA552823) | activated sludge metagenome | isolation source: activated sludge from anammox sidestream of wastewater treatment plant... | place: USA: North Carolina | collected 2017-09 | reverse complement strand
ATGCCCGCGCGTTCGTCCTGAGCCGCGAAGTGGCGCTGAACGTGGGTGTCGTCGCCCGCCGGATAGTAATCCATCGCGCAATCGGCGCGGCGGAGGCGATCGAGCGGGGTGGCGGCCCAGAGAAAGACGGCTGGTATTTGGCGATCGCGGGGCATGACGCGATATTCCAGAAGCTGTTCGGGGGCATTTGTTGGCCCACCTGCGAGCCGCGCAGTGAGCGCAACATATTGCGGCGAATTGGTGGCGGGCCGCGAGACGCGACCCTCTGTAGAAATGAGGTCGGGCCGACTGCTGGTCCAGAGCAGAGGCGTTCCGTCGGGGGTGTTCGAGGGGAGGGCAAGGTCGTGAAGGATGAAGAATGGCGCTGGATTTGTCCCCAGGGTTTGCCAAGCGGAGAGCGCAGCGAGGGCCTCGGCTGCTGGCGAGCTGCGTGAAGATTCGTCGAGGGGGAGTTCTTTGAGAGCCCTCTTGTTGGCGCGTATCTTGGCGACAATTTCGCGACTGCTGAGCGGACTGGTGTAGTCGGCGCGGAGCAGTTTTCGGTAGGTGTGATCGGTTTCGTCGCAAAGTTCAATGAGGCGCGCGCGGTCCATGCGCGGGGCCTGGGTTGTGCCGAGTTTGTGCCAATTGCCACGCGGAGGGCTTCCCTGAAGCCGCCCGGATGTTTCGCCCGGCGGGACGCCGAAGTGCGCGTAGTCCTCGTAGTGATAGATTCCGGCGAACTCGCCGTTGATCATCAGGCGGCAGAAGCCATTGGAGACCGATGGGAGGTTCAGTTCTTGTGCGACGCGCGTCTCGAGAAGCGGTGCGAGCCAACCTGCGACTTCGGGTGGCTGCAATCGAATCCGGCGGAGGCCGAGGACGGTTTCGCCTTCTTGCGGCTCAAGGATGTAGGAGCGGCGCGTGGATTCTGGGTAGGCGCCATCCGAGCCGTCGAGTCGCAGAAAGCCCGAATAGCCGTGTTTGTTGGCAAGGATATCCACGCGCCGGGGCTGGGCGGCCTTGGTTGTGCGGCGTCCGTTCTTACGGCTTTGGCGATCGGCTTTGAGGAAAAACCGCGTGTCGTTCTTGGAAAGGATGAGGTTGATTTCGGGCAGAGGCGCTTTGCGTATCGTGCTGGCGTGCAGAGCGGGGTTGAGGCGATCCACGAGTTTGAGGAAGTGGGAGTAGCTCTTTCTCAGTATTTCGGTGCGGCGCAGCTTCGCGAGTTCGGTGTCCGCAAGGCGTTCGAGGGCGGGCTCCGATGCGTGGGCCCAGTCCGCCACTTCGCTATCGGAAAGCGCGCGACGCCAGATCACCACATCGTCCACTGCACCGAGGATGGGTTCCGCGATTTGGATTGGGGTGGCGGCGCCGATTTGAATGGGGCCGGAGTCGAGTTCGAACGGTTTGCCGAGAAAATCCGATTTAAGAACGCCGTTTTCGTAGAGGCGCGTCCGACCGGCGCGCGCGTCCACCACTGCGGCGATGTGGACGAAGCGCCCATAGTTCGTGAAGGCATATTCGGCAGCTTGCAGCGACGTCTCTGGGGAGGAAAAGAAGGCGAGGTGCCCGCGATCGAGCTTGAGTCCCATGATGCGCTCCATGCGCGTGAATAGGATTTCCTGGTCCACGGAGGCGGGGTTCAAGTTGACCCAGAGCGAGAGTGTGAACGCTGAGCCGAGATCGCTCCACAGCAGGGGGAGTTTGACGAAAGTTCGGCGACCGCCGTCGAATTCGAGCGCGGTGCCGAAGCGACCTTCCACAGCGCGCGTTCCGGCGATTCGCGCGGAGTGTCCGTTTGCCCAGTTCAGGCCCGGAGGGTCATCGGCGGTGTAGAGCAGGGCCACGCCCTGTTGGGCGAGTCGGTCGCGCACGCGTTCCTGGCGATGTTGCAGGCTGAATTTACGGTCGCCAAAGAAATCGCGATCCGCACTATACAGCGCGATGCCGACGGCCAGGAGCAGCGCGACAAGAATGCATCGGGAAAGAAATCGCCCCATTTTATCGTAAACCGCCCGGTCGGTCCAAGAACACGTTGGCGTTCTGGATTGGCGCAGCGGCCCTCAAGGCGTTTTGCAGCTCCGGCGCGCTGGTTTTCAGGCCGGTGAAGGTGATCTGCAGGTGCGTGATTCCGTCGCGGCTCGACGAGCTTTCCATCGCCGTCTTTCGCAGATGCTGCTTGAGGCAATCCTGTACTTTCGGCCATGCGGCGGCTGCATCTGCATCCGGGAGTTGCAGCACGAGCAGGCCATCGCGGCGGTGCTGGGTTACGCGGCGGGCGAGTTGAATGAAGAGCAGCGCCACAATGGCGATGGCGAGCAGAAGTCCCATGAATACGAAATTGAACGTGGCGGCGGAAACCGACGACGCGATGACGAGCATGATGAAGCCGACTTCTTCCGGCTCCTTGATCGGCGTGCGGAAGCGGATGATGGAGAGCGCGCCGAGCAAACCGAGAGAGAGCGGGATGGAGAGCTGCACCGCGATGAACAGCGTGGTGATGGAAATGGCGAGCAGCGGGAATGCGCGGTGGACCTGGCTGCCCGTGCCGCGCCGTTCGTAGAACCGGCGATAGAGCGCCGACGCGATGAATGCCGCGCCCAACGAGGTGAGCAGGGCGAGGACAAAGAGGGAGGGGTCGAGGTGATCTCGCACCTGTTGGAAATCTTCTAGGGCTTTGAATACGCTGGGGCTTTTCATGCGGGCGCTCCTCCGAGAGACAAGATGCGAATGGCTTCACCAAATTTTGAATAACTGCGCATCCGGAACCCCGCGTCATACAAATGGCGGAGCCACGGAATTTCCACTTGAGCCGCGTCCTTATATTCGCAGACCGTGTCTGCGATGGAGAAGGGGGCGCCGAATGGAAAGAGATCCGGATGGAATCGGTGAACGCGAATGTTCCGATCCACCGCCACGCGACCTTCGGTGTAGGGGCAGCGGTAGCGGCAGCGTTGATAGGAAATGTGGATCGCGGGAATGCGCGAATCCGACATCCACGCGCCCAGCTCTGCATTCGCCATGCGCAACACATCGCCCAGCGCGGGGTCGGTCAGGGGGGCGGAGGCCAACCACTGGCGGTTCAGTGACAATTTTTGCCGAATCTTGTGCCGCGCGCTCCCGATTCGGAACTTCACTTCGAGAAAGGCGGGTATTTCGTTGGACTCCGCCGCGCCGCGGTTGTCCCGATACCATCGGAGCCGAACTTTGTGTTTGAGATTGTCGCCATCCACCTTCTCGGCAAACGAGCGGAGCGAGCGGGTTTCGTAATAGATGCTGTGGATGGTGTTTTCCGGATATTCGCCGTCGGGAAGCAGGAGCTGATCCAACAACTGGATGGCCCGTTCCGCGCGAGAGGCTGATGCGATAAGCTTCCGCTCGTTCGTCAGTCGCGGCTCATGCAAAATGGGGTTCGGGCTCGTCATCGCTTTGTGCCAGGCAAATCGAGCGCCAACATAAGCAGGAGCGCTTCTCTTCCGCAAACCCAAACTACGCAGCCGCACGTTCGTTGTTTTAGATTGTAGTGTGGGGCGACACTCACTAGGGTTTTTGCCGCTAGAGGGTGTGGAGGGTTTCTGCACCCCTTGAACCTGTAGGAGGAATATCAGTGAAGAAAACAGTTGTTTTGTCTGCGCTGTTCGCTTGCGCGACGAGTGTGTGGGCTGCGAATTCCGCTATTCAGCCATCGGCTGCCGAATCGTCCTTGCGCGGGTGGGAGATCGGAACGCGCATCATTCACACCGAATTGCAGAAAACCAAGCAGGGTCGCGGCACGCAGATCAATGGAGACTGGGGCGGCACCTATCTTGGCTCGCTCAACTACATTGATGAGGAACAGGACTATGTTCCCAGCCGCATCTACATTCAGTATTTCTTCAGCGATTTTCTGGGCGCCGGCCTGTCGTACGACAAAATCGAGGCCAAAACCGGTGAGAAGAAACGCGGTGGCGATCCTGCGCTGAGCGGGCCCGGCGACGGCAATGTCGGCGGGGAGGGACCCATTGCCTATTTGGTTTGCCGCATTCCCAATAACTCCATCTTTGTTCCATTTGCGGAGGCGGGAGTGGCGTACTACTTCTCTTACTTTGATGAAAACGATTGGAGTGATGGAGGACGCCGCTTCATGAAGACGGAGGACACTGCGGCGCTGGTCCTCGCGATCGGGTGCGACGTCAAATTGACCGAGAATCTTTCGATCAACGCCTATCTCCGCACGGTTGAAGGTGTGGATATTGATACGGAGTCGTGGCGTCGTGGCGCTCATTCGCCCGAGCGGGTCGGCTCGTTTCCCCTCGATTATTACGGTGTAGGCGTGGGCGTGAAGTACGCATTCTGATCCCCACTCGCGATTTGACCTTTAAGAGAGAGCCGCGCATGCCGCGCGGCTCTCTCTTTTCTTTCTCCCGCGAACAGCGGCTCGGAATGTTTGGAGAAAAGTCTCGTAATGCGTTGGGCAACAGTGTATTGCGGCTCTCTTGGTGGTGTCTTTCGCGGTTCGCCTAGACGCGGTCGCGAAGTTTGGTTATTTTTTGCAAACATTTTGCTTCAACTTTTTGCGTCGTTACGTGTAGTGTAGTAAATCGTTTTACTTTTTGTGTCGGATTTCAGTTTGAAGTAGGGACTCGGATTTAGGGAGAGAAGATTATGCAGCGTAGATATTCCTTTCTAGCGGCGCTCGTGTGCGCGCTGACGGTCATGTTCGGCACGGCGCGTGGCGAAGTGATGATGCAGTGGTTTGAAACCGACTGGGACGAGATGTATCAGAAGCTGCCGCGCGCGGCACTGGCGGGCTATGACAGCCTCTGGGTTCCGCCGCCGACCAAGGCTCCGATTGGCGCGAGCACGAAGTGGGCGAACGTGGGCTATAACCTCTACGATCGCTTTGACATTGGCGATGTGCCGCAGCGCGGGACGCTGGAAACGCGCTACGGGTCGCGCGGTTCGCTGCGCGCGATGGTGGACAACGCGCACAATCTCGGCATCAAGATCATTCCCGACATTGTGATGAACCACAACGCCAACGGGCCGGACTTCCGCGAATATCCGGGTATGAAGGCGACCGACTTTCACGTGCAGTGGCAGGAGGGTTATGTCAACACGCTGAACTTCAAGCGCGCGCCGCGCATGGATCAGTGGTATCACAACGAAGGTTATGGCGGCACAATGTGGATGGACCTCGCAGGTCTGGCCGACATCCGCACGGAAGATCACCCGCTCAACGGAGATCCCAAGCGCTTCACCGGAGAGAAGTACGGCTTCAACTTTGTGGATGGGACTTCGTACTTCCGCCACATTGGTCAATATGACCTCTATCCCTACGCCTACACGAACGAGCTCGCGTCTGAAATGCTCTATCGCTGGATCGCCTGGCTCGGCAATGCAATGGACTACGACGGCCTGCGATTGGATGCGGGCAAACACGTGCCCTACGAGTTCTTCGGCTGGAAGGGGAGCGGATTCCTCCATGAGGCCCAGTGGAACTACACGCAGCGCCGCGGCTACAGCTTCGGCGGGAACCCGAGCGATCTGTTCGCGAACGATCGCGACCGCACCAACGCCTTCATCTTCGCCGAAATCCTCTCGCCGTGGAGCGAAATTGAATACTGGTATGGTCAGGGCAACCGCAATCCGATGCGGTTTCTGGACTATGGGATGAAGAAGACGGCTGACGGCGCGTTCACCGGGAATATGGGTGGACTCGGCGCATACGGCAGCGACTTTGGCCCGAGCGCAGGTGTGGCCTATGTTTGGGGTCATGATGAAGGGCCTCCGGGCAACTCGAAGATCAACATGGCCTATGCCTACATCCTTTCGCATGTCGGCGTGCCGATGGTGTACTACACGGGCAACAACATCACGTGGGACAACTATGGTCGTGGCGCCTACGACCCGGGGAATCCGACAAAGAACAAGACGTGGATGATTCCCGGCTATGACAGCCATGTGTTGGGCGAGGGCTCCGGCAACCCGGGCGCGATCATGAATCTTGTCTGGCTCAACCAGAACTTTGCGCGCGGCGGTGAGTGGAAGCGATGGAGCAACGACGGCGACTTCTTCGCGCTCGAACGCTTTGACGATTTGAACAGCAATGGCCAGCCGGACTCGGGCGAGGGCATCATGGTGCTCGCTCTGAATGACACGGGCAGCGACATGACGAAGAATCTCGATGTCTCCTTCCCGAACGGCACGGTTCTCAAGGATTACACGGGCAACAACATGAACCAGGTGACCGTGAGCGGTGGAAAGGCGAACATCACCGTTCCGGGCAACGGCGGCCAAGGCTGGGTCGTCTATGCTCCTTTGTCGGCGGATGGCCTTGTGATTTCTGTTAAGGACGGCGCATCTGCGGCCGGTACGGTGGCGTGGGTGCATCCCTCGGGCGAGCACGCGAACGATCTAACACAGGAAGTGCTGCGCGTGACGAACAACACCGTCACGATCGAAGGCCTTGTGACGCAGGTTCCTTCGGGTATCAATGTGGACAACTTGATGATGCAGTGGGGTGGCGGCCGCCAACTGCCCGTGACGAACTGGTTTGATCAGAACCGCGGTCGCGTCTCGGGTCGGTTCCACAACATGAACCGCAACAACGCAACGAACTACTCGCTGACGTTTTCCACGACGAACCTTTCCGAAGGGTTGAACATTGTCAAAGTGCGCGCGTTCACCGAGCGCCCGAGCGGCAACTCAGCTATCTATAATACGCAATCAAGGGTCATCTATGTGGACCGCCACGGTCCGGACCTTGTGTTGGATGTTCCCGCGACATTCAAGGGCGATGCGGTTCTGCACATTTCCAACCCCGACTTCACGGCCTACGAAGTTTTTGTAAAAGTTGACGGCGGCTCCGAGGTCAAAGCCGACATGGTGATGAAGGGCACCTTCCGCTACGCGCTAACGGGCCTGTCTGCGGGCAGCCATACCATCACGGTGCGAGCCACAGAGTATGACTATGCGAGCACGCGGACACAGATCAATCAGAGCACCTCGGTCACCTCGGTGACGGCTCAAGCCAAGGACGCTGGGTCGCTGGCCTTGGCGATTGACGATGCCGACAAGACGCCGGGCGACAACATTGCCGAGCTGCCCTTCTTTAAGGTCATTGCCTCGGGCCACTCCGGAAGCGCGAAGTTGTATTGGGATGGCTATGAACTCCCGTGGAACGGCGGCAATGGAACCAATATCTTCAACGGTGAGATCGTTCGCCGCGATGACGCTGGGCGCGTGGAGACCAATCGCCTCTGGGGCAATTTTGTCAACGGCCCCCACATCTTTGAATTGAGGCAGGGAAGCGATATTGTCGCGAAGCGCGTTGTCTTCAACCTCTATGGCGCAAACCATGTGGATTCCGATGGCGATGGATTGCCGGACAATGTTGAGATTCCCTACTTCGACCAAGGTGCACCCGGTCCGGATCAATTCTATCCGGGCGACAGCAACGGAAACTTTGTTCCCGATCCCGGCGAGAGCTGGGGCCGTTTGAATCCTTACAATCACTCGACGTTCTTCGCGACGCAGTGGGACGATCGCAACGACTTCGATGGCGATGGCTTCTCCAACGCAGAAGAGGTGCGCGCGGGCTATTTCGAAGATGGCAACATCTACAAGTACAACATCTACAGCTCGGCTTCGAAGCCTTCGGGCAATCCAGGCACACAGGCATCCTCCGCCTCGGCTGTGCCGGGCATTGCGAATCCGGGCACGAACATCACCATCACCTACAGCCCGAACGATGGCGCGTTGAAGTCGGTTGGCCAGGTCGTGATGCATGTGGGTCACTCCAAGCGCACGATGGGTTCGTGGCAGGATGTCCTCGATATTTCGATGAGCAAGTCCGGCACGAATTGGACTGCTGTCTACGCGGTGTCGAACAACGCGACATCGGTTGATGTGACGTTCTTTGATGGCGGCTCGACGTGGGACGGACGCGATTGGCAATTCCAGGTGGCGGGCGCGTCGTCGAATCGGTTTGTGATGGATGCGGCCCTCGACTCGTCGGCCTATGAGATTGCCGAGTACAACGGCATGAAACTCTGGGCAGCCGTGCGCGGCACGAAGCTCTACGTTGTGACGTGGGGAACGGGCCCGTACAGCGGCATCACGAACGATCACTTCATCATGATCGGCAAAGACATCGGCGATGCGACGCCGAATCCGTGGGTAAAACAGGGATATACCTTCCTCGGCACGAACTTCCTCTACCTCGCCGCAGAGGGCGGGAATCAGTGGTCGGGATGGTTCAATTCTGCCGATCCCAATGCGGCGAGCAGCAATTCAAATTTGAATGGCACCTACAACTATCTCGAGGGCGAGATTGACCTCGTGGACCAATTCGGATCAACCCCGGCCGCCCTCTATATTGCCGTGGGCGTGTTTGCGGGTAATGATGGCGATCCGATGGTCGCGCAAGTTCCTGCTCGATGGGGCGGTGACAACTCGAATATTGAAGTAACTGAACTTCTGCGCGTTCCGCTCGCTTCCATTCGCGACGAAGACGGCGATGGCAACTTCGATGGCGGCAGTCCCATGCTGTGGACGGTTGTCAATGGCAACACGAATGATGCCAACTACGGCCTGCGCCGCTTCTTCCTCGACGAATTGCGCAACGATCAGGAACAGCTCACGGTCATTCTCCAGCCGAATGCAGGCGGGACAAATGTCGTGACCGCAGTTGAGTTGTTCTCGAACCTCAACCGTCGCGATCGCGCGAAATTGCCGGGCGATGAAGACCCGAACGATGTCACAACCACCTCGCTGGATACCTACTATCTTGCGTACACGATGAACGACATCGGCGGCGGTCGCTACTCGGTGACGGTGCCGGTCAACCGCACGGGTGTCTATCGCATCAACGCCCGCTACAAGATCAACAATGGGCCTTGGCGCTACTACACGGACAACGGACTGCGTCGCGACACGGCTGTCGTTGTTTCGCCGAAGAAGGCGCTCGACACGACGATCTATGAGCTCAATCCGCTGACCGCGGAGGCCAAGACGGATCAATTCGCGGGTCGTTCGACGTTCCGCAATATGTACTTGGACGACAATGATCGCCCGAACGGCATCAGCACGAACAAGCTCAAGCAGCTCGGTGTGAATATGGTCTGGCTCCAGCCGATCCATCCGATCGGAACGGTCGGCCGAGACATTGACCCGTCCACGAGCCTCCCGTACGACCCGGGATCGCCGTATGCGGTGAAGGACTACTGGCAGGTCAATCCGGTGCTCGGCACGGACAACACGGCCGCCTCGGCACTCCAGGAGTTCACCAACTTCGTGCACCAATACGATGCCAATGGCATTGGCGTCATGCTTGATGGCACCTTCAATCACTCGGCGTGGGATGCGCAAGTCGGCCAGATGGCTGTGGAAATGGACCTGAAAAACAACCAGGGCGTCACGCTCAATCCATCCGACCTGATCTCTTCGGTTCGTGTCGGTTGGTATTCCAAGCGCGATAGCTACGGTGAGCCCGCGACCTATTTCAATTCAACGGGTGACACAGACATTGCAGTCGCTCCGGATCGCTTCGATTTCGGCAAGTGGAATGACGCGGCGGACTTCCTCTTCGGCAAGTATGACGCGTTGGTTCAGAAGGCGCCGGCGAATACGAACTGGACATGGAGCAGCGGTTGGTCTCAGCGCTATTTGCGCGAAGATGATCGCTTCGAAGGATACTCCACCGACGCCACGCGCGAGCTGTGGGAATACTTTGCGAATTATCCCATCTACTGGCTGGAGAAGACCGGCCACCCAGTGGGCACGCCCAAGAGCGAGTCCTATAAGGGCATTGACGGGTTGCGCTGTGACTTTGCGCAGGGCCTGCCGAATCAGTTCTGGGAATATGCGATCAACAAGACGCGCACCGTCAAGTGGGACTTCTTGTTCATGGCGGAGTCGCTCGATGGCTACAGCACAGTGAACGGCTCGAACCGCCACGGTGTCGGCTATCGTTCCGCGCGCCAGTTTGACATTCTGAACGAGAACATTCTCTACCTCTGGCGCAACGACTTCTTCAACTATCGCACCTATCCGGATCAGACGAACTCGAACCCCAACCGCAAGACGGGGGTCATCTTCAATGCCTTCGATGTTCGCAAGAACGCGTTTGAGATGTCGCCGGTGCTGTTGAACCTAGTGTCGCATGACGAGATCTTCCCCACGGACGATCAGTGGAGCCTCGCCTATGCCTACGCCATCAACGGTGCTATGGATGGCGTTCCGATGCTGTTCTATGGCCAGGAAAGCGGAGCGCAGAACGACTACACCAATTACAATGCGCGGTCGGACTTCGGGATTGACGCGAAGAACAACTTCGCGCGCTACGAACTGAACTTCGGCAAGTCCATCCCGCACTTCAAGCGATACAACCACATGACGAATATCTGGAATGCGTCGTGGTCGTCTCAGTTGCGCGCGACCTACAATCGCATCAACTGGGCCCGCATGAACTCGCCCGCGTTGCGCTCGCAGCAGAACTACTTCCTGGCGGACAAGGCGACGACGAATTGGAACCCGGATATCTTTGCAGTTGCGAAATTCCAGAAGCCGGGTGTTTCGGCGGCCACGCAGGATGTCGTGTTCGCATTTGTGAACAACGACTTCCGCGCGAATCAATCGCGCGCGGCGAGCTTCAAGGTGGACGCCACAGTGGATGGAAACAACTGGTTCGGCATCAATCCGACCCATCTCTATAACGTTGTTGACATCGCCTCGACGAATCCTGTCCAGACCTTGTGGCCATCGAACTATCCGGGCAGCAAGATCATCTCGGAAGGCATCTACGTCGGCTTCCAAACCAACGCGTCGTTCTACGGTGGTCAAGTGCAGTATATCCGCCTTCTCGACATCACGGCGGGCATGACCCCGACGAATGTCAACGACATGTTCCGCGATGAACCCCGGCTTGCCCCACCCGTTCTCACGGGCTTGTCGAACCGCTCCGTGAATGTGAGCAACACGCTCTCCTTCGCTGTGACGTTCACGAAGGAACCTGCCGATGTCGTGACGTTGAGTGTGCAGAGCACGCTTGCCCCGGATCACTGGAGCTTCAGCGGCACGAACTTCACGTTCTCGCCGGTGGCTTCGGAGATCGGGCCTCACTCCTTCCTGTTCAAGGCGCAGGGCATTGACGGCTTTGATGAGAAGCTCATCACCATCACGGTGTTGCCGCAGAATCAAGACCCCACGGCTTATGAGCAGTGGGCGCAGGACAACGGAGTTAATCCGTCGGGTCCGAATGGCGCGCCTGGCGATGATTACGACAACGATGGGATATCGAACGAGGAAGAGTTCTGGGCCGATACGTCGCCGACGAATTCCGCGTCGTTCCCGCAGATCAAGGCAATTACCTTGTCGGGTCAGACCGTGAATGTCCAGGTGGACAAGGCTGGCGCCTCCCCGCGTATCTACATCATTCACTCGGCGACGGGTTTGGTGGGGAACGCCTTCGGGTGGTCGGTGCTGGGCACGAACAATAGCACGACGGGCATCCTTCCGATCAACAATCCGGACGATCCGGTGAAGCTCTTCAAAGTCACCGTCTATCCGCAGGGCCAATAGAGGCCCTGCGCGAGAGGGGAGAGTCGTGGAGATGCACGCAGGCACAAGCCGCATTTGGGTGGCGCAGCCCCTGAAAAGGGGGCTGTGCCTCGCGGTGCTCTGGCTTGCGTGGGCGAGTGTCGCAGGTGCACAGACTCTTTCCTACACCGTGGATTTCCGAGGGAGCCGCGTCGCCACTCAGCAGGTGACACTTGCGTTTGCAGACGGCGCGCTGACGGCCCGTTCAGAATTTGCTGCCGAACTGCCCGTCTTTGTCGCCCATCATCGCTTGGCAGAGGATCTATCCGTCACGTATGCGACGAACGGAAACGTGCTGAAAATCCGCTCGAAAATTGTGGATGGCGCCAGACAAGTCGAAGTTAATGCGGATGTGGAATCGGATGGCGTGTTGCGCGTGATTCGCACCGAGATGGCGGGGGTCACCACCAATTTCATTGCCCGCGAGGACTACGACTTCAACTCGCTTGCGATCTATGGGAATGCTCCAAGCAACTTTATTCCGAGCAACGCTTCGCCCGCCCGGGTGCTGGATGTGGCAGAGGGTCGTGTCGTTCCCGTGACTCTTTCGACGAGTTTGGAGAGCACCACGTTTGAGCGGCAAAATCTGACCACCGTGCACACGGTGTGGACCGAGGGGATTAATGTATCCCATACGTGGCATCCGGAGCGTTTTTCCAATCTGCCCCAGCGCTATATTCGCCAGACGAGCGAGGGCGAATTCACGTTTACACTGATTCGGTGACGTGTTCGGGGTTGCGTCAGGGCAGACGCTTTCGCATTATCCCGCCATGCAGCCAGATTCATCAGCGCCCGCCGTTTCCGTCGTCATCCCCGTATACAATGAGGACGAGAGCGTAAATCTCCTTTGCGATAAGCTCCACGCCTCCCTATCTGGGCTGAACCGCAGTTACGAAATGATCCTCGTGGACGATGGGAGTTCGGATCGCACGTGGGAGTATCTGGTGGCGGCGACGACGCGAATCCCTCATTTGCGCATAATTCGGTTCCGCCGCAATTTCGGACAGACCGCGGCCATGAGCGCTGGATTTGCGGCCGCGCGTGGCGATGTGGTGGTCACACTCGATGCCGACTTGCAGAATGACCCTGCGGACATTCCGAAACTGCTGGAGCGGGTGGATCAGGGATTCGATGTGGTCAGCGGCTGGCGGAAGAATCGAAAGGATACCTTCATCAATCGGCGGCTTCCCTCCATCATTGCCAATGGCATGATTAGCCGGATGACGGGTGTGGCGCTGCACGACTACGGGTGCACGCTAAAGGCGTATCGGCGCGATGTGATCAAGAACGTGCACTTGTATGGCGAGATGCATCGCTTTATTCCCGCGTTGGCCAGTTGGGTGGGAGGGCGCATAGATGAAGTGGTCGTCAATCACCATGCGCGCCAATTCGGCAAATCGAAGTACGGTATTTCGCGGACATTCCGAGTCGTCTTGGATTTGATGACTGTGAAGTTTCTGCTGCAATACAGCACGCGGCCCATTCAGGTGTTTGGCCGCATTGGTTTGATTTGCGGCGGTCTTGCGTCGCTGATGCTCGGCGCATTGGTTGTGGACCGCGTTTTCCATCTGGCCGATCCCTTTCTGTTGAAGCGACCGTTCTGGGTCATCACCCCGCTGATGCTGATGGCGTTCTGCATGCAGTTCATCAGCATGGGGCTGCTCGCCGAAATGCAGATTCGCACCTATCACGAGTCGCAGAATAAACCGATCTACGTGATCCGCGAGACAGCCGAGTCGCCCTCTGCATGATTTGCACATGCTGATTCTTGCTCAGGTCGAGGCGATCCAGGCGACCCCGCTGGAGTCCGAGTTGATGCAGCGCGCGGGGGCGATTGGACTTTTCTATCTTGTACTGACCCTTGCCGGTTTCGCCGTGCTGGGTGGATTGGCCGCGCGCTGGCGACGCCAGCCCCCTCCGCTGCGCGTCGCGTTAGCACGGCTGCTGGATCGGCCTTGGCACGCCGCTGATGTGTGGCGATTATTAGCCATTCTTGCGATGGGGTTCGCGTGCGTGTTTCTGCTGCAGCAACCCTGGACGGCTCTGATGGCAAGGGTGGGGATATCGCAGGAATCGGGTCTGCTTTTTCTCCAGAGCCTGCTCTTTCATGTGGTGGGTTTGAGCGCGGTTGCCTTCCACCTCGCGAAGCAGCGCCGAACGTGGCGCGACGCATTCGGATTTTCGGGTGCCCGGCTGCCGGTGGATGTTGCGAAGGGTCTGTTCGCGCTGCTGGCGTCCATTCCCGCCCTGCTTGGGATCACGCTTCTCTTTCATCTGGTCCTCAATTTGTTGGGGCATCAACCGTCGCTACAGGATGTGGCGTTGGCCATCGCCGATGAGCCGAACCGCTGGGCGAAAATCTATTTCGTCTTTCTTGCCGTTTGCCTCGCGCCACTCTTTGAGGAGGTCCTCTTTCGCGGTATCATCCTTCCGGTCGTGGCTCGCCGTTTTGGCGCGTGGGCGGGGCTCCTGTTGACATCGTTCCTTTTCGCCGCGATTCACGGGCATCTCCCATCCTTTGGAACACTTTTCGCCTTTGCGTTTGCGCTCGGATCGGCCTATATCCTGACCGGTTCGCTTGCGGTGGCGATTGTCATGCACGCGTGCTTCAACGGAATCACAGTGGCTATTTTGCTGGCGATGCCATGAGAAGAGAAAAGACGCTGAACACAGTGGGAGAGCGCGAGCTGATTCGCTTGCTGATGGGGGCGCCTTGTTCGGATCCCGCGGTTCTTATCGGCCCCGGCGACGATGCGGCTGTGGTGCGTCCGCGCCCGGGGCGCGAGGTCGTCTTGAAAGCCGATGCGATCGTCGAGAATGTGCACTTCCTGCCCGATGCGGCTCCCTTTTGGATTGGGCACAAAGCGGCGGCTCGCGTCTTGAGCGATTTCGCGGCCATGGGCGCCACCCCGCGCCATTTGCTTGTCAGTCTTGCGGCGCCAGGTCGGACGCCCGTCTCGCGAGTGAAAGGCATCTACAAAGGGTTGCGGGATTTGTGTGATGCGTTCGGTGTGAGCGTCGTGGGTGGCGAGACGGTGACCGCCTCGGAATTGGCTCTTCATATTTTTGGCACCGGCGAACTTCCGCGCGGTCGCGCATTGACGCGGAGTGGGGCGAAACCGGGCGATGTCGTGATGGTGACCGGCGCGCTCGGAGGCAGCATTCGCGGAAAACATTTGCGATTCGAACCGCGCGTGAGGGAGGGCCAGTGGCTATCGGCTGGCAACTGGGCAACGGCGGCAATAGATGTCAGCGATGGCTTGGCGACGGATCTTTTTCACCTCGCCGAGGCCAGCGGTGTCCACGTGGGTCTGGATGCGGCGCGCATTCCGATCGCGCGCGCGGCGCGCGCCATGAAGGCTCCGCGCGAGCCGCTGAGTCGCGCTCTATTTGACGGTGAGGACTTCGAACTAATTTTCACCGTTCGGCCCCGTCGGGTTGAGTCCTTCCTCCACGCCTGGCGCGAGCGCTTCGATTTGCGCGTTACCGCCATCGGGCTCATTGGGCGGGGTGCGGGGCCCATTCGCTTGCACCGTGCGGGGCAGGAAATTGTCGAACTCACCAACGGCGGATATGAGCACTTTTCTCGCAAACCCGCGTCCACCACTTGACCGCACAGGCCAAACAAGCGACATTCGCCATTCACTATCTATGCAACTCGAACAGGCCACCGTCATCGCGCACGCTCCGATCCAAGGGAGCTACAATCTCTTGCAAATGCGCGCGCCCGGCGTTGCCGCGCGGGTGCAGCCGGGTCAGTTCATTCACGTGAAGGTGCCGTATTTGGAGGAGTGTATTCTCCGCCGCCCGTTCAGCATTTTTCGCGCGGAGGGAGAATCGCTTTCGATCCTTTACAAGGACGTCGGCAAGGGCACGCGCACCTTGCAGTATCTCGAGCCGGGCGAGTCGCTGAGTATTCTCGGGCCGTTGGGACATGGCTTTCCCGAAGTGAGCGCAGGGCACTTCCCCGAGC
>WBZO01004291.1_pt1 | contig 15536 bp, 10 predicted proteins | sample 5204261 | NCBI WGS metagenome assembly WBZO01 (sample SAMN12412400, study PRJNA552823) | activated sludge metagenome | isolation source: activated sludge from anammox sidestream of wastewater treatment plant... | place: USA: North Carolina | collected 2017-09 | reverse complement strand
ACTTCCGCACGACGGACATCACCGGTGCTGTCACCCTGCCGGAAGGCGTGGAGATGGTGATGCCGGGCGACAACATCAAGATGTCGGTGACGCTGATCCACCCGGTGGCGATGGACGAGGGTCTGCGCTTCGCGATTCGCGAGGGTGGCCGCACGGTTGGCGCCGGCGTGGTGGCGAAGATCGTCAAGTGACGTGAGGGCGCGGTTGCGCGCAAGCGCAGCCGCCTTTGCCCGAACGTCATCCCCGCGCAGGCGGGGATCCAGTCCCGACAAGCCGCCAAGCGCGTCGGAACAGGGCCAGGCGGCGCAAGCCGCCGTTGCCTTTTCGGGAGCAACACCAAATTTCATACGCCAGTAGCTCAATTGGCAGAGCAGCGGTCTCCAAAACCGCAGGTTGGGGGTTCGAGTCCCTCCTGGCGTGCCAACCGGGCGCCGCCGTGGCGGACGCCGAAGAGATGAAGCCTTGACCAGCAACGCGCTGCCCAATCCGTCCGCCGGCAACGGGGACATCGTCAAACACGTCATCGCCCTGCTGCTGGTGGCGGCGGGTATCGCCGGCTATTACCTGGTCGGAAGCGACTGGCCCAGCGGCGTGCGGATGCTGCTGGTGGCGGCGGGCGTGATCGCCGGCGGCGCGCTGTTCCTCATGCGCACGAACCGGGGCGCCAAGACCCGGGATTTCCTCGCGGAGTCGCGCTTCGAATTGCGCAAGGTGGTCTGGCCGACGCGTCAGGAAACCAACCGGATGATGGTGATCGTGATCATTGCCGTGCTGGCGTTCAGCCTGATCATGGCGGCGTTCGACTTCATCATCCAGTTCGCCGTGAAATGGCTGCTCGGCAGCTGATGGAGAGTTCTGTGAGCAATTCCGACGTCCTCAAGCGCTGGTACGTGGTCCACGCCTATTCCGGCTTCGAGAAGTCGGTGGCGCAGGCGCTGCGCGACCGCATTGCGCGGCTGGGCATGCAGGATCGCTTCGGCGAGGTGCTGGTTCCCACCGAGGAAGTGGTGGAGATGCGCGCCGGGCAGAAGCGTCGTTCGGAGCGCAAGTTCTTCCCCGGCTACGTGCTGGTCCAGATCGCGACCCACGTCGAGGACGGCATCCCGCGCATGGACAGCGAATCCTGGCATCTGGTCAAGGAAACCCCGAAGGTGATGGGTTTCATCGGCGGGACCGCCGACCGGCCGCTGCCGATCCGCGACGAGGAGGCCGACACCATCCTCCAGCGCGTCCAGGACGGCGTTGCCAAGCCCAAGCCCAAGGTCCTGTTCGAGCCGGGCCAGATGGTGCGGGTGGTCGACGGCCCGTTCAACGATTTCAACGGCGTGGTCGAGGAAATCAACTACGAGAAGAGCCGCCTGCGCGTCGCGGTGCTGATTTTCGGACGTTCCACGCCGGTCGAGCTGGAGTTCGGGCAGGTCGAAAAGGCCTGATCCGGACGGTCCGGACGCGCGTCCGGAAACCTGCTACAATACGCGACTCACCCTTCGAAGCGCCGTTCGCAGCCGCGGTCGGCGCTTCGAGGTGGATGCAATTCGGGCGGATGCGCGATGCCGGGACGCGCGCCGCCTGCGATGTCGATGATCCCGGTCCGATGGGGAGCCTGCAACCCAGGCGCTAGCACCCGGAGACAATGCAATGGCTAAGAAAGTCGTCGGCTACATCAAGCTGCAGGTGAAGGCCGGTCAGGCCAATCCCTCGCCGCCGGTCGGTCCTGCGCTGGGTCAGCGCGGCCTGAACATCATGGAGTTCTGCAAGGCGTTCAACGCGGCGACCTCCAAGCTCGAGCCGGGTCTGCCGACCCCGGTCATTATCACCGCCTATTCCGACCGCACCTTCACCTTCGTCACCAAGAGCACGCCGGCCACGGTGCTGCTGAAGAAGGCGGCGGGGATCACTTCCGGCTCCAAGCGTCCGAACACCGAGAAGGTGGGCAAGGTGACGCGCGCGCAGCTGGAAGACATCGCCAAGGCGAAGGAGCCCGACCTGACCGCGGCCGACCTGGACGCGGCGGTGCGCACGATCGCGGGCTCGGCCCGTTCCATGGGCCTGACGGTGGAGGGTTGAGACAATGGCACTGAACAAGCGACAGAAGGCGATCCTCGCGGCCACCGTTCCGGGCAAAGCCTACGCGATCGATGAAGCCCTGAAGATCCTCAAGGACAACAGCAAGGCCAAGTTCGTCGAGGCCATCGATGTGGCCGTGCGCCTCGGCGTGGATGCCAAGAAGTCCGACCAGCAGGTGCGCGGCTCGACCGTGCTGCCGGCCGGCACCGGCAAGAGCGTCCGGGTGGCGGTGTTCTGCCCGGCGGGCGCCAAGGCCGACGAGGCGCTGGCCGCCGGTGCCGACGTGGTCGGCATGGACGACCTGGCCGAGAAGATGCAGGGCGGCGATCTGAATTACGACGTGGTCATCGCCACCCCGGATGCGATGCGCGTGGTCGGCAAGCTCGGCCAGGTGCTGGGCCCGCGAGGCCTGATGCCGAACCCGAAGGTCGGCACCGTGTCGCCGAATCCTGCGGAAGCGGTGAAGAACGCCAAGGCCGGTCAGGTGCGCTACCGCACCGACAAGGCCGGCATCATCCACTGCACCATCGGCAAGGCGAACTTCGAGAACGATGCCCTCAAGGGCAACCTGCAGGCGCTGCTCGCGGATCTGGTCAAGGCCAAGCCGGCGACCTCCAAGGGCACCTACCTGCAGAAGATCTCGCTCAGCTCGACCATGGGTCCCGGCGTCACCGTGGACCAGGCCTCGCTGGCGCTGAAGTAATCGCATTGCGCGTCCGCACCGCAGGGTGCGGACGCGGCGCATGGATGTGCCGCCGATGATCGCGCAGCGATCATGGCAAACGAATTTTGAAGGCCCCGCCGCAATCCATCGCGACGGAAGCCGTCAAAGACCGCAGGTGCGGTCTGCGCGTGGCAACGACGGGCAAGGATGCTCGCATGGCAGGGATTCGCCGTTGCCGCAGGCGGGATCGCTTAATCCGCACCCCAGGGTACGGGCCTGCGCAGATGGTGTCGCCTTTCTGGAATGTTCTGAAAAGACAGATCTGGATGGCCACCGAGGGATGCGCTTGCATCCCCGATGCCAGGGACCGGCATCGCCGAGGACCGTCTGCGGCAGGAGCCGCAGCCGGAGTTCAACCCAGGAGTAAACATGGCTCTCAATCTGTCCCAGAAAAAGGACGTTGTCGCGGAAGTGGCGGAAGTCGCCGCCTCTGCGCACTCCCTGATCGCGGCCGAGTATGCCGGCACCACGGTCTCGCAGATGACCGCGATGCGCAAGAAGGCCCGTGAAACCGGCGTGTTCCTGAAAGTCGTCAAGAACACGCTGGCCGCGCGCGCCGTCACCGGCACCGAGTACGAAGTGGCGAAGGATTCCCTCGTGGGTCCGCTGCTGTACGCGTTCTCGACCGAGGAACCCGGCGCCGCCGGGCGCCTGATCAAGGAGTTCGCCAAGGGCAACGAAAAGCTGCAGCCCAAGCTCGTCGTCGTCGGTGGCCAGCAGTATCCGGCCAGCCACGTCGAGGTGCTGGCCTCGCTGCCGACCCGCGAACAGGCGCTCGCGATGCTGGCCCGCGTGCTGGCCGAACCGGCGGCGATGTTCGCCCGTGCGGTCAAGGCCGTGGCCGACAAGCAAGGTGGTGGCGAAGCCCCGGCCGAGGCCGAGGCGCAGGCCGAGCCGGCTTGAGCGATTCGCGAATCCGACAACGTTTTCCCATTCAACGCAACATCTCCAGAGGTAAATGCAAATGTCCCTGAGCAATGAGCAGATCGTCGACGCCGTCGCCGGCATGTCGCTGATGGAAGTGATGGACCTGGTCAAGGCCATCGAAGAGAAGTTCGGCGTCTCCGCCGCCGCCCCGGTCGCCGCTGCCGGTCCGGCCGTGGCCGCCGCCGCCGTCGAAGAGCAGACCGAGTTCAACGTCATCCTGAAGAACGCCGGCAGCAAGACCGTCGAGGTCATCAAGGCCGTCCGCGCGATCACCGGCCTGGGCCTGAAGGAAGCCAAGGACCTGACCGTGGCCGGTGGCCCGGTGAAGGAAGGCGTCTCGAAGGAAGAAGCCGAGAAGATGAAGAAGGACCTTGAGGCCGCCGGCGCGACCGTCGAAGTCAAGTAATTGCAGTCGCGTCGCCTGCAGTTCGCGCTGGCGACCACCAAAGGCTGGGGGTGAAAACCCCCGGCCTTTGGCCGTTGTGGAACAACCGTTGTAGAACCGATCGAGTCGACAGTCGGAAGTAGCGGGAGAGGGCGTGCTGGTGCCGGCAATACCAGCGACTTCCAACTGTCGGTTCCCAGTCTTTGAGCCGGGATTCCCCCGTAGGCCGCCTTGTTGCGGCCGAATGAACATCGAGGCGCACGTTCAATGGCCACCGCCAAACACTATTCGTTCACCGAGAAGAAGCGCATCCGCAAGGACTTCGGCAAGCGCCGTTCGATCCTCGAGGTGCCGTATCTGCTGGCTATCCAGGTCGATTCCTATCGCGAATTCCTGCAGGAAAACGTCGATCCCGCCAAGCGCGAGGACAAGGGCCTGCACGCCGCGCTGAAGTCGGTGTTCCCGATCGCCAGCTACAGCGGCAACGCCGCGCTGGAATACGTGGGCTACAAGCTGGGCGAGCCGGCCTTCGACGAGCGCGAGTGCCGCACCCGCGGGCTGTCCTACGGCGCCCCGCTGCGCGTCACCGTGCGTCTGGTCATCTACGACCGCGAATCGAGCACCAAGGCGATCAAGTACGTCAAGGAGCAGGAAGTCTACATGGGCGAAATCCCGCTCATGACCGACAACGGCACCTTCATCGTCAACGGCACCGAGCGCGTCATCGTCTCCCAGCTGCACCGCAGCCCGGGCGTGTTCTTCGACCACGACCGCGGCAAGACCCACAGCTCGGGCAAGCTGCTGTTCTCCGCGCGCGTCATTCCCTACCGCGGCTCGTGGCTGGACTTCGAGTTCGATCCGAAGGACGCGCTGTACACCCGAATCGACCGCCGCCGCAAGCTGCCGGTCAGCGTGCTGCTGCGCGCGCTGGGCTACTCCAACGAGGAGATGCTCAACGAGTTCTTCGACATCAACACCTTCCACATCCTGCCGGAAGGCGTGCAACTCGAGCTGGTGCCCGAGCGCCTCAAGGGCGAGACCCTGGAATTCGACCTGGCCGATGGCGACAAGATCATCGTCGAGGCCGGCAAGCGCATCACCGCGCGCCACGTCAAGCAGCTGCAGGCGGCGGGCGTGGCGGCGCTGTCGGTCCCGGACGACTACATCCTCGGCCGCATCCTCTCGCACGACGTGGTCGATGCCTCCACCGGCGAGCTTCTGGCCAGCGCCAACGACGAGATCGACGCGGATCTGCTGGGCAGGCTGCGCAAGGCCGGCGTCGAGACCGTCGGCACCCTGTGGGTGAACGAACTCGATCGCGGCCCGTTCCTGTCCAACACCCTGCGCATCGATGCGACCAAGACCCAGATGGACGCGCTGGTCGAAATCTACAGGATGATGCGTCCGGGCGAGCCGCCGACCAAGGACGCGGCGCAGAACCTGTTCCACAACCTGTTCTTCACCTTCGAACGCTACGACCTGTCCAGCGTCGGCCGGATGAAGTTCAACCGCCGTCTCGGCCGCAAGGATGTCACCGGTGTGCCGGTGCTGTACGACGAGAAATACTTCGCCCAGCGCAAGGACGACGAATCGGTCCGGGTGCGGGACGAGGCCGGCTCCGGCCCGTCGTCCGACATCCTCGACGTGATCCGCGTGCTGTGCGAGATCCGCAACGGCCGTGGGACCGTCGACGACATCGACCACCTGGGCAACCGCCGCGTGCGCAGCGTCGGCGAGATGGCCGAGAACACCTTCCGCGTCGGCCTGGTGCGCGTCGAGCGCGCCGTGAAGGAGCGCCTGTCGATGGCGGAAGCCGACAACCTGTCGCCGCAGGACCTGATCAACGCCAAGCCGGTCGCGGCCGCGATCAAGGAATTCTTCGGCTCCTCGCAGCTGTCGCAGTTCATGGACCAGAACAACCCGCTGTCGGAGGTCACCCACAAGCGCCGCGTCTCGGCGCTGGGCCCGGGCGGCCTGACCCGCGAACGCGCCGGCTTCGAAGTCCGCGACGTGCATCCGACCCATTACGGCCGCGTGTGCACCATCGAAACGCCGGAAGGCCCGAACATCGGCCTGATCAATTCGCTGGCGGTGTTCGCCCGCACCAACAAGTACGGTTTCCTCGAAACCCCGTACCGCAAGGTGATCGAAGGTCGCGTGACGGACGAGGTCGAGTACCTGTCGGCGATCGAGGAAAACGAGTACGTCATCGCCCAGGCCAACGCGCCGCGCGACGGCAAGGGCAACATCACCGCGCCGTTCGTGGCCTGCCGCTTCCAGGGCGAGAACCTGCTCAAGCCACCGAGCGAAATCCACTTCATGGACGTCTCGCCGATGCAGACCGTGTCGGTGGCGGCGGCGCTGGTGCCGTTCCTGGAGCATGACGACGCCAACCGCGCGCTGATGGGCGCCAACATGCAGCGCCAGGCGGTGCCGACCCTGCGGTCGCAGAAGCCGCTGGTGGGTACCGGCATCGAGCGCGCGCTGGCGCGCGACTCGGGCGTGACGGTGAACGCCCGCCGCGGCGGCGTGGTCGAGCAGATCGACGCCGGCCGCATCGTTGTCAAGGCCAACGAATCGGAGATCTCCGGCGAGACCGATGCCGGCGTCGACATCTACTCGCTGGTCAAGTACACCCGTTCCAACCAGAACACCTGCATCAACCAGCGTCCGCTGGTGAACGTGGGCGACGTGGTGGCGCGCGGCGACGTGCTGGCCGACGGCCCGTCCACCGACATCGGCGAACTGGCGCTGGGCCAGAACATGCTGGTCGCCTTCATGCCGTGGAACGGCTACAACTTCGAAGACTCGATCCTGCTCTCCGAGCGCGTGGTGGAAGAAGATCGTTACACCACGATCCACATCGAAGAACTGACCGTCCAGGCGCGCGACACCAAGCTCGGGCCGGAGGAAATTTCCGCCGACATCCCGAACGTGTCCGAGCAGGCGCTGGGCCGCCTCGACGAATCCGGCGTGGTCTACATCGGCGCCGAAGTGCGCGCCGGCGACATCCTGGTCGGCAAGGTCACGCCGAAGGGCGAGAGCCAGCTGACGCCGGAAGAGAAGCTGCTGCGCGCGATCTTCGGCGAGAAGGCCTCCGACGTGAAGGACAGCTCGCTGCGCGTGCCTCCGGGCATGGACGGCGTGGTCATCGACGTCCAGGTGTTCACCCGCGACGGCATCGAGAAGGACCGTCGTGCGCGCCAGATCGAGGAAAACGAGATCAAGCGCGTCAAGAAGGACTTCGACGACCAGTTCCGCATCCTCGAGGCGGCGATCTACGCCCGCCTGCGCGAGCAACTGCTGGGCAAGGTCGCCAACGGCGGCCCCGGCGTGAAGAAGGGCGACACCGTGTCCTCGCTGGTGCTGGACGGCATCAAGAAGTCCGACTGGCTGCAGCTGCGGATGAAGGACGAGGCCGCCGCCGAGGCGATCGAACGTGCCTCCAGGCAGCTCGACGCGCACGAGAAGGAATTCGAGCGCCGCTTCGCCGACAAGCGTTCCAAGATCACCCAGGGCGACGACCTCGCCCCGGGCGTGCTGAAGATGGTCAAGGTGTTCCTGGCCGTGAAGCGCCGCATCCAGCCGGGCGACAAGATGGCCGGCCGCCACGGCAACAAGGGCGTGGTGTCCAAGATCGTGCCGGTGGAAGACATGCCGTACATGGCAGACGGTCAGACCGTCGACATCGTGCTCAACCCGCTGGGCGTGCCGAGCCGAATGAACATCGGCCAGGTGCTGGAAGTCCACCTTGGGTGGGCCGCCAAGGGGCTGGGCGTGAAGATCCAGAAGATGCTCGAAGCCCAGGTCAAGGTGGCCGAGCTGCGCAAGTTCCTCGGCGAGATCTACAACCACGACAGCAAGACCCACGCCGAGCGCGTCGATCTGTCGCAGTTCAACGACGAGGAATTGCTGGCGCTGGCCGGAAACCTGACCGACGGCGTGCCGATGGCCACCCCGGTGTTCGATGGCGCCAGCGAAGCCGAGATCAAGTCGATGCTCAAGCTGGCCGACCTGCCGGAATCCGGCCAGACCCAGCTCTACGACGGCCGCACCGGCGAGGCGTTCGACCGCAAGACCACGGTCGGCTACATGCACATGCTGAAGCTGAACCACCTGGTCGACGACAAGATGCACGCCCGTTCGACCGGCCCGTACTCGCTGGTCACCCAGCAGCCGCTGGGCGGCAAGGCGCAGTTCGGCGGCCAGCGCTTCGGTGAAATGGAAGTCTGGGCGCTGGAAGCCTACGGCGCGGCCTACACCCTGCAGGAAATGCTGACGGTGAAGTCCGACGACGTGCAGGGCCGCAACCAGATGTACAAGAACATCGTCGACGGCGAGTACGAAATGGTCGCGGGCATGCCGGAATCCTTCAACGTGCTGGTGAAGGAAATCCGCAGCCTGGCCATCAACATGGAGCTTGAGGAGCACTGAGGTTCGCGACGGCGCGGCGATCACGCCGCGCCAACCCGTCCAACCCCATGCCCTCGACCCGGAGAATCCCAATGAAAGATCTTCTCAACCTCTTCAACCAGCAGCGCCCGACGCTGGACTTCGATGCGATCAAGATCGCGCTGGCCAGCCCGGACCTGATCCGGTCGTGGTCCTACGGCGAAGTCAAGAAGCCGGAAACGATCAACTACCGCACCTTCAAGCCGGAGCGCGACGGCCTGTTCTGCGCCGCCATCTTCGGCCCGATCAAGGACTACGAGTGCCTGTGCGGCAAGTACAAGCGCATGAAGCACCGCGGCGTTGTCTGCGAGAAGTGCGGCACCGAAGTGACGCTGGCCAAGGTGCGCCGCGAGCGCATGGGCCACATCGACCTGGCCTCGCCGGTTGCGCACATCTGGTTCCTCAAGTCGCTGCCCTCGCGCATCGGCCTGATGCTGGACATGACCCTGCGCGCGATCGAGCGCATCCTCTACTTCGAGGCCTACGTCGTCACCGAGCCGGGCCTGACCCCGCTGGAGCGCGGCAGCCTGCTGACCGAAGAGGAGTACATGCAGGCGCGCACCGAGCACGGCGACGACTTCGACGCCGCGATGGGCGCCGAGGCGGTCTACGACCTGCTGCGCACGATCGACCTGCAGAGCGAACTGGTCCAGCTCAAGGAGGACATCGCCTCCACCGGCAGCGAGACCAAGCTCAAGCGCCTGACCAAGCGGATCAAGCTGGTCGAGGCCTTCATCGAATCCGGCAACCGTCCGGAATGGATGGTGATGACCGTGCTGCCGGTGCTGCCGCCGGACCTGCGCCCGCTGGTTCCGCTGGACGGCGGCCGCTTCGCGACCTCCGATCTCAATGACCTGTATCGCCGCGTCATCAACCGCAACAACCGCCTGCGTCGCCTGCTCGAACTCAATGCGCCCGACATCATCGTGCGCAACGAGAAGCGCATGCTGCAGGAGTCGGTGGACGCGCTGATGGACAACGGCCGCCGTGGCCGCGCCATCACCGGCACCAACAAGCGCCCGCTGAAGTCGCTGGCCGACATGATCAAGGGCAAGCAGGGCCGCTTCCGCCAGAACCTGCTGGGCAAGCGCGTGGACTACTCCGGCCGTTCGGTGATCGTGGTCGGCCCCTACCTGAAGCTGCACCAATGCGGCCTGCCGAAGAAGATGGCGTTGGAGCTGTTCAAGCCCTTCATCTTCGCCAAGCTGCAGAGCCGCGGTCTGGCGACCACCATCAAGGCGGCCAAGAAGCTGGTCGAGCGTGAAGAGGCGGAAGTCTGGGACATCCTGGAAGAAGTCATCCGCGAGCACCCGGTGCTGCTCAACCGCGCCCCGACCCTGCACCGCCTCGGCATCCAGGCGTTTGAGCCGGTGTTGATCGAGGGCAAGGCGATCCAGCTGCACCCGCTGGTCTGCACCGCGTTCAACGCCGACTTCGACGGCGACCAGATGGCCGTGCACGTGCCGCTGTCGCTGGAAGCCCAGCTGGAAGCGCGCGCGCTGATGATGGCGTCCAACAACATCCTGTCGCCGGCCAACGGCGAGCCGATCATCGTGCCGTCGCAGGACGTGGTGCTGGGCCTGTACTACATGACCCGCGCGCTGGAGAACAAGGCCGGCGAGGGCATGGTGTTCGCCAACATCGCCGAGGTGAAGCGCGCCTACGACAACCGCGTGGTGCAGCTGCACGCCAGGTGCAAGGTGCGCATCAGCGAAGTCGTGATCGCCGAGGACGGCAGCCGCAGCCAGCAGACCTCGATTGTCGACACCACGGTCGGTCGCGCGATCCTGCGCGAGATCCTGCCGGATGGCCTGCCGTTCGCGCTGGCCAACACCGAGCTGACCAAGAAGAACATCAGCCGCCTGATCAACAGCTGCTACCGTCGTCTCGGCCTGAAGGACACCGTGGTGTTCGCCGACAAGCTGATGTACACCGGCTTCGCCTACGCCACCCGCGCCGGCGTGTCGATCGGCATCGACGACATGACCATCCCGCTGGAAAAGAAGGGCATCCTCGATGAGGCCGAGGCCGAAGTGCTGGAAATCCAGCAGCAGTACCAGAGCGGCCTGGTGACGGCCGGCGAGCGCTACAACAAGGTGGTCGACATCTGGTCGCGCACCAACGAGCGCGTGGCCAAGGCGATGATGGACACCATCGGCACCGAGAAGGTGGTCAATGCCAAGGGCGAGACCATCGACCAGAAGTCGATGAACTCGATCTACATCATGGCCGACTCCGGCGCTCGCGGTTCGCAGGCACAGATCCGCCAGCTGGCCGGCATGCGCGGCCTGATGGCCAAGCCGGACGGCTCGATCATCGAAACCCCGATCACCTCGAACTTCCGCGAGGGCCTGAACGTCCAGCAGTACTTCATCTCGACCCACGGCGCCCGAAAGGGTCTGGCGGATACCGCGCTGAAGACCGCCAACTCCGGCTACCTGACCCGTCGTCTGGTCGACGTGGCGCAGGACGTGGTGATCACCCAGACCGACTGCGAAACGCTGGCCGGCCTGACCATGACCCCGATCGTGGAAGGCGGCGACGTGGTCGAGCCGCTGAAGGATCGCGTGCTCGGCCGCGTGGTGGCCGAAGACGTGTACCTGCCAGGCAACGACGAGGATCCGTTCGTCACCCGCAACACCCTGATCGACGAGCAGTGGGCGCAGCGGCTGGAAGAGGCCGGCGTCCAGGCGATCAAGGTGCGCAGCACCATCACCTGCGAAGCGCCGTTCGGCGTCTGCGCGCGCTGCTACGGCCGTGACCTCGGCCGTGGCCACCTGGTCAACCACGGTGAAGCCGTGGGCGTGGTCGCCGCGCAGTCGATCGGCGAGCCCGGTACCCAGCTGACGATGCGGACCTTCCACATCGGCGGCGCGGCCTCGCGTGCGGCGGCGGTCGACAACGTGACGGTGAAGACCACCGGTTCGGTGAAGTTCAACAACCTCAAGTTCGTCAAGAACGCCGGCGGCCACCTGGTCGCGGTGTCGCGCTCCGGCGAACTGTCGGTGCTCGACAACTTCGGCCGCGAGCGCGAGCGCTACAAGCTGCCTTACGGCGCCTCGATCCAGGCCGAGGACGGCTCGCCGGTGAAGGCCGGACAGACCGTCGCCCACTGGGATCCGCACAACCATCCGATCGTGTCGGAAGTGGCCGGTTTCGTGCGCTTCATCGATTTCGTCGATGGCGTGACCGTGATCGAGAAGATCGACGAACTGACCGGTCTGGCTTCGCGCGAGATCACCGATCCCAAGCGCCGCGGCAGCCAGGGCAAGGATCTGCGGCCGCTGGTGCGGATCGTCGACAAGAACGGCAAGGACCTGAGCATCCCCGGCACCGATCTGCCGGCCCAGTACCTGCTGCCGCCGCGTTCGGTGGTGAACCTGCAGGATGGCGCCGAGGTGGGCGTGGGCGACGTGGTCGCCAAGATTCCGCAGGAAGCGTCCAAGACTCGCGACATCACCGGCGGTCTGCCGCGCGTGGCCGACCTGTTCGAGGCACGCAAGCCCAAGGATCCGGCGGTTCTCGCCGAGACCTCGGGCCTGGTCAGCTTCGGCAAGGACACCAAGGGCAAGCAGCGCCTGATCATCCGCGACGCCGACGGCCAGGAGCACGAGGAGCTGATTCCGAAGTACCGCCAGATCATCGTGTTCGAAGGCGAGCACGTGGGCAAGGGCGAAACCGTCGTCGACGGCGAGCCCAGCCCGCAGGACATCCTGCGCCTGAAGGGCGTCGAGGAACTGGCCGCCTACCTGGTCAAGGAAATCCAGGACGTCTATCGCCTGCAGGGCGTGAAGATCAACGACAAGCACATCGAGGTGATCATTCGCCAGATGCTGCGCAAGGTCGAGATCACCGACCAGGGCGATTCGAAGTTCCTCAACGGCGAGCAGGTCGAACGCCAGCGCGCGATCGAGGAAAACGAGCGACTGGAAAAGCGCAACGAAATCCTGGCGAAGTTCGATCCGGTCCTGCTGGGCATCACCAAGGCCTCGCTGGCGACCGAATCCTTCATTTCCTCGGCCTCGTTCCAGGAAACCACCCGCGTGCTGACCGAGGCGGCCGTGCGCGGCACCCGCGACAACCTGCGCGGGCTGAAGGAGAACGTGATCGTCGGCCGCCTGATCCCGGCCGGCACCGGTCTGGCGTACCACAACCAGCGCCGTCGCGCCGCCAGCGGCCTCACCGAGGCCGAACTGGCCACCCTGGCCGGCGAGCCGGCGGCGGGAAGCGAGGCGTCGCAGGTGTCCGCCGACTGATGCATCGGAGCTGCACGACCCGGCGGGATGCCGGGCCGTGCGACTTGCCGAAGCAGGCGGCGACAGGTTAGAATCGCGGTCGAACATCGATGGCCACGGGCCATCCAGATCACCAAATGAGGTTGCAGGGAGCGCCTCGTATTGGGCCCAGGACGGGCGGGATCGCAGGCGGCAGCCGGACGGCCTACAGGGCAGGCCGGATGCCAATGTATAACCTCGTTTGATCGAAGGATCGAGCGCAGGTTATACTTTTACGTCTGGCCGTCCGAATTGCCTTCGCAATCGGGCGGCCTTGTGTCCGAATGGGTCGAAGACCCGCCAACAGAGCCCCCAAATGGCAACGATCAACCAGCTGGTGCGCAAGTCGCGCAGCCCGGAAACCTACAAGAGCAATTCGCCCGCGCTGGCCAACTGCCCGCAGCGTCGCGGCGTGTGCACCCGCGTCTACACGACCACCCCGAAGAAACCGAACTCGGCCCTGCGCAAGGTCGCCAAGGTGCGCCTGACCAACGGCTATGAGGTCATCTCGTACATCGGCGGCGAAGGCCACAACCTGCAGGAGCACAGCGTGGTGCTGATCCGCGGCGGTCGCGTCAAGGACCTGCCGGGCGTGCGCTACCACACCGTGCGCGGCTCGCTCGACGCCGCCGGCGTCGCCAAGCGCAAGCAGTCGCGTTCCAAGTACGGCGCCAAGCGCCCGAAGGGCTGATGCGCCGGGCCGGCTGTCGGCCGGCCTGACAAGAACAGCAAGCGCGGCCGATGGCCGCACTTCCCCACAGCATTCGATTCAGGGAAATTCCCATGTCCCGTAAAGGCAATACTCCGCAGCGTTCGGTGCTGCCGGACCCCAAGCACGGCAGTGAGACCATCGCCCGCTTCATCAACATGGTGATGAAGAGCGGCAAGAAGTCGATCGCCGAGAAGATCGTGTACGGCGCGATGGATGTCATCGGCGAGAAGAATCCCAATCCGCTCGAACTGGTCGAAAAGGCCCTCGGCAACGTGTCGCCGGCGGTCGAGGTCAAGTCCCGCCGCGTCGGCGGCGCGACCTACCAGGTGCCGGTCGAGGTGCGTTCCTCCCGCCGCATGGCGCTGGCGATGCGCTGGCTGATCGACGCGGCGCGCAAGCGCGGCGAGAACAGCATGCCGCGCAAGCTCGCCGGCGAATTGATGGACGCCTCCGAGAACCGCGGCGGCGCGATCAAGAAGCGCGAGGAAACCCACCGCATGGCCGACGCCAACAAGGCATTCGCCCACTACCGCTGGTAATCCGCGCGGCGACCGCGCAGGCGTATTCGCCTGCCATCTGGCGCCTCGTTCGCGAGGCGCCCCGAAAGCCGCCGACAGGCGGCCTTCGGCCATTCCGAAATCCGAAAAAATTGAGAGGCTTCCGTGGCCCGTACCACTCCCATCGAGCGCTACCGCAACTTCGGCATCATGGCCCACATCGATGCCGGCAAGACCACCACGTCCGAGCGCATCCTGTTCTACACCGGCAAGAGCCACAAGATCGGCGAGGTGCACGACGGCGCCGCCACCATGGACTGGATGGAGCAGGAGCAGGAGCGCGGCATCACCATCCAGTCGGCGGCGACCACCGCGTTCTGGCACGGCATGGACAAGACCCTGCCGGAGTACCGCTTCAACATCATCGACACCCCCGGGCACGTCGACTTCACCATCGAAGTCGAGCGTTCGCTGCGCGTGCTCGACGGCGCGGTGTTCGTGCTGTGCGCGGTCGGCGGCGTGCAGCCGCAGTCGGAGACCGTGTGGCGCCAGGCCAACAAGTACCACGTGCCGCGCATCGCGTTCGTCAACAAGATGGACCGCACCGGCGCGAACTTCTTCAAGGTTCGCGACCAGCTGAAGTCGCGCCTGGGCGCCGCCCCGGTGCCGATGCAGATCCCGGTGGGCGCCGAGGACAACTTCGACGGCGTGGTCGACCTGGTCAAGATGAAGGCGATCCACTGGGACCCGGCCACCCAGGGCCTGACCTTCAACTACTACGACATCCCGGAGCACCTGCAGGCGCAGGCCGAGGAAGCGCGCTCGTTCATGGTCGAGTCGGCGGCGGAAGCCAACGAAGCGCTGATGGACAAGTACCTCAACGAGGGCGACCTGTCCGAGGACGAGATCTACGAGGGGCTGCGCGAGCGCACCCTGAAGACCGAAATCGTGCCGATGTTCTGCGGCAGCGCGTTCAAGAACAAGGGCGTGCAGGCCATGCTCGACGGCGTGGTCAGCCTGCTGCCGGCGCCGACCGACGTGCCGGCGATCAAGGGCGTGGACGTCGACGACGAGACCAAGGAACTGGAGCGTCATTCCAGCGACAAGGAGCCGTTCTCGGCGCTGGCGTTCAAGATCATGACCGACCCGTTCGTCGGCTCGCTGACCTTCTTCCGCGTCTATTCCGGCATGCTCAACGCCGGCGACCAGGTGCTGAATTCGGTCAAGGGCAAGAAGGAGCGCATCGGCCGCCTGCTGCAGATGCACTCCAACAACCGCAACGAGATCAAGGAAGTGCTGGCCGGCGACATCGGCGCCGCGGTGGGCCTGAAGGACGTCACCACCGGCGACACCCTGTGCGACATCGACAACCCGATCGTGCTCGAGCGCATGAGCTTCCCGGAGCCGGTGATCTCGATGGCGGTCGAGCCGAAGACCAAGTCCGACCAGGAAAAGATGGGCAACGCCCTGAGCCGACTGGCGCAGGAAGACCCCAGCT
>WBZO01004290.1_pt1 | contig 15540 bp, 13 predicted proteins | sample 5204261 | NCBI WGS metagenome assembly WBZO01 (sample SAMN12412400, study PRJNA552823) | activated sludge metagenome | isolation source: activated sludge from anammox sidestream of wastewater treatment plant... | place: USA: North Carolina | collected 2017-09 | reverse complement strand
GGGCGCCACCCCGGGATCCTCTCGCGCGGCTATCGCGGCGCGGGCGGGCCGGCGCGCGCCGTCCCTGCCGACGGCGACCCGGCGCGCTGCGGCGACGAGCCGGTGCTGCTCGCCGAGCGCAGCCGCGTCCCGGTGTGGATCGGGCGCGACCGCGTCGCGGCGGCGCGCGGGCTCCTCGCGGCGCATCCGCGCTGCGACGTGCTGGTGTGCGACGACGGGCTCCAGCACTACGCGCTCGCGCGCGACTTCGAGATCGCGGTCGAGGACGAGCGCGGCCACGGCAACGGGCTGCTGCTGCCGGCCGGGCCGCTGCGCGAGCCGGCCGGGCGGACGGTGGACGCGGTGGTGGTCAACGGCGGCGCGGCGGCCGGCGCGTTCGAGATGCGCCTCGTCCCGGATGGCTTCCGACGCGTCGGCGGGCGCGGCGAGGAGGTGGCGCTCGCGGCGCTGCGCGGCAGGCGGCTCCACGCCGTCGCGGGCATCGGGAATCCGGCCCGCTTCTTCGCCACGCTGCGCGGCCTCGGGCTGCAGTTCGTGCCGCACGCCTTTCCCGACCACCACCCCTGGCGCGCGTCCGAGCTCGACTTCGCCGACTGCGACAGCGTGCTGATGACCGAGAAGGATGCAGTAAAATGCCGCGCATTCGGCCGCGACGATCTCGTCGCGCTCCGGGTGCAGGCGCGGGTCGATCCGCGTCTCGCGGACCTGCTCGCGGCGCGCATCCATGGACCCCAAGCTGCTTGACATCCTCGTCTGCCCGGTCACCAAGGGGCCGCTCATCTTCGACCGGCAGGCGCAGGAGCTGATCGCGCTCGAGAGCGGGCTCGCCTACCCCATCCGCGACGGCATCCCGGTGATGCTCGAGGACGAGGCGCGCCGCCTCTCGCCCGACGAGCTCGAGTCCTGGCGCGCGAAGCGCTGAGCGCGCGGGAGGGCCACGCGATGCCCGGGCTGCTGCGCTTCACCGTCCTCATCCCCGCCCGTTACGCGTCGAGTCGGCTGCCCGGCAAGGCGCTCGCCGACCTCGGCGGCAAGCCGATGGTCGTGCGCGTCGCCGAGCGGGCGCGGGCGAGCGGCGCCGGCGCGGTCTGGATCGCGACCGACGATGCGCGGATCGTCGCCGCGGCGCGCGAGCACGGCTGCGACGCGCTGCTCACGCGCGCGGACCATGCGTCCGGGACCGACCGCCTGGCGGAGGCCGCGTCCGCGCTCGGGCTCGCCGACGACGAGCTGGTGGTGAACGTGCAGGGCGACGAACCGCTCGTTCCGCCCGAACTCGTCGGCCGGCTGGCGCACGCCCTCGCGCAGCGGACCACGGCCGCGATGGCCACCGCCTGCGTGCCGATCACCGACCCGGACCGGATGCGCAACCCGAACGTGGTGAAAGTGGTCTGCGACCACGCGGGCTACGCGCTCTACTTCAGCCGCGCGCCGATCCCGTACGCGCGCGACGCCATCGCCGCCGGCGGCGCCGCGGCCGCGCTTCCGCAAGGCCTGCCCGCCTTCCACCACCTCGGGCTGTACGCCTACCGCGCCGGATTCCTGCGTGCCTACGCGAAACTCGCCCCCGCCCCGATCGAGCGCTTCGAGGCGCTCGAGCAGCTGCGCGCGCTCTGGCACGGCCACCGCATTGCGGTCATCGTCGCCGACGCGGAGCTTCCGCCCGGGGTGGACACGCCGCAGGATCTGGAGCGGACCCGCCGGCTGTTCGCCGGGCCGGCCTGAACGCGCGCGCCGGCCCGCCGGTTTGACCGGGTCGCGGCCGAGAGGCTATCGTCATCGCTTCGCCAACCGAAGAGCCCCACCGGCCCGCATGCGACTCATCCTCCTCGGCCCGCCCGGCGCCGGCAAGGGCACGCAGGCGCAGTTCATCGCCGAGCGCTACCGCATTCCGCAGATCTCGACCGGCGACATGCTGCGGGCCGCCATGAAGGCGGGAACGCCGCTCGGCCTCGCGGCGAAGAAGGTGATGGACTCGGGACAGCTCGTCTCCGACGACATCGTGGTGGCGCTCGTCCAGGAGCGCCTCGCGCGGCCCGACTGCGCGGAGGGGTACCTCTTCGACGGCTTCCCGCGCACGCTGCCCCAGGCCGAAGCGATGCGCGCCGCCGGCGTGACGGTCGAGTTCGTGCTCGAGATCGACGTCCCGGACGAGGAGATCGTCGCGCGCATGGGCGGGCGGCGGGTGCACGTCGCATCGGGGCGCACCTATCACGTGCGCTTCAACCCGCCGCGGGTGGCCGATCGCGACGACGTGACCGGCGAGCCGCTGATCCAGCGCGATGACGATCGCGCCGAAACGGTGCGCAAGCGGCTCGAGGTCTACCACGCCCAGACCCGGGCGCTGGTCGACTATTTCGCCCGCTGGGCGGCCACGGGCGACGCGCGCGCGCCGCAGTACCGGAAGATCTCGGGCGTGGGCGCCGTGGACGAGATCCGCGCGCGGGCGTTCGCCGCCCTGACCTAGCCGAGGGGCGAGCGCGGCGGCGTCGCCGCGGAAGTTGGGCCGTGCCGCTCCGGCGCGGGATAATGGAACTGCCCTTCGTCGGTGCACGCGTCATGAGACCCCCCAACGTCCTCTATGCCCAGTCGGGCGGACCGACCGCCGTCATCAACGCCACGGCCGCCGGCGTCATCCAGGCCGCGCGCGCGGCGCGCGGCCGGATCGGCAAGGTGTACGCCGCGCGCAACGGAATCATCGGCGCGCTGGCCGAGGACCTGATCGACACCGGCCGCGAGACCGCGTCCGCGATCGCGCGCCTGCGCGAGACTCCGGGGGCGGCCTTCGGGTCGTGCCGCTACAAGCTCAAGACGCCCGAGCAGGACCGCGCCCAGTACGAGCGCCTGATCGAGGTGCTGCGCGCGCACGACGTCCGCTACTTCCTCTACAACGGCGGCAACGACTCGATGGACACCGCCTACAAGGTGTCCGCGATCGGCGCGTCGCTCGGGTACGAGGTCGGGTGCATCGGGATCCCGAAGACGATCGACAACGACCTGCCGCTGACCGACGTGTGTCCCGGCTTCGGCTCGGTGGCGAAGTACGTGGCCACCTCGATCCGCGAAGCGAGCCTGGACGTCGCCTCGATGCACACCACGTCGACGCAGGTGTTCGTGCTGGAAGTGATGGGGCGGCACGCCGGCTGGATCACCGCCGCGTGCGGGCTCGCGGCGGAGCGGCCCGGCGACGGGCCGCAGGTCCTGCTCTTTCCCGAGGTGCCGTTCGACGAGGCGAAGTTCCTCGCGCGGGTGGAGGCGACGGTGGCGCGCCTCGGCTGGTGCTCGATCGCGGTCTCGGAGGGGCTGCGGCGCGCGGACGGCAAGTTCGTCGCGGAGACGGGTTTCCAGGACGCGTTCGGCCACAAGCAGCTCGGCGGCGCCGCGCGCCTGGTCGCCGACCTGATCACCGCGCGGCTCGGCTACAAGCATCACGCCGCGGTGGCCGACTACCTGCAGCGCGCCGCGCGGCACATCGCCTCGCGCACCGACGTCGAGCAGGCCTACCGCCTCGGTGCGGCCGCGGTCCGGCTCGCGCTCGCGGGGCGCAATGCGGTGATGCCCACGATCGTGCGGGTCGCGGACCAGCCCTACCGCTGGAAGGTCGGGGTCGCCGAGCTGAAGGACGTGGCGAACGTGGAGCGCACGATGCCGCGCGAGTTCATCGACGCGGACGGCTTTCACATCACGCCCGCGTGCCGCCGATACCTCTCCCCGCTGGTGCGGGGCGAGGATTACCCCGCCTACCGCAACGGGCTGCCCGACTACGTGCGCCTGCGCAACGCGCCGGTGGCGCGGCGGCTTGCGCGCTTCGATCCGTAGCCCCCGCCCGGGCTATAATCCGCGCCTTTCAAGAACCCGGGCCCGGGCTGCCGGCGACGCGCGCGCGTCGCGCACGCTCCGAAGATCGCCCGTCGCAATGAGGGGGAATCGATGAACACCGCACTTCTGTTCGCGCTCGGCTGCGCGGTCCTCGCGATCGTCTACGGCTTCTACTCGATCGGCTGGATCCTGCGCCAGCCCGAGGGCAATGCGCGCATGCGCGAGATCGCCGGGGCGGTGCGCCAGGGCGCGGTCGCCTATCTCAGGCGCCAGTACTACACGATCGCGATCGTCGGCCTGGTGCTCTTCGTCGTGATCGGGCTCGTGCCCGGCCTGGGGTGGCCGACCGCCTGGGGCTTCGCGATCGGGGCGATCCTGTCCGGGCTGTCCGGGATCATCGGCATGAACGTGTCGGTGCGCTCCAACGTGCGCACCGCCGAGGCCGCGCGCAAGGGGCTGAACGAGGCGCTCGCGGTGGCGTTTCGCGGCGGCGCGATCACCGGCCTGCTGGTGGTGGGCCTCGGGCTGCTCGGCGTTGCCGGCTACTTCTGGCTGCTGCAGGCGGCCGGGCAGGGCGGCCAGCCGCTGATCGAGACGCTCAAGCCGCTCGTCGGGCTCGGCTTCGGCGGGTCGCTGATCTCGATCTTCGCGCGGCTCGGGGGCGGCATCTTCACCAAGGGTGCCGACGTCGGCGCCGACCTCGTCGGCAAGGTCGAGGCCGGCATCCCCGAGGACGATCCGCGCAATCCGGCGGTGATCGCGGACAACGTCGGCGACAACGTCGGCGACTGCGCCGGGATGGCGGCCGACCTGTTCGAGACCTACGCGGTGACGCTGATCGCGACCATGCTGCTCGGCGCGCTGATGGTGAAGACCACCTCCGCCGCGGCGGTCATCTACCCGCTCGTGATCGGCGGCTTCTCGATCATCGCCTCCATCGTCGGCACCTGGTTCGTGAAGGCGAAGGCGGGCGACAAGAACGTGATGCCCGCGCTCTATCGCGGCCTGTGGGTGGCGGGGATCCTGGCGCTCGTCGCGTTCTATCCGATCACCCAGTGGATCATGGGCGAGGTGCTGGCGAGCGTGCCGTTCGACGTCGCGGGCGGGCGCAAGTTCGTCGCGGTGTGGCAGCTGTGGGCGGCGGCCGTGGTCGGCCTCGTCCTCACCGGCTTCATGGTGTGGATCACCGAGTACTACACCGGCACGCAGTTCAGGCCGGTGAAGCACGTCGCGCAGGCCTCGACCACCGGGCACGCGACCAACATCATCGCCGGCATCGGCGTGTCGATGAAGGCCACCGCCTGGCCGGTGATCGCGGTGTGCGTCGCGATCTTCCTCTCCTACTGGCTGGCCGGCCTGTACGGCATCGCGATCGCGGCGACCTCGATGCTGTCGATGACCGGCATCATCGTGGCGCTCGACGCCTACGGCCCGATCACGGACAACGCGGGCGGCATCGCCGAGATGGCCGACCTGCCCGATTCGGTGCGCGACATCACCGACCCGCTCGACGCGGTCGGCAACACCACCAAGGCGGTCACCAAGGGTTACGCGATCGGCTCGGCGGGACTGGCGGCGCTGGTGCTGTTCGCCGACTACACCCACGCGCTGGAGAGCGCCGGCCAGCACCTGAGCTTCGACCTGTCGAACCACATGGTGATCATCGGGCTCTTCATCGGCGGCATGGTGCCGTACCTCTTCGGCGCGATGGCGATGGAGGCGGTGGGGCGCGCGGCCGGCTCGGTGGTGATGGAAGTGCGCCGGCAGTTCAAGGAGATCCCGGGGATCATGGAAGGCAAGGCCAAGCCGGAGTACGGCACGGCGGTCGACATGCTCACCCGCGCGGCGATCAAGGAGATGATCGTTCCGTCGCTGCTGCCGGTGCTGATCCCGATCGTGATCGGGCTCGCGCTCGGCCCGCAGGCGCTCGGCGGCGTGCTGATGGGCACGATCGTCACCGGTCTCTTCGTCGCCATCTCGATGACCACGGGCGGCGGCGCGTGGGACAACGCGAAGAAGTACATCGAGGACGGCAATCACGGCGGCAAGGGGTCCGACGCCCACAAGGCCGCGGTGACGGGGGACACGGTCGGCGACCCGTACAAGGACACTGCCGGCCCGGCGGTGAACCCGCTCATCAAGATCATCAACATCGTCGCGCTGCTGATCGTGCCGCTGATGGCGGGCGGGGGCGATCACGGCAAGGTCGCCGCGGCGACTGCGCCTGCGGCGCTCACCGCCGCGGCGCCGGCGACGCCCGCCGCGGCACCGGTCACCGCCGCGACCCCTGCGCCGGCTCCGGCGGGCGCGCTCCCGGCCCGCCTGTACTTCGAGACCGGCAAGACGACGCTGGGCGGGGAGGATCAGAAGACCGTCGCCGCGGTGGCGCAGGCCATGAAGCAGAACGCCGGCCTCAAGGTGGATCTCTCGGGGTTCGCCGACAAGAGCGGCAACGCCGAGCAGAACCTCGAGCTCGCCAAGCAGCGCGCCATGGCGGTGCGCGACGCGCTGAAGGCCGCCGGCGTCGCCGAAGACCGGATCAACCTCAGGAAGCCGGAAGAGGTCATCGTCGGGGCGGGCCAGGACGCGGAGGGACGCCGCGTCGAGATCAGCGTGGCGAAGTGACGCCGGCGCGCGTCACCGCGCTCCTCACCAGGGCAGCCTGCGGGCTGCCCTTGTTTTTCTGGGCGGCCGTGGCGCTCGCGCAGCTCGCGCCGGAGCCGCCTTCGGGCGTCGCGTCCAAGAAGACGGCGACGGGCCAGCGCTTCATGGTCGCGGCCGCGCATCCGCTCGCGGTCGACGCCGGCTACGCGGTGCTCGCGCGCGGCGGCAGCGCAATGGACGCCGCAGTGGCGGTGCAGCTCGTGCTCGGCCTGGTCGAGCCGCAATCCTCCGGGCTCGGCGGCGGCGCGTTCATCGTCCACTACTCGGCCGCGGACCGGCGCGTGCGCACCTACGACGGGCGCGAGACCGCGCCCGCCGCGGCGCGGCCCGACCGCTTCATCGGCCAGTTCGGCCGCCCGGTCGGCTTCATCGACGCGGTGTTGTCGGGAAAGTCGGTCGGCGTGCCCGGGCTGCTGCCGGCCCTGGAAGCGGCGCACCGCGATCACGGCCGGCTCGGGTGGGCGACGCTCGTCGAGCCGGCGGTCGCGCTCGCCGAGCAGGGCTTCCCGGTCTCCCCTCGCCTGCACGCGGTTCTCGAGTGGGATCGCTGGCTCGCACGCGACCCGTTCGCCGCGGGCTACTTCTTCGACGGGAGCGGGCGGCCCAAGCCGGTCGGCACGATCCTCCGCAATCCGGAGTACGCGGCCGTGCTGCGCGAGGTGGCCAATGGAGGGGCCGGCGCGTTCTATCGCGGCGGGATCGCGGCGGACGTGGCCGCCGCGGTGCAGTCCGGCGGCGGCGACATGACCACCGCGGATCTCGCGGCCTACCGGGCGCAGGAGCGGGCGCCCGTCTGCGGCGCGTTCCGCACCTACCGCGTCTGCGGGATGGGACCGCCGTCGAGCGGCGGGATCGCCGTGCTGCAGATCCTCGGCATCCTCGAGCGCCTGCCGCACACCGACTATGCGCGCGACCCGGTGCAGGCGGTGCACTACTTCGCGGAGGCCGCGCGGCTCGCCTACGCCGACCGCGACCGCTACGTCGCCGATCCGGATTTCGTCCGCGTGCCGGTCGCCGGTCTGCTCGCGCCCGAGTACCTCGCCGAGCGCGCGCGGCTCGTGTCCGCGGACCGGTCGCTCGGGCATGCGCAGCCGGGACGTCCGGCCGGCGCCACGGCGTCCGCCGACGGCGTCGAGGCGGACCTTCCCGCGACCACGCACTTCTCGATCGTCGACGCCGAGGGCAACGCGGTCGCGCTCACCTCGAGCATCGAGTTCGCGTTCGGGAACCACCGCTTCGTCCGCGGGTTCCTCCTCAACAACGAGCTCACCGACTTCTCCTTCGTCGCCGCGGAGGGCGGCCGGCCGGTCGCGAATCGGGTCGAGGGCGGCAAGCGCCCGCGCAGCTCGATGTCGCCGACGTTCGTCTTCGACGCGGCCGGCCGGCTGGTGCTGGTGGTCGGCTCGCCGGGCGGGCACGCCATCATCCTCTACGTGGCGCGCGTGCTCGTCGCGGTGCTCGACTGGGGCATGCCGCTCCAGGCCGCGCTCGACGCGCCGCACTTCGGCAGCCGCAACGGCCCGACCGAGCTCGAGGCGGGGACGCCGGTCGCGCGCCTGCAGCGCGACCTCGAGGCCCGCGGCCATCCCGTGCGGGTGCGCGAGATGACGAGCGGCGTGCACGCCGTTCAGCGCGTCGGCGACGCATGGGTGGGGGCTGCAGATCCGCGCCGCGACGGCGCGGCGCGGGGCGGGTAACGCCTCGTCCGGCCCCGCGCGGGCGGCGCCGGCGCTACGCCTCGACCGCCGGCCGGAGCGCCGCCAGGACCTTGGACGCGAGCTGCGGATCGAAGCAGTCGAAGGTCCGCAGGCCCGACCAGCCGCGCAGCCACGTGAGCTGTCGCTTCGCGAGCTGGCGGGTGGCGAAGACGCCGCGCTCGCGCAACTCGACCCGGTCGTAGTCGCCTTCGAGGTGGCGCCACGCCTGGCGATAGCCGACGCAGCGCATCGACGGCAGCCCGGGGTGGAGCGCGTAGCGCGCGCGCAGGCCCTGCAGCTCCTCGACCAGGCCGGCGGCGAGCATCGCGTCGAACCGCGCGGCGATGCGCCGGTGGAGCGCGCCGCGGTCGGCCGGCGCGAGGCCGATCGCGTGCAGCGCGAACGGTGCGGGTGCGGTGCGCTCCACGAGCTGCCGCGAGAGCGGCACGCCGGTGACGCGGAACACCTCCAACGCGCGCTGGATGCGCTGCGCATCGCCGGGCGCCAGGCGTCCGGCGGTCTCCGGAGCGACGCGCGCGAGCTCCGCGTGCAACGCCGGCCAGCCGCGCCGGCGCGCCTCCGCGTCGATCGCGGCGCGGACGCCGGGATCGGCCGCGGGCAGCGCCGACAGCCCGTCGCGCAGCGCCTTGAAGTAGAGCATCGTGCCGCCGACGAACAGCGGGACGCGGCCGCGCGCGACGATCTCGCCGACGAGCCCGATCGCGTCCGCGCGGAAGCGCGCCGCCGAATACGCCTCGGTCGGGTCGACGACGTCGATCAGGTGATGCGGCACCGCGCGCCGCTCGGCCGCATTCGGCTTCGCGGTGCCGACGTCCATGCCGCGGTAGACCTGCGCCGAGTCGACGCTGACGATCTCGACCGGCACGCGCGCCGCGATCGCCAGCGCGAGCGCCGACTTCCCGCTCGCGGTCGGGCCCATCAGGAGGACGGCGGTCGCGTCCATCGGCGCGCGCCCGGAGCCTCAGCGGCCGCGCAGGAAGAGCTTGTCGAGGTCGCCGAGCGTGAGCTGGTACCAGGTGGGCCGGCCGTGGTTGCACTGCCCGGCGCGCTCGGTCTCCTCCATGCGGCGCAGCAGCGCGTTCATCTCGGGGACGGTGAGCGCGCGGTTCGCGCGCACCGCGCCGTGGCACGCCATCGTCGCGAGCAGCGCGTCGCGCTGCTCGGTCAGGACGCGGCTCGCGCCGAACTCGCGCAGGTCGCGCAGCACGGCGCGGGCGAGCGCGGCGAGGTCGCCGCCCGCGACCGCGGCAGGGACGCCGCGCACCACCAGCGCGGTCGGGGACAGCGCGGCGATCTCGAATCCGAGCGCGCGCAGCGTAGCGTCGTGCTCCTCGACCGTCGCCACCTCGAGCGCGTCGGCCGGGAAGGTGACCGGGATCAGGAGCCGCTGCGCGCCGGGCTCCCGGGCGTCGAGCGCGCGCTTGAGGTTCTCGTACACGATGCGCTCGTGCGCGGCGTGCATGTCGACGAGCACCAGGCCGCGGGCGTTCTGGGCGAGCAGGTAGACGCCGTGGAGCTGCGCGAGCGCGAAGCCGAGCGGCTGGTCCGGCTCCGCCGGCGCCTCCGGTGCCCGGTCGACGGCGAGGTCGGCAGCGCTCGCCACCATCGCGGCGTACGCGGCGACCGGCTGCGCGACGCCGAGCGTGCCCTGGAACGCCGGCGGGCGCGGCACGAACCGGTCGCCCACGGCCTGCGCGGTCGCGAGCGGCGCCGGCGCCGCGGCGGCGGTCGCCGCGAGCGCGCGCTGCGCGGCGTGGAACACGAACCGGTGCACCGCGCCCGAGTCGCGGAAGCGCACCTCGGTCTTCGCCGGGTGCACGTTCACGTCGACCGCGGCGGGATCGATGTCGATGAACACGAGGTACGCGGGGTGCCGGTCGCCGTGCAGCACGTCGGCGTAGGCCTCGCGCAGCGCGTGCGCCACCACCTTGTCGCGCACGAAGCGCCCGTTCACGAACACATACTGCGCGTCGCGCGCGCCGCGCGCGCGCGCCGGGTCGCCGAGCATGCCGGTCACGCGCAGGCCCGGCGCCGCCGCATCGATCCGCCGCGCCGAGCGGTCGAACTCGGCGCCGCGCAGGGCGGCGGCGCGCGCCGGAGCGGTCGCGGCGGGCAGGTGGCTCGCCACGCGGCCGTTGTGCCGCAGCGTCATCGCCGCTTCGGGATGCGCGAGCGCCACGCGCGCGAAGGCTTCCGCGCAGTGCGCGTACTCGGTCGCCTCGCTCTTGAGGAACTTGCGCCGGGCGGGGGTGTTGAAGTAGAGGTCGAGCACGTCGACGGTGGTGCCGGCCGGGTGCGCGGCCGGCTCCACCGGACCGGGCGGCCCGCCCGCCGCGCCGATGCGCCAGGCGTGGTCGGCATCCGCGGTCCGGGACGTGACGGTCACGCGCGCCACCGACGCGATGCTCGCGAGCGCCTCGCCGCGAAAGCCGAGCGTCGCGACGCGCTCCAGGTCCGCGAGGGTGGCGATCTTGCTCGTCGCGTGGCGCGCGAGCGCGAGCGGCAGGTCCGCGCGCGCCACGCCGGCGCCGTCGTCGGTGACGCGGATCCGCTGCGCGCCGCCCGCGTCGAGCGCGACCGTGATCGTGCGCGCGCCGGCGTCCAGGCAGTTCTCGAGCAGCTCCTTCACCACCGAGGCGGGGCGCTCGACCACCTCGCCGGCTGCGATCTGGCTGACGAGCGTGTCGGGGAGGAGGCGGATGGCGCTCACGTCACCTCGGCGACGGCGCCGCCGGTGAAGCGCAGCAGCGCGTCGGGGGATAGCCGGAACACGGCATGGGGATGGCCGGCCGCGGCCCAGATCTCCGCGTGGCGGAAGAGGTCGCGGTCGATCAGCGTGCGCACCGGCGCCGCGTGGCCGACCGGGGCGACGCCGCCGATCGCGAACCCGGTCGCCGCGCGCACGAACGCCGCGTCGGCCTTGCCGACCGGCTCGCCCACGAGCGCGGCCACGCGCGCGACGTCGACGCGGTTCGCGCCGTTCGTCATCACCAGCAGCGCCGCGCCCGAGGTCTCGCCGCGGAACACGAGCGAGTTGGCGATCTGCGCGAGCTCGCAGCCGATCGCGTCGGCCGCCGCCCGCGCGGTGCGCGCGGCATCCGGGAGCGCGACGATCTCGACCGCGAGGCCCGCGGCGGCGAGCGCGGCGCGCACGCGCTCGACCGCGGGATGGCTGTGGACGGCGCTCTCGGTCATCGCTGGGCCGGAAGTCTAGCAGCGGGTGGGTACAATCCGCCCCGCAAATGGAGTTCGTCGCGTTCCTCTGGGACCTCGTCGTCCACCTGGACCAGCACCTGGCGGCGCTGCTGCAGCAGTACGGCGCCTGGATCTACGCGCTGCTCTTCCTGATCGTGTTCTGCGAGACCGGGCTGGTGGTCACCCCGTTTCTGCCCGGCGATTCCCTGCTGTTCGTCGCCGGGGCGCTGTGGGCGGCGGCAGGGATGGATGCCCGGGTGCTCGCCGCGACCCTGATCGCGGCGGCGCTCGCCGGCGACAACGTCAACTACTGGGTGGGCCGCTATCTCGGCCCGAGGGTGTTCCGCTGGGAGCAGTCGCGCCTCTTCAACCGCCGCGCGCTCGACCGGACGCACGCATACTACGAGCGGTTCGGCGGGCGCACGATCGTCATCGCGCGCTTCGTGCCGCTGGTGCGCACGTTCGCGCCCTTCGTCGCGGGCGTCGGCACGATGCCCTACCTGCGCTTCCTCGCCTACAGCGTCGCCGGCGCCCTGCTGTGGGTGATCTCGCTCGTGTCCGCCGGCTACTTCTTCGGCAACGTCCCGCTGGTGAAGGACAACCTCGGGCTCGTGATCGTGGCGATCGTCGCGATCTCGGTCGCGCCGATCGCGATCGAGCTGGCGCGCGCGCGGTTCGGCGCGCGCGGCGCGTAGTCCCGCAGCTCAGTTCGGCCGGGTGGCGGCGCCGGGTCGCTGCGGGGGGTCGGCCGCCGCGACCGTCGGCCGCGCCGGGGGCGGGTGCTTGGCCAGGTAGCGCTTGATGCCGGAGAGGATCGCGCGGGCCATCCTGTCCTGGTAGGCGCCGCTCGCGAGCCGCTTCTCCTCCTCCGGATTCGAGATGAACGCGGTCTCGACCAGGATCGAGGGGATGTCGGGCGCCTTGAGCACCGCGAACCCCGCCTGCTCGACGTGCGGCTTGTGCAGCGAGTTGATCCCGCCCAGCTCGCCCAGCACCGCGCGCCCCAGCTTGAGGCTGTCGTTGATGGTGGCGGTCTGCGACAGGTCGAGCAGCGTCTGGGCGAGGTGGCGGTCCTTGCCGTCGAGGTTCACGCCGCCGATGAGGTCGGCGTCGTTCTCCTTCTTCGCGAGCCAGCGCGCCGCCGCGCTGGTCGCGCCGCGCTCCGAGAGCGCGAACACCGACGAACCGCGCGCGTGCGGCAGCATGAACGCGTCGGCGTGCACCGAGACGAAGAGGTCGGCGCGCACGCGGCGCGCCTTGTCCACGCGCGTCGCGAGCGGCACGTAGAAGTCGCCGTCGCGCGTGAGCACCGCGCGCATGTTGGGCTCGGCGTCGATCAGGTCCTTCAGCCGGCGCGCGATCGCGAGCGTGACGGTCTTCTCGTGCGTGCCGCCGCGTCCGCGCGCGCCCGGGTCCTCGCCGCCGTGCCCGGCGTCCACGACGACGGTGAAGAAGCGGTTCACGCCAGGCTTCGCGGGCGCGCTCTTGCGCTCGGGCTCGGCGCGCGCCGCGGGCGTCTCCGGGCGCGCGACGCTCGCCGCCTGTTCCTCGCTCAGCTGCTTCATCAGCGCGGCGAGCGGGTCGGGCGGCACCGTCGGGTACACGTCGAGCACCAGCCGGTGGCCGTACTCGCCGATCGGCTTGAGCAGGAACGCCTGCGGGCTCACCTCCCCGCGCAGGTCGATCACGAGCCGCACGGTGCCGGGCTTCGGACGCCCGACGCGCAGCGCCGCGATGTACGGATCGTCGGGGCGCACCTTTGCGGCCACCTGCTCCGCGAGCGAGTCGTAGTCCGCGTTGTCGATGTCCACCACGAGACGCTCGGGCGCCTTGATCGCGGAGATCCGGTAGCGCAGCTCGTTCGCGGTCTCGAGGGTGACGCGCGTGTACTCCTTGGACGGCCAGACGCGGACGGCGCGGATCGACTCGTCCGCGCGCACCGGGGCGGCGGCCACGAGCAGGACCGCCGCGGCGGCCGCGAGGCGCATCAACCGGCGGCGAGCGCCCTCAAGCAAGCGCGGCCCCGCTCGGTGCCCGCTTCGAGGAGCGCGTTCCGCCCGCCGCCCGGCGCCATGAGGAGGCGAACGCGGAGATCGGGCGGCGGCAGCAGCGCGGCCGCGCGCTCGGGCCATTCGACGAGGCAGACCGCGCGCTCGTTGAAGCACTCCCCGAAGCCCGCATCCCGCCACTCGGTTGCATCGTGGAATCTAAATAAATCAAAATGGTACAAGGTTAACCTAGAATCTTCGTAAGGTTCAACCAGGGTGTAGGTCGGACTCCTCACCCGGCCCGGGAAACCTGCCGCCCGGATGAGCCCGCGGGCGAGGGTGGTCTTGCCGCTGCCGAGGTCGCCGGAGAGGTGAACCGACATCCCGGGTGCCACGACCGCGGCGAGGCGCGCACCGAGGGCGCGCGTCGCGGCCTCGTCGGCGAGGTGCACGTGCAGCGGCGCTACCATGCGGTCGATGGTACAGGGCACCACGACGCGCGACCTCCGCGCGCTCGCCGCGACGATCAAGATCTGGGGGCGCGAGCTCGGTTTCCAGGCGGTCGGGATCGCCGACGCGGACCTCGCGGCCGCGGAACCGGGTCTCCTCGCCTGGCTCGAGCGCGGCTTGCACGGGGAGATGGACTACATGGCGCGCCACGGCCTGCGGCGGGCGCGCCCCCGGGAGCTCGTGCCGGGGACGCTGCGCGTCATCGGCGCGCGCATGGACTACCTGCCCGCGGCGGCCCCCGCCGCGACGGTGCTCGCCGACGGGACGAAGGCATTCGTCTCGCGCTACGCGCTCGGGCGCGACTACCACAAGGTCCTGCGCGGGCGGCTGCAGGCGCTCGCCGACCGCATCGGCGCCGCGGTGGGCGAGTTCGGCTACCGCGTGTTCACCGACTCGGCGCCGGTGCTGGAGGTGGAGCTGGCGACCCGCGCGGGGCTCGGCTGGCGCGGCAAGCACACCCTCGCGCTCGCGCGCGAAGCCGGTTCGTACTTCTTCCTCGGCGAGATCTACACCGACCTGCCGCTACCGGCCGATGCGCCGGTCGGCGCGCACTGCGGCACCTGCGCGCAGTGCCTCGACGCGTGCCCGACCGGCGCGATCGTGGCGCCGTACCGGCTCGACGCGCGCCGCTGCATCTCGTACCTCACGATCGAGCTGAAGGGGTCGATCCCGGTGGAGCTCCGGCCGCTGGTCGGCAATCGCGTGTACGGCTGCGACGACTGCCAGCTAGTGTGTCCGTGGAACAAGTACGCGCAGGTTTCGGCCGAGCCGGATTTCCGCGTGCGCGAGGGGCTGGACGACGTCACGCTCGTTGAGCTCTTCGGCTGGACCGAGAGCGACTTCCGCAGCCGGCTCGCGGGCAGCGCGATCCACCGCATCGGCTACGAGCGCTGGTCGCGCAACCTCGCGGTCGGGCTGGGGAACGCGCCGACCGCGGAGGAAGTCGTCGCGGCGCTCCGGGCGCGCGCGGACGACCCGTCGGCGCTCGTGCGCGAGCACGTGGCGTGGGCGCTCGCGCGGCACGGAGCCGCTTAGCCCTTCGGATCCGGCACGAACCGCCCGCCCGGGAACGGGCTCGGGACGCCGACCGGCGTCGGGCCGGGAATGACGCCGCGCGCGACGAGGTTCGCGTGGGTGTCGTAGTAGATCGTGAGCGTCTCGGTCGGGTAGGGCGTCGCGCGACGGAAGTTCGTGTAGACGACCTCGGAGCGCTCGCGCTCGCCGTGACCGGTGCCGATTCGCTCCTCGCGCTCGACGAGCCGGCCGCGGTTCGCTTCCTTGGCGACCGGGCTCTCGGCGGACGGCGCCGCGGGTACGCCGGACGCCGCGTCGGCCTGCGCCCGGGCTTCGGCTCCGGCCGGCGCGTCGCCGCGCCGCGACTGCGGCGCCATCGGCTGCGGCACGGGTCGCGGCCGCTGCCACTCGCGGAACGCGGCGACGCCGATCACGCCGGCGTGGTCCGGGCGGTCGGTGCGCGCGGCGTAGCTGTCCGGAAGGCGGGTGAAGTAGAACGCGGCGACCTCGGTCATGCTCTTGCGCCAGCCGTTGATCTCGAACGACTGCCCGGGCGCGAGCACGTAGCCGTTCTGGTCGGGGTTCGCGCTCTCGCCGGTGACGACGTTGATGCCGTCGACCGAGACCACCGT
>WBZO01004289.1_pt1 | contig 15546 bp, 14 predicted proteins | sample 5204261 | NCBI WGS metagenome assembly WBZO01 (sample SAMN12412400, study PRJNA552823) | activated sludge metagenome | isolation source: activated sludge from anammox sidestream of wastewater treatment plant... | place: USA: North Carolina | collected 2017-09 | reverse complement strand
ATTCAATCTGATAAACCGTATGACTTCCATATCTATAATCCATGCCACACCTCCTGTGTGGCATATTCTCGCAGCTAAAGCTGACCGGCTGAAGCCGGTGGTTTTAACCTTATGATGGACAATAAAGAAAACAAAAATGGGTAATTCTTGACCCGCGAGTCTATGGCATGAGGAGATTTTAAAGCAAGATCAAATGTAGGTTTATATTGTTCCTGATAGAAAGCCTGAATCTTTGTTTTTTCAATATATTCTTCCTGATCACCTTTTTTATAATAGGTACCAAGATTAATTGTATTAGAGTGTCTCAAAGCAAGAGATTCAAGACCTAGGTTTAGGGGATCGAATGCATGCTCAAATAATCCCTGTAAATACATGACACAATCATTTATGCTATTAAATGTGGCTGCTTTACTTACAGCTTGAGCGTCCTCAAAATTAGCTATAATTAATTCATAATCTGGATTTCTTTTAGTTTCTCTTACAATGTTTACTTTCACCGTATGACAGTTCTTCAAGTAATGAAACAAAATTTCTCTGGTCATACTCTCAACAGTATCTAGCTTGAATTCCACACGATCTAGGCGATCATGAAGGGTTCTGTCGTATAAAGCCATTTGCTCAGATATTTTTCCGAGCGTTTCCATAATCTTCTTCTGTCCTTCGATTATCTGATCAAGCTTTTTGTCTATTACAGCAAACCTTTTCTCAATGAAATCCAGTAATTGTTTATGTCTTTCTGAAGCAGGATCAGCTGGGCTTTTTCCAAATAATCCCGAAACGCCGACAATAGCGCCCAAATAGTTCTGCGATACGATATTAGATACAACCCCAGCAACTGCACTGGCAGTTGAAATTGCAGGAATCAGATCACCTCCAACTCCAAGGTTTTTTGCAATTTGTCCTATGCTATTGAACGTAGAAACCACATTATTTATATCTGAGAGAAGTTGTTCTTTTTTTTGCTGTCCAGTGATAACTGTAATGAGTTCCTTACGTTGATTCTCATCGAGAGAATCCTTCAAATGCCCAGACTGCAACATCATTAATTTCTCAGAAGGTGATGCTTTACTAAAAAGCATTTCTGACACTGCTTGGATTTGCTGTGTATTATTTTTTGTTGTATCTTTTAATGAACTAAGCGCATCATTTGCAGCATCTAGTGCACTTTGTGTGTCACTAATTTTTTTACTAATATTAGTTAAAGATAAATCAGTCTTTTTTGTGTAGTCGGAAAGTTGTCTCCCGATATCTGTCAAACCGTTTTTAGTAGCTTCAATGTCGGCTCCATGTTGAGCAAGTCGCTCTAACTCGATCTTATCTGTATTAATTATTGTATCGATTACAGCTGCCTCGACAATCCCTTGAGCTTGAGAGTCTCCACCCAGTGTTGTTTGTATATCAGAAAGCAACTGTAAGCTATCTAATGCTTCTTTTATTTCTTTCGGTTCTTTTTTTTGGAGAGATTCATAATCTAAGCCTTTATCATCTCTGAAGCGATCGATGTTTGCCGCTAGCAGCTTTCTACTGTTTTCATCGGCTTTGCTCCTCAATTCATCCATCGCCACATTCTTAACCCATCGTACAGCACTAGTTGCAAGAATAGCGCTTCCCCCAGTCGCTAATTCAGTACCAGTTATTGCCAATTCAAATGAAGCATCCAACATACCAATACCTGCTTTTTGTGTTTGAATAGCAGTCTGATATGAAGAAACCATTTTATTTAAGGAATCTTTTACCTCGTCCCCTGTAATTTTTGGGGGAGAAGCAGATTTTGCCGCGTCGGTTATCGCTCCCATCATGGCAATACCATATTTTCCTAAAGCTTCATATATCTCCGAATTACTTGGTGAGTGTGATGACTTTTCAGCTCTGATACTCCCAGAAAAGGCCAGCAAGATAATTAATACAAGGCAACAATATGTCATTAAATTATGACAAATGATTACTGCAGGTCTCAGGTTAATTTTAGACATGGTTATTTAAATTTGACCAATTATTGTCATGGCGTATTCACTTTAAATAGTGAATTGATTTTAAGCACTTTTTATCTTAAACCATTTAAATCACTTAACAGTCTGGCATAGCCAGTCTGTTCCCATTCCATGCGCAAGAGCAAAGCTGTTGTGCCTAATTTTAGCATTCAGCATTTAAATTTTTTGCCGTAAATTTTGTAGCAAGCTAAAAATCAAATTTAAACTATTACTGTTCTGATTACTTGTCAAATTTAATTACTACGGCAATTCAGCATGAGCGAAGTCTATTACGCTAAGGGCATTATGGCAAAAAATCTCCGAGCATTTCTTCAATTTTGGCCATTGGTTGCAATTGGAATCGAAGATACCAAGAAATCGATAAATGATTGTGATGACCGGCTCTTTGATAAAGAAGACGAAGAGTTCAGTTGGTGCTATTTGTACGAGCTTCCCACTAAAGACCTTACAGTTTTATTTTGTACCGGGCTTTTGCAGTTTGTTTCACTGGAGCAAATTTTGGGTTGGTTCAAACAGATGTCCGATTGCCCTGGAAACATTGGAGCATTGCCGGATATTTACAATCAGGTGCAAAGCCATTTTGATGCACGGCCAAATCCGACTAAAGACGATCTTGAATTATTGCGCCCTTCTCTCCCTGAGATTAGTGCTGCTTTCATTGCCGTGCAGTATTCTCTGTGGTGCGTGCTTTATCACGGGTGCTTCCTGAATGAATTAATCGAACGGGCTCGCAACGGTGACAACAAAGCCTTAATTGATGCCATAAAGATTGATACTTCTATTATTGGTTGTCCAACTGCTGTTGGAAAAATAAGCAAGGCTACGCTACTACACGATGTGAAGTTTTTTGCAAAGCTAAAATCTGCCATTAATGGCAAGAAAGAGAAACTCAAACAAGACAACTTCCAAAAAATGCGCTTGGTCTTTGAAGTGCTTTATGAAGCTGGCGCATTACGCCTAACTGATAAGCAACTCTATCAATTATTTGTCGAGGAATTAGAGCTCTATGCCGCCAATTCAAAAGGTGGCGGTAGTGAGAAAGCGTTGCGTAAATTTGCTGATACTTACATGAAGAAAAACGCAACCACCTAAAAATTCATTTTTTGAGTGGATTACTTTTTTTGAGTTGATATACAAAATCTCTATCCATTGCGATGTTAGCAATGTTTGCATAATCACTATGGATAAGGATTTTTATCATGAACAAAGAAATTAGTGTTTCACTTGATACTGTAACATTCAAAAAAATTGAAACCGCCGAGCCAACGCAGAAGACGACGAGCTTTAGCGAGGAGGAGAGATGCGAGGGCGAGGTGGAAAGAGATTTGACGGATACATCGCATCAGGCTGACTCATCCGCACAGGGTACGCCATCTTGTAACACAGTACCCTCAAACGACAACCCTAAACATTTCAAACCCCTGCTTTACGGAATAGATAGTCTTTATCTTTCTTATTATGGGCAATTGTCTGAAGATTGGGATAGCAAATTATCTGAATTAAAAGAAAAAGCGCAATCGGAAGATGAGAAAGTGCAAGCCTTGGCGCAAGTCGCTATCGGTTCTCACCTATTTGAAGTTAGTTATAGAGGATTTCCGCGTTTTCCCTACGTCCTGTCGGATAATTGCTTTTTCATTAAACTGAATCGCAGCCAATCCAGCAAGCTGCCGATGGCGCATGTTCAGGTTTCCAGCGAATATCTAGCAGCGGTCGGTGCTGAAGCGGCTGAGAAAGACTTGCGCTTTGTCGTGAATACGCTGGGATTAGTACTTGATACACCCGGTGTCAGCCGCGCCGATTTATTTCTGGATTTTGTCTGCATCGATAATCTTTCTGAAATTCATCATTCCGATTGGATCACTAGAGCCAATTTGATGGCGAAATACTTCGATTGCCGTCTGGATGATCCTTTTACCGGTTGGGTTATTGGCATAGGCGGCGATTTGCATGCCCGCTTGTATGAAAAAGTAGTCGAAATTAAAACCAAGTCTCATAAAACCTGGCTGTTTTCTTTATGGGAAAGCAACGGCTGGCAAGCTGACGAAAAAGTCTGGCGCATTGAATTCCAGGCTGAAAAGCAATTGCTCAAACAACTCGGAATTATCGGTCTATCTGAGTTACAGTGTAACCATGCTGCGCTATGGCATTATTTCACCCATGATTGGTTGCGTCTTTCCATCCCGAGTTTGACTGACAGTAAGCGCAATCGCTGGCCGAATCATCCATTATGGGGCGATATTTCCAATATCTACTCATTTCCTTCCGATCAACCGCGCTTAAAACGTTTTTCTATTGGCAGACTGCCGCACGATGAACGAATCTTCGTGCATGGCCTGGGCGGCCTTACGTCTTTTATGGCTCGAGAGGGTATTGAGGATTTTAGTGAAGGTGTCGGTGAATATCTGCATCAAGCTACACAATACCATGCCAGAAAGAATGAAAATCTTCAGCGTTATATTCGTCGCAAGGTAAAAGCTAAGGGCAGAAAATATAACACCATCAATAATCGCGAAAATCTTGCAGAAACCATTCAGGAAAGAAAGCAAGGGGCAAAAGCTTATCAGAGTGCGAGGGATGGCGAATGAAAACATTCAATCTTGAAGAAGCCGCCCTATTCCTTAAACTGCACCGCGAAGAAGTACGCCGCCGCACCAAGGCCGGAATAATTCCGGGTGTTAAATTGGGCAAATGCTGGGTATTTATTGAAGATGATCTTGTCGCCTACCTGCGCTCGTTATATGCTACCCCTCGGCAAGCGTTGCAAGTAGGACATGAGGAGAAACAATTATGTCACTCTTTAAACGCGGTAAGACGTGGTGGATTAGTTTCACCACACCAAGCGGCGAGCGAATTAGATGCTCTGCTGCAACTGAAGATAAAACCCAAGCACAAGAATTCCACGACAAGCTGAAAGCAGAATCTTGGCGGGTCGTGAAACTGGGGGATAAGCCAAAACGCACCTGGGATGAAGCAGCCTATAAATGGCTGATGGAAACAGAGCATAAAGCTTCACATAAGCAGGATATGAAGCAGGTTGCATGGATTCAACAGTTTTTTAGAGGTCGCTTACTTTCTGAATTAACTCGGGAAGTGATCGCTGAAGTGGGTGAAGTGAAGCGCAAGGAAACTTCACCTTCAACGGCTAACCGCTATTTAGCAACAATACGGGCTATTTTGCGCCGTGCTGCCCTTGATTGGGAATGGATCGATAAAGCACCGTTTATCCGGTTGTATAAAGAACCTAAACGGCGTATTCGTTGGATCGAACCAGAGCATGTAAAAATGCTTCTTGATGAATTACCGGAGCATTTAGTTGATTTGGTTAAATTCTCGCTTTGTACGGGGTTACGCAAACGAAATGTAACTGATCTGGAATGGTCGCAAGTTGATCTGCAAAGAAACGTTGCATGGATACATGCAGATCAAGCTAAAGGAAGAAAAAGTATTCATGTTTCGCTAAATGCTACGGCAATGGAAATATTGCGAAAACAAATTGGCAAACATCCGATAAGGATTTTTACTTATCGAGGAAAATCAATTAACCAAGTGAATACTAAAGCTTGGCGTAGAGCATTGGAACGAGCTGGAATCGAAAACTTCCGCTGGCATGATCTGCGGCATACCTGGGCGAGTTGGTTAACTCAAAAAGGTGTTCCGTTAAACGTGATTCAGGAGATGGGGGCTTGGGAATCAACTGAGATGGTGAAACGTTATGCTCATTTGGCACCCGAGCAATTCAGGAAACATGCGTTGGTTGTAGATGATCTCCTGAATGACACAATTCTGGCACAAGGAGAAAATTAGAAGGCCATTAAATTAATATAACTTATTGATTTAATGGTGCCGACACCAAGAATCGAACTCGGGACCTTCTGATTACAAATCAGCTGCTCTACCATCTGAGCTATGCCGGCAATTAGGCAAGAATAATCGGACAGATTTATTTGATTATTCTAAGTTTTGGTTGGTGCACTTTCTTTTCTTCAAAGATTTGGGTATTTTGATTAAAACTTCTATTTTCCAAGCTTTCTATATTGTTTCTATTTTCAATGTCATCTGGAGAAAAAGTAATTCCTTGATTAACTTCCTTAGCGAATATCCCTTTAATCGCATCCAAAGGAATATCTAACCTTTTTGCAATACCGCTGAATCTAGCCGTGAAACTCAAGCCATCATTACTGATATTCAATTCATGTACAGCGATCGCACTGATATTGAATACTATTTCGTTATCTCTCACATATTCTTTTGGAATATCTAACTCTTTGAAGACTTTGACAGAAATATATGGCGTAAAACCGTTATCGCTACACCAGTCATAAATAGAGCGGATTAAATAGGGTTTGGTAGATTGATTCATCATTTGCGCATGACTTTTTCGGATGCCGATAATGCATCAATGAACAATGGGCGGCTAAATAATCTCTCGGAATACTTTAATAAAGGCGCCGCTTGTTTAGGAAGTTTTATTCCAAAATATTCCAAACGCCATAATAAAGGAGCAATTGCAACATCAAGCATCGAAAACTCATCACCAAGCATGAATTTCTGTTTTTCAAAAACTGGAGAGATCATCGTTAGATTTTCTGCAATCACCGCTCGAGCCTTGTCTATGGCCTTTTGGTCGTCTCCCTCAAATGCATCGATATGACAGAACAACTCCTGTTCAAAACGAAACAACAGTAATCTGGCACGCGCACGCATCACAGGATCTGCAGGCATTAACTGTGGGTGCGGAAAGCGATCATCGATATATTCATTGATAATATTCGATTCATACAAAACCAGATCGCGTTCCACAAGCACAGGCGCTCTACCATAAGGACTCATAACAGCCAAGTCTTCTGATTTATTATTGGGGTCAACATCAATCACTTGGAAATCCATATCTTTCTCGTGCAGTACAATTCTGCATCGATGACTATAGGGACATGTAATCGTTGAATATAGCGTCATCATAACTTCAATCTCTGACTAAATCACCCGCACATTCAGGCAAGCTTGAAGTCTTAATGAATATCTCTCCAATACTCTTTCTTCAGCACATATGACAAAGCAAACATGAACAGCAGAAAGATCATCACTTTGGTACCCAATTCTATCCGGGCATTTGCATGCGGCTCACCCAAATAAACCAGATAATTAACCAAATCGCCAACGAATTTATCATAATCGGCTGTAGTCATTTGACCTGGCTTATCAAGCATTAAGCTTTTTTGATCGCCTTTCACTACCAATCGTTGCTCGCCTTGGAATTGATACAAGACATGAGGCATTGCAACACGATCAAATACAAAATTGTTCCATCCAGTGCTTGTAGCATCATCCCGATAGAATGCTCGCAAGTAGGTATATAGCCAATCAGCTCCTCGCGAACGCGCAATAACTGACAAGTCTGGTGGAACGACACCGAACCATTCTTGCCCTTCTTTTTTACGCATTGCAGATAACATCAAATCACCAACTTTTTGCCCTGTAAATACTAATTTATCCAGGACTTCTTCATTCGATAATCCGATATCGCGGTGTCTGTTGTAGCGCATATAACTTGCACCATGACATGTTAAACAGTAATTCACAAAGGTTTCTGCACCACGCTGCAAAGAAGCATTGTCAGTAATATCAACCGGGGCTCTATCTAATGGAACATCTGATTCAGCTGCATTAGCATTCCCAAATGGAACCATACATAAAATTAATAAAGCGATCGTTAATTTCATCATTTTTTTACTCTTGTAGTCTTTTGGGCTCAGGTTTTGTCTTATCTATCTTGCTATACCATGGCATCAAGATAAAGAATGCAAAATATATTACGGTGAAAATTTGCGCAAGCAACGTATACATAGGTGTTGGTGATTTTGTTCCAAGCCAACCCAATACAAAAAAGCTAATAACAAACAGCGTCAATGCAATCTTGAAGTATGGTCCTTTATAGCGAATCGATTTAACAGGACTTCGATCCAACCATGGTAGGAAACAAAAAATGACTACTGAACCGGCCATTAATATGACACCCCACAATTTAGCATCAATTCCGAGAAAATTGACCGTTACAGCCCTAAGCATTGAATAGTAGGGAGTAAAATACCAAACCGGTGCAATATGGTCGGGTGTTTGCAAAGTATTCGCAGGAATGAAATTATTATATTCCAAGAAATATCCACCCATTTCAGGGGCAAAGAAAATAATTCCACAGAACACAAATAGAAAGACCACCACACCTACAATATCTTTAACCGTGTAATAGGGATGAAATGGTATGCCGTCTACTGGAATACCTGTTGACGGGTTTTTGTTTTCTTTGATCTCAATCCCGTCCGGATTATTGGATCCAGTTTCATGCAAGGCCAGAATGTGTACGAATACCAGTACCAGCAGTACCAGCGGTAATGTCACAACATGATAGGCAAAAAACCGATTAAGCGCCGCATCTGAAAGTGTGAAGTCACCCAATAGCCATTGCTGGAGCGTATCGCCGATAGCCGGTATCGCACCAAACATACTCACAATCACCTGCGCTCCCCAGTATGACATTTGTCCCCATGGCAGAATATAGCCCGTGAAAGCCAAACTCATGAGAACGAAAAATATGCACATCCCCACCAACCACAGGAGTTCCCGCGGTTTTCGATATGAACCGTACATCATCCCCCGGAACATGTGCAAGTAAACAACCACAAAAAACATCGATGCGCCGGTTGAATGCATATATCTGATTAACCAGCCATATTCCACATCGCGCATGATATATTCAACCGATGCGAACGCTTGACTCGCATCAGGTTTATAATTCATCGTCAGGAAAATACCGGTTAGCAACTGATTAACCAAGACCAATAAAGCCAAGGAACCAAAAAAATACCAGAAATTAAAATTCTTAGGTGCGTAGTATTCGGAAAGATGCGCTTTCCAATTCGATGTCAATGGAAAACGCTTATCAATCCACTCTATCATGGAATTAAACATATTACTCATTTACGCAGATCCCTCACTCTCAGATCCAATTAAAAGACGACTATCACTTAGATAAACATGTGGCGGCACAACCATATTCGTCGGAGCCGGTACACTTTTATAAACGCGACCTGCCAAATCAAATTTCGAACCGTGACATGGACAGAAAAAGCCGCCTAGCCAATCAGGCCCCAAATCTGCGGGAGCGACATCTTTTCTGAATACGGGGGAACATCCCAGATGCGTACAAACGCCTTCGGTAACAAGTATTTCCGGCTTGATAGAACGCGTGCGATTTCTGGCATATTCAGGTTGCTGATTCTTTTCAGAATTCGGATCAGCTAATTGATCCTCTAATTTTGCAAGCGTCTCAAGCATATCTGGTGTGCGATTTAATACCCACACGACCCTGCCACGCCATTCAACCATCATAAGCATCCCCGGTTCAAGCTTGGATATATCCACCTCTACCGGTGCCCCCGCCGCTTTTGCTCTTTCGCTGGGCATCATACTCAATAAAAAAGGCGTTGCAATCGCAGCGCCCGCTATACCACCCGCTACAGAAGTCGCAGCGACTAAAAACTTTCTCCTGCCGCTCATCTTATCATTGATGCTGAAACTATCTGCCATCATATTCAATCATTCCATCAGTAATTATCTCGAGTAACCCTATAAAAACAAAGGATAATATTAAGAACCCCAACTGTTTTCGTTCACTTCCTTAACGCGCCAACCACAAAAGCGCGCAGTATACCACAATCGTTTCAAGGATAATAAGATTCTTCTTCCACTCATAATCACCAAAAAATAAGTACGTTTTGAAGTAATTACTTAATCTTCCCATGACATTGTTTATATTTCTTACCCGATCCACATGGACAAGGCTGATTTCGACCTATTTTTTCATTTGAGCGTACGAACGGCTGGGCTTTATCATTCTGGATTTCCTCATTCCCCGAATCCTCTTCAAAAATTCCCGGAGTACCATGATGAAATTCAATTTTCTCAGGAGGCCGCAATGTTTCAGATGCTGCATCAACCTGCTGTTCATTTTTAATTTGAACAGCAAGAAGTATCCTTGTAACTTCATTTTTGACTTCTTCAAGCATATTAGTAAAAAGCTCGAAAGCTTCACGTTTATACTCTTGCTTCGGATTCTTTTGCGCGTAACCACGTAAATGAATGCCCTGGCGTAAATGGTCCAATGCAGCCAGATGTTCTCGCCAATGCGAATCAAGAATTTGCAGCATTACCACTCGTTCATAATGATGCATAATCTCTGCACCGACGAGCTGCACCTTGGCTTGATAATTTTCCTCTGCGGAATTAAGAATGCGTTCAAGCAAATTTTCTTCATGCAATTCAGGTTCTTTCTCGAGCCATTGCTGTATCGGGAAATGTAGTTGATAGTCCACCGCAAGCACTTTCTCTAATCCTGTCACATCCCATTGCTCTTCGACGCTTTGCGGCGGAATGTGGGTGTAGAATTGACCACTCAGGACACTTTCCCGAATTGCTGCAATGGTCTCCGAGATATCGTGATCTGCTTCCAGCAATTCATTTCGCTGCTGATAGATAACATTGCGTTGATCATTGGCCACATCATCGTATTCCAGCAACTGCTTGCGCATATCAAAATTTCTTGCTTCAACTTTGCGTTGCGCGTTCTCAATTGCACGCGTGACCCATGGATGCTCGATGGCTTCTCCTTCCGGCATCTTCAATCGATTCATAATATTGGCGACGCGATCAGAGGCAAAAATACGCAACAACGGGTCTTCCAATGAGAGAAAAAAACGACTCGAACCAGGATCTCCTTGCCTACCAGAACGCCCGCGCAACTGATTATCTACACGCCGAGACTCATGACGCTCCGTTCCCACAATATGCAAACCGCCTTTACTGAGAACTTCTTGGTGCGTAACTTTCCATTGTTCGTAGATTTCATGTATGCGCTTTTCTTTATCTGCTTCACTTAACTTGTCATCATGACGTATCCGCTCAATTTCTGGCTCGGGATTACCCCCCAGTACGATGTCAGTGCCTCGACCTGCCATATTGGTTGCGATCGTAACCATTTTGGGACGCCCTGCCTGTGTCACAATCAGCGCCTCGCTGGCGTGTTGTTTTGCGTTCAAAACTTGATGAGGCAATTTTTCCCGGTCGAGTAATTTTGATAACAATTCATTATTCTCAATGGAAGTTGTACCCACCAAAACCGGCTGGCCGCGCTCATAACAATCCTTGATTTCATGAATGATGGCCTCATTTTTTTCTTTCGTGGTGCGATAAACTAAGTCCATACGATCTTCGCGGATCATCGGTTTATGCGTTGGAATGATAATTGTTTCCAGGCCATAGATTTGCTGAAATTCCGCAGCTTCCGTATCAGCGGTACCCGTCATACCGGATAATTTGTGATACATGCGGAAATAGTTTTGAAAGGTAATTGAAGCCAGTGTCTGATTTTCTTTTTGAATTGCAACGCCTTCCTTCGCTTCAACGGCCTGATGCAATCCATCGGACCAGCGCCGACCGGCCATTAACCGCCCGGTAAACTCATCGACGATAATGACTTCACCATTCTGAACAACATAATGTTGATCCTTAAAATACAAGCTATGTGCGCGCAAACCCGCATTTAAGTGATGAATCAGGTTGATGTTTGCAGGATCATAGAGACTGGTGCCCGATGCAAGCAAACCGGCTGATGCCAGCAACTTTTCGGCGTGTTCAAATCCTGCTTCGCTCATCGTCACTTGATGAGATTTTTCATCAACACTGTAGTCGCCGGGACTATCTTCATTCTCTTGTTTCGCCAGTTTTGGAACCAGAGCATTGATTCGCACATAAATTTCAGTATCACCCTCAGCTTGCCCTGAGATAATTAATGGCGTCCGGGCTTCGTCAATCAAAATCGAATCCACTTCGTCGACAATTGCAAAGTTCAGCACCCGTTGCACACGCTCATTGGCATGTGTCACCATATTGTCACGCAGATAGTCAAAACCGTATTCGTTATTAGTGCCATAAGTAATATCGGCCGCATAGGCTGCTTGTTTTTCATCGTGCGGCATCTGGGCAAAAATAACGCCAACATTCATCCCCAGCGCCTGATAAATTTTCCCCATCCATTCAGCATCACGTTTGGCCAAATAATCATTGACAGTAACAACATGAACGCCGTGGCCTGACAGCGCATTTAAATAGGCCGGCAACGTCGCCATCAGCGTTTTACCCTCACCGGTCCGCATCTCGGCAATCTTACCCGCGTGAAGCACCATTCCTCCAATCAGTTGCGCGTCAAAATGACGCATCTGCAATACCCGCTTACCGGTCTCGCGCACCACGGCAAAAGCTTCCGGCAATAATGCATCCAACGACTCGCCATTTTGAACGCGCTGCTTGAATTCGTCTGTCTTAGCGCGCAAATCAATATCCGACAAAGCTGCAACTGCCGGTTCCATCTCATTAATGGCACGCACGGTCTCTGTATATTGCTTGATCATCCGATCATTGCGACTGCCAAAAAGCTTCTTGAGTAAATTGCCTAGCATAAGTCTCTAATGAGTTTGAATAATTAATTAAAAAACAAAGGGTGAGCTAAATTCTCACCCTTCAATCAGTTGTACATTCCGAAAATTCAATTTAACTCGATTTTTTTAAAAATTTAGACGGATTCTGCGGTTTATCTTTATCCCGGATTTCAAAATGCAAATGCGCTCCCGTTGAACGTCCGGTATTGCCAACTTCACCGATTTTCTGGCCTTGCAATACTACCTCGCCACGCGCAACAACCAGTTTTGATGCATGCGCATACCGGCTAACCAGATCATCGCCATGGTCAATTTCGATCATATTACCATATTCGGGATGACGATCCGAATAGATCACCACCCCGCCGGCCGCCGCTTTTATCGGGGTTCCAATTTCCGCAGCAAAGTCGACACCTTCGTGAAAAGCTTTTTTGCCGGTAAATGGATCAATCCGGTACCCGAATCCGGAAGAATACCAATCGGTTTCAACCGGCATTTCAGAAGGCAGCACAAACTTGGTTACCCTGCCGTAGCGCAGCAAAGAATCCAATGCGCCCAGCTTATCCGCTCTCTCGTCCAGCAAATTGGATAATTCCTGGAGTTTCTGATCAAATTCATCAACGGTCAGATCTTCGGATAACACATTATTACGCGCACCGCCTTGCCCCGGAATCTCTTTAAATGACAGATCCCTTGTTTTAATTCCGGTTGATTCCGCCAAGCGCTCGCCTAATGCATCCAAACGTAACAATTGCGCTTGCATCTGGCCCAACTTGCTAGCCATAATGTTTAAATTATCCTGTAAATGCATCTGGATTTTCTGATGCCTTTCCTCTTGAGGATTGACCAGTATCGTTCTCAATAAAGGCGCTTCGATGCGGTCAGCATACCGCAAAGAAATAAAATTTAGGATTAAAGCTAATGTTATGATAATAATTGAAAATATGGCAATTGATAAAATGATATTCGTTTTGGTTAATGCCAGCTTTCGCGCTCGCTCAGAATTATTTGCTATCAAAATAATATTCATACTTCTTCTCACTGGATATTTTTTAAATAACCATGCCCCCTCATAAAGTTGATTCTTATCTTAATCTGCTAGGCAAGACACCTGAATATGCGGACTTGCTAACATTAGCCCGTCAATTGCTTAAGGACCAGTCAACCTTCCACAAACTAATCCCAATCCAGATGGCACAATACTGCCGCCTTAGTCGGATTATTAATGGCAAATTAACCATATTGGCTGAAAATGGCGCCATTGCAGCAAAACTTAAGCAGTTATCACCATCGCTGCTTCGCAAACTGCAACAATACGGATGGAAAGTTACTTCATTTCAAATATTGGTGCAAGCACAAAACTCGACAGAAGAAAAAAAATATATTAAGAAACATACAGATATAAGAAAACCAAAACTTAGTGAACATGGCAAAGCATGCTTCAATCAACTCGCCGCAACTCTGCCAGATTCTGAATTAAAGAAAGCTATTGATTCATTGGTAAAAAAACTAGAGATGACTAAAAACATTTGATCATCAACTACCATGCACTGGTTGCTTTATTTTTTACTCAACCGGAAATTACAAATTCATAGCACCCCGGTTTACTCTTTTTGCGATCACCGGTAATAGATCGTCGATATCAATCGGATCTTGTGAGCATTCATACCCTGATTAACCATTGCATAACCCGGGTCAATTACATTCCCCTTTGTATTGAAGTGAAACACCGGCAGAAGCTGCTTCGCAGGCATTACCGTATGTCTTGCCATCGCAACCGCAAACCGGAGCGTACTGTTTGGTACAGGCCATCGGTTTAACTTTGCATGTCCCTTCTTTCCCGGAAACGCTGCACTGTCCTACCTCGAATTCACAATATTGGTTAACATCCGGACATAGTTTTCCCTGAATACCGCCACAACTCAACGACCGGATCGTCCCACTGGACTCACAACCCTGGGTTACCAACATTAACCAGAGCAAAACCAGGTTGCGAACCAATCTTGTCACTTTAAATCCTTGTTTATAAGAAATTAGCACTCGATCTACAGAATTGTATCGATCAAAATCTTGATGCGGTTAAAGAAACATCCGCGTTCCGCCAAGCCTGATCGAACGCTTTCTGTATTTCGCCATAATCCTTACCTTGCATTTGCAAGCTTTGTTTCAAACCCAGCAACGCCCATCCGTTTTTTGGGAATTTCTTGAGATTATCGCGATAAACCATCTCCGCTTGTATGAAATCTCCAGCTTCAATTAGCGCTTTGCCTAACGAAAGCTGGATCGGGTAATACCAGAACGGCGGTTCCATGTATGGCAATTGATCCTGCAATAAAACCGCAGCTTTATAAGCGGTGATTGCTTTCGCATAATCCTTTCGCGCCATTAAAATCTCAGCCTGCACCAACTCATCGGCAATTTGCAACAATTGAGTGGCTGGATAGTCCTGTTCATCCAATGAACCAAGATCGGCATTTGTCCGAATCTTCGACAACAGTAAGTATTCTGCTTGCGCAGCTTCCGGATCACCCAGCTTGAGATACGCGATCGCCCGGGCATAGCGCCAGATCCCTTGAGAGAACTGCAATGAGCCGGAGGGTTGCGGTTGCTGCAATACTTCCTGCCACTTGCCGAAATTGGTCAAGGTCAGCACCGGAATCGTTTTCACAAATTCGACAACAGGAAACTGCTGTATCATCTCAAAGGAAACACTGGCCGCAACTTTGTCCGCGGCTGCTATCGCCGCTTCGCTTCGCCCCTCCATGCTATAAGCCGCCCAAAGGAAATGGAGATTATGCGGATAATACGCAGCCGTATAAAAGCTTTGCACTTTGCAATTTGCAATATACGTTTCATCAACGGCTACCGCCCTGGCATTCGCTTCCGCAGCATCGTGATAGCGCCCGATGCGCCAATAAATATGTGACGGCATATGCACTATTGATCCGGCCATTAAATAGTTTTAAGCGGCATATTTTACATATGGATCTTGGAAGTAAGAAGCAACACGCTCTGGATTGTTCTCCAGCATCGTCATGTGATCGTTGGCAGCGTTACGCAATTTT
>WBZO01004287.1_pt1 | contig 15548 bp, 12 predicted proteins | sample 5204261 | NCBI WGS metagenome assembly WBZO01 (sample SAMN12412400, study PRJNA552823) | activated sludge metagenome | isolation source: activated sludge from anammox sidestream of wastewater treatment plant... | place: USA: North Carolina | collected 2017-09 | reverse complement strand
ATGGCACGTCGACGTGTCGACGGGCTGCGCCATGCGAGCCGCGGGCCGGTAGCGACGGCAATAGTTGGGCGCGCAAAGATACGAGCCGCCCTTGGTGACCCGCCGCGGAATGTGCAGGTGCGGCGTCGCCGGGTCGATACTGGCATCGCGCTCGCCACCGCGGGGATTGTCGAGCGTGCAACAGGGTTTCATGGCACGGTCGAAGTCCCGGTAGAAGTCGGCGGTCCACTCCCACACGTTGCCGGTCATCTCGAACAGGCCATGACCGTTCGGCGGAAACGCGCGCACGGGTGCGGTCCACAAGTAGCCATCCTCGCACGTGTTCTGCCACGGGAAGGCGCCTTGCCAGGTGTTGGCGAGCGGCACCCCGTCCGGCATCCATTCGTCGCCCCACGCGTACTGTGCCGCATGAAGGCCGCCGCGCGCCGCGTACTCCCATTCGGCTTCGGTCGGCAGCGCCTTGCCGGCCCACGTCGCATACGCTTGCGCATCCTCGTACGCGACGTGCACGACGGGATGGTCCCAGGCGCGATCGAGCCCGCTGCCCGGACCGCGCGGATGCCGCCAGTTTGCCCCGGCGACGTAGCGCCACCATTGGCGATGATCGGAGAGGTCCACCGGCCCCGGTGGCGGCTCGAATACCGCCGACGACGGCACGAGGCGCGCGGGATCGGCGCCCGGATAGTCGGCCGCATTCGCCGGCCGCTCGGCGAGCGTGACGTAACCCGTCGCCGCCACGAATGCGTCGAATTGCGCGTTGGTCACGGCGGTGGCATCGATCCAGAAGGCGCCGACGCGCACCGCATGCGCGGGCGCCTCTTCGGGGTAGTGCCGGTCCGAACCCATGCGGAACGTGCCCCCAGGGAGGCGAATCATGTCCCCGGTCATGGCAGCGTCGATACGCGCGGCCATGAACGGTCAGATCCCCGCCCACCACTGGTAGCCCTGATCCTCCCAGTAGCCGCCGCGCCCCCCGCCGATCGCTGCAAACGATGCGACGAACTCGATGCCGGTGATGTACTTCGCGTGCTTGTAGCCCAACTGGCGCTCGACGCGCAACCGGATCGGCGCGCCGTTGGGAACCGGCAGCGGCGCATCGTTGAGCTCGTAGGCGAGGATCGTCTGTTCGTGCCGCGCGTCGTCGAGATCGATGCTCTCGTAGTAGAGGTCGGTCGGGTCATCCGACATGGGGTCGGCACAGTAGAAGACGACGTAACGCGCTTCGGGCTTGACCGCCACCGTATCGAGGAGCGCGGCAAGGCGCGCGCCCTTCCACTTCGCGATCGCGCTCCATCCCTCGACGCAATCGTGGCGGGTGATCTGCGTGCGTGACGGCAGGTCGCGCACCTGGGCGAGGGTGAGCCGCTGCGGGTGCGCACACAGGCCACCGACGTCGAGCGTGTACGTCGCAAAGCCGGATGCGACCCACGCAGCGTACTGCGCGGTCGCGGGATCGGCGGTGCCGTTGCTGCGAAACGTCGGCGAGCGATCCTCGGCGCTGAACTCCTGCGCCAGCGCCCGCCGGCCGACGACGCTGGCGATCGCCGCGTTGACCGACGTCGCCGCGTCCAGCACCTTGGGAAACCATTCGCTGCGCGACAGGTTGTCGCAGCCGGCGAGGGCAAGCCCCGAGACGGCGCCGACGCCGGCCCGCAGGAACGCGCGCCGCGGGTGACGCGGATGCGCTCGACGCAAGCGCTTCATGGCGAGGGCTCCGCCGGCAATCGGTAGCGGCCGGTGATCATCGCCCGCAGGTGATTCCACAGACCGTGGACCACGAGCTGGAAGATATGGATGAGCGCGAACGCGACGAGGAGCCAGGCAATGATGAAGTGCAGCGCACGCGCGCTCTGACGACCGCCCAGGAGATCGACCCAGCCGGCGAGCACGGCGTTGAACCACGGTGACATGGCAAGGCCGGTGATCACGGCCATCGGGACGAGGACGAAGATGACGGCGAGGTAGGCGAGCTTTTGCAGCACGTTGTAGCGCCGTGCCGCCGCACCGGTGGCCCGGCGAAAGCGCAGGTGGTCGCGCACCGACGCGCCGATGCCACGCAATTCCGCGCGGTCCGGAACGAGATCGCGCACGAGATGCCGGCTCGCGACGGCGTAGACGAGGAAGGCGACACCGTTCACGACGAACACCCACGCGAAGAAGAAGTGCCACAGGCGCGCCATCGAAAGCCACTGGACGCCGGGAAGCATGAGCCAGGGCGGGAAGGTCGAGGCGACCCATTCGCCGTCGGCATCGCGCCTGAGACCCAACCAGCCGGTGGTGTCGAAGCCGTGGCCACCGATCGACGTCACGCCCCGCGGCTCGCCATCGGCGTCGAGCTGCACCCCGATCTCGAGCGCATGCGCGGTGCCGTCGTAGGCGGACTTGCCGAAGTGCACGACCGGAAACGCATTGAAGATCTGCAAGCCGCTCATGAACAGCACGGTGAGCGCGACGACGTTGATCCAGTGCATGATGCGCACCGGCAGCGTATGCCGGTAGTAGAACGCTCCCGGGCGTGCGGTCGACGGCGCGGCGGCGATGGCGGTCATCGCGGCATTGTCGCACCGTGCCGGGGGCCGCACCGGCTTGCACGGCAAGCGGCACCGCCCTGCCGCGATCGCGGGACCTTACAATCGATCCCATGACCGACCACACCCCGCCGGGCGCGCCGACCCTCGACGCCACGCCGGCCGACGAGACGCCCTGGCCCGGCGTCGATGCTGCGCCGTACGCATCGCTCACCCCCGATCGCATTCTCGATGCCCTCGATGCCGTGGGAATCCACGGCGACGGCCGGCTCCTCGCGCTCAACAGCTACGAGAACCGGGTCTACCTCGTCTACTGCGATCGCGCGCCCGACGCCGCGACCTCGGTCGTGGTCAAGTTCTACCGCCCGCGGCGCTGGAGCGACGCCCAGATCGAGGAAGAGCACGCGTTCGTGCGCGAACTCGTCACGCATGAGGTTCCGGCCGTCGCCGCGATGGACCTCGGCGGGCGCACGCTGCATCACGACGGCGACCTGCGCTTCGCGGTCTTTCCGCGCGACGGCGGGCGCACGCCCGAGATCGACCAGCCGGCGACGCTCGCCTGGATCGGACGTTACCTCGGACGCATCCATGCGGTGGGCGCGCGGCGGCGCTTCGTGCACCGGCCCGCGCTCGACGTCGGCAGCTTCGGCGACGCGTCGCGCGCCTTCCTCCTCGACCGTGGCGTCGTTCCCGACGACCTGCGCGAGTCGTACGCCGCGGTCTCCGCGCTGGCGTTGGCCGGCATCCGCCGCTGTTACGAGCGCGCCGGACCCGTCGCCACGCTGCGCCTGCACGGGGACTGCCACGCCGCGAACATCCTGTGGACCGCCGACGGCCCGCATTTCGTCGACTTCGACGACGCGCGTACCGGTCCGGCAGTGCAGGACCTGTGGATGCTGCTGTCGGGCGATCGCGCGTCGATGACGCGCCAGCTGGGCGACGTGCTGTCCGGTTACGAGCAGTTTGCCGACCTCGACCGCCGCGAGCTCCACCTCGTCGAGGCGCTGCGCAGCCTGCGCCTGCTCCACTACGCGGCGTGGATCGCAAGGCGCTGGCACGATCCGGCGTTCCCCGCGGCGTTTCCGTGGTTCGCCACGCACCGCTACTGGCAGGACCGCATCCTCGAGCTGCGCGAGCAGGTCGCCGCGATGGACGAGGCGCCGCTCGTGGCGTGAGGGAGGGCGCCGGCGCGTCAGCGCGCCCAGTGGAAGAAGAGCAGGCCCCACGCGCCGACGGTCAGTGCGACCGCTCCGGCAAAGGCGGCGAGTGCCGCCCACCGCGCCGTTGCGCGCGGCACGTCGGCCAACTGGCGCCAGGCGAGCCAGAGGCTCCAGCCCGCACCCGCGGCGAGCAAGAACGCGCGCAGCGCCGGCACCGCGGAGGTCGCGAGGCCTTCGGCCCGCGCGAGCGTCACGGTGAGACTCGACAGGCCCAGAAAGACGCCGATCCCGGCGGGCGGGATGAGCGCGTAGGCGAGCCGCATCGCGTGCCGCACGCGCAGCACCGGATACGCGCGGGCGGCGAGCACGAGCAGGAGCGCCACCGCACCGCCCACGACGAGCGCGGTGACGCCGATGTAGGTGACGATGAGCGCGCCGTCGAGCCAGGTGAACACATCGTTACTCTCGGGATAGTGCGTGAGCATCCACCACGGCGCATCGGCGGTGAGGAGCCACGTCATGCCGTGATCGATCGCGCAATCGGCGGCGGCGAGCTTGAGCGACACGAACCACGGACTCGCGTTCCAGTGGAAGGCGCCGAGCGCCACACCGATGAGGCCGAAGACGATGAGTGCGGCGTCCCACCCGGACGCCTTGGCGAGCGGGAGCGTCGCGACCTCGTGGTTCGGTGGGCGCGCGGCGAGTTCGACCGCGCCGAGGTGCCCGCTGCAGCGTCCGCACATGTGGCACTCCGAGGGCCCCGTCATGTGCTTGATGCGCACCAGCGGTGCGCAGTTGATCGGGTGGATGGGGACGTGGCCCGCGTTGCGGTCCCACATCGCGCGGTCGATGCGAAAGGCCACCGGCGACACACGCGCAAGGACGTTGAAGACGCCGCTGACGGGGCACAGGTACCGGCACCACACGCGCTTCTCGCGGCCGTAGACGTAGCCCACGACGATCGCCGCGACCGTCGAGCCGCCTAATACCAGCAAGGCCGCCTTCGGATACTGGTACACGCTCACGAGCTGGCCGAAGAGCGTCGTCAGGACGAAGGCGACGAAAGGCCAGCCCCCCCAGCGCAGCCAGCGCGGTGGCGCACGGTGCAAGCCGACCTTCGACGCCGCTTCGGTGAGCGTGCCTTCGGGGCAGAACACGCCGCACCAGGTGCGCCCCATGACGAACATCGAGGCGATGACGAACGGCCACCACAGGCCCCAGAACGCCCACTGCGCAAAGACGGTGAAGTTGTCGAGCGCGTGCGCGTCGTTGCCCGGCAGCGGCAGCACCGCGGGGACGATGAGCAGGATCATGTAGGCGCCGACCACCCCCCACTGCACGCGACGGACGATCGGCTGATGCCGCGCGAGCCAGTCGCCGTAGCGCGCGAGGCAGCGGCGCGAGTGCCGGTCGCGCCGCGGCGTGGTGGTGGCGGTGAGCGCGCTCACGCTGCCTTCTTGCTCACCTCGTCGGGCGTACGCAGCTGCCACCCCATCACGATCCAGTACACGGCAAGCACGAGCGTGGGCAGCAACGCGGGCTGCGACCGGTACCCCGTGAACGACGCGACGAAACCTCCGAAGCGCGAGCTGTCGTCGAGGAGCGCGGTCGTGTTCCACAGCGGATCGACGAGCGGCGGGAGGATGTCCATGCCGATCAGCTTGTCGAGGCCGCCGACCATGAGACCACCGGCGAGCAGCAGCAGCGCGATCTCGGAGAAGCGAAAGAACGCCCGCCACGAGAACCAGCGCGAGCCCTGCTGCAGCAGCCAGAAGGTGAGCCACGCGAGAACGATGCCCGCCGCCACGACGGCGAGGAACGTGGGCCAGGTCATCTGCGCCATCCCGACCCCGTAGAGGAACACCACCGTCTCCGCCGTCTCGCGGCCGATCGCGAGCGCGACGACGACGCTAAGGCCCCACCAGTTGGCGGCGTCGGCGTTGCGGCGCATGCGCGTCTCGAGGTCGCGCTTCAGCGTGCGGCCGTGGCGGCGCATCCAGAACACCATCTGCACGATGAGCGCGGCGGCGACGAGCATCATCGCCGCCTGGAAGCCGTCGAGCGCGTCGCCCGACAGGAAATGCGCGACGCCGAGCATCGCTGCCGCGAGCAGCAGCGCGAGGGCGATCCCGGCGACGACGCCAATCGCGAGGTAGCGCCGCCCGATCGCGGCATCGGGTTGGCGGCGCAGCCATGCATAGACGATGCCGATGACGAGCAGCGCTTCGGCGGACTCGCGCCAGACGATGAACAGGGCGTTGCCCATGCGTGCCGCGACCGCCGCTACCGGGCGATGATGAAACCCTTGGACGTATCGGGATGGAACTCATCCCAGAACGGATACTGCCCGGGCTTCAACTTGTTGATGACGACCGACGACGTGGCGCCGGGTGCGAGCACCTTTTCGATCTTGAGCGGCAGGCTCTCGAACTCCATCGGCTCCTTGCCCTCGTTGCTGATCGTGATCTTGATGCGCACACCGGCGGGCACCTCGAGATTGGGCGGCGTGAAATGTCCGTCACGCGCGACGATCTGGACGACGCGAGCCTCCGCGGCGAGCACCGCACCGACGACGACCAGCGCGGCCAATGCGACCAGCGCGCGGATGCGACAACCGATGGCAGCACGGCAGGCCGTACCCACCGGCCTGCACTCAGTAGCCACCCTTCTTCCCCGTGCCGGCAAAGGTGAACTCGTACTGCAGCGTGAACGGCGCGAACCACGGCGCGACGCCGGTTTCCTTGTCGACGTGGCGGCCGAAGGCAGCGTGCGCGCCTCCCGGCGGCGGCGCGATCGTGAGCTTCAGCGTGTAACGGCCGGGGCCTGCCAGCTTGACGTTGTCGCCGTAGTGCGGTCCGTCGCTGGCCACCATCGCCATCAGCGGGCCCTTCATCACCTCGGACGCGCCCTGCTTCGCGAGTTCGTAGCGCACGTCGAGGTACGGGATCCAGCTGCCGTCGGCGAAGCCGTTCGGATTCTGGTCGGTGGCGCGGATGTCGGCCTCGAGATGGATGTCGGCCGCCTTGGCCTCGCGCATCATCCCGGCGGGCTCCATCGCGATCGGCTGCAAGTAGACGGCGGCGACCTCCATGCCGTTCCTGATCTGCGGCTTGCCGATCGGATATTCGAGTGCCGCCACCGACGTCGCGACGGCCAGCGTCACGAGCGCCACGCCGGCCTTGCCCAGCGTCGATGCAACGTCTTGTTTCATGAGGGACGGGTTCAAGAGCGCGGGGGTCGGGCCGCCGCAAGGCGCCACGTTAGCAGTTTCGGGCCATCAACGCAAATAGGAATTATTTGTGTTCATGCCTCCAGCCGCGCGGCAGCGCGCCGTGCGACGCGGCAGGAGGCCGAAGCCACCACACGCCTTGCGCGCATCGACCGGATAACCGTATATTCATGCGGTAGTTCTTGCCGACCCTGCACCCTGCCTTGTCCCCTGCCCCGAACGCGCACGACCTCCAGGCACTCGCCCCGTCCTCTCGCAGCCCGTCTCGCGCGCCATGACCGCCGCCGCCCTCCCGCCGTACGCCGAACTGCATTGCCTCACCAACTTCACGTTCCTGCGCGGCGCCTCGCACCCGGCCGAACTCGTGGCACGCGCACGCGATCTTGGCTATCGCGCTCTCGCCATCACCGACGAGTGCTCGGTGGCAGGCATCGTGCGGGCGCATCAGGCGGCGCAAGCCACCGCGGACGAGGCCGCGCTGCCCTTGATCGTCGGCAGCGAGTTCACGCTCGCCGATGGCCTGAGGCTCGTCGTCTACGCCACCGACCGGCGCACGTACGGCGATCTCACCCAGCTCATCACGCGCGCGCGCCGGCGTGCCCCCAAGGGAACGTACCGTGTGGACCGCGACGACGTGGCCGCGCTGGCGCCGCACGGCCTCGCGCTGTGGCTGCCCACCCTGCGCGGCGATGCCGACGACCTCGATGCGCGGCGCGACGCCGGCTGGATTCGCGAGGTCTTCGCCGATCGTGCCTGGCTCGGCGTGGAACACTGCGCGCGGGCAGGCGAGGCCGCGCGCGTGGCGAGGCTCGTGCGATTGGGCCGCGCCAGCGGCCTGCCTTGCGTGGCCGCCGGCGACGTCCACATGCACGTCCGCGGCCGCCGCGCGCTGCAGGACACGCTCACGGCGATCCGCCTGCGCACGCCGCTGGCCGAATGCGGTCACGCGCTCTTCCCCAACGGTGAGCGCCACCTGCGCTCGCGCGCCGTGCTCGCCAGGGCCTACGAACACGAACCGCAGCTCCTGCGCGCGACGCTCGACGTCGCCGCGCGCTGCCGTTTCACACTCGACGAGCTGCGCTACGAATATCCCGACGAGCTCGTCCCGTCGGGGCAAACGCCGACGAGCCATCTGCGCCACCTCGTCGAAGCCGGCATCGCGCGGCGCTACCCCGGCGGCGTGCCTCGCGCCGTGCGCGAGCTGATCGAGAAGGAACTGGCGCTCATCGCCGAGCTGCGCTACGAGCCGTACTTCCTCACCGTGGAGGACATCGTCCGCTACGCGCGCAGCCAGGACATCCTGTGCCAAGGTCGCGGCTCGGCCGCGAACTCCGCCGTGTGCTACGTGCTCGGCATCACCGCGATCGACCCCACGCGCATCGGCGTCCTCTTCGAGCGCTTCGTGAGCCGCGAGCGCAACGAGCCGCCCGACATCGACGTCGACTTCGAGCACCAGCGCCGCGAGACCGTGCTGCAGTACATCTACGACAAGTACGGCCGCGACCGCGCCGCCCTTGCCGCCACGCTCATCACGTATCGGCCGAAGAGCGCGATACGCGACGTCGGCAAGGCGCTGGGTCTTGGCCTCGCGCAGGTCGACCGGCTGGCCGGCACGCTCGCCTGGTGGGACGGCGGTAGCGTCGACCCGGCACGCATACGCGAGGCGGGCTTCGACCCGGGCCACCCGCTGATCCACAAGCTCACCACGCTCGTGCGCGATCTCGTGGGCTTTCCCCGGCACCTGTCGCAGCACGTGGGTGGCTTCGTGATCGCGCGCGATCTCCTCGAACGCATGGTGCCGATCGAGAACGCGTCGATGCCGGATCGCTCGGTCATCCAGTGGGACAAGGACGACCTCGACGCCCTGGGCCTGCTCAAGGTCGACTGCCTCGCGCTTGGCATGCTCTCGGCGATCCGTCGTGCGCTCGCGCTGATCTCCGCCTTCCGCGGCCTCCCCTTCACGATGACCGACATCCCCAAGGAAGACGCGCGCGTCTACGCGATGTGCCAGCGCGCCGATACCGTCGGCGTGTTCCAGATCGAATCGCGGGCGCAGCAATCGATGCTGCCGCGCTTGCGGCCGGCCACGTTCTACGACCTCGTGGTGCAGGTCGCCATCGTGCGGCCGGGGCCGATCCAGGGCGGCATGGTGCATCCGTACCTGCGGCGGCGCCAGGGCAAGGAAGCGGTGACGGACCTGGGTCCGAAGGTCAACGCCATCCTCGAGCGCACGCTCGGCGTGCCGATCTTCCAGGAGCAGGTGATGCGCCTTGCCATCGAGGCGGCAGGCTTCACGCCGGGCGAGGCCGACGCGTTGCGGCGTGGAATGGCGGCCTGGCGGCGCAAGGGCAACCTCGAGCCCTTCGAGCGCAAGCTCATTCGCGGGATGGCGAAAAACGCCATCCCCGAAGCCTTCGCACGACAGGTCTACCAGCAGATCCTGGGTTTCGGCGAATACGGCTTCCCCGAATCGCACTCGGCGTCGTTCGCGCTCATCGCCTACGACTCGGCGTGGTTGAAGTGTCATGAGCCCGCGGCCTTTTGCGCCGCGCTCCTCAATGCGCAGCCGCTCGGCTTCTACGCTCCGGCACAACTCGTGGCCGATGCGCGGCGGCACGGCGTCGAGGTGCGTGGTGTCGACGTCACGGCGAGCGACTGGGACTGCACGCTGGAGGGGCCCGGCCCGATTCCCGCGCTGCGCCTCGGACTGCGCCTCGTGCAAGGGCTCGCGCAGGAGAGCGCGCTGCGCATCGTCGCGGCCCGAACACAGTGCGGCTTCACCGACGCGACCGACCTCGCACGTCGAGCGACGCTCGATCGTCGTGACTTGCACACCCTCGCGGCCGCGGGTGCGCTCGCCGCCCTCAGCGGCGATCGCCACGCCGCCATGTGGGAGGTCGCCGGCGTGGAGAGGCTGCCTCCCCTCCTTGCCGATACCACGTTCGCCGAGACGTTGCCCGCCCTGCCGACTCCGAGCGAAGGTCAGGACATCGTGGCCGACTACCGCATGCTCGGCCTCACGCTCGGCCGGCATCCGCTCGCGCTGTTGCGCGATGCGCTGCGCGAGCGACGCCTCGTGACCGCCGCCGAGGTCACGCGTGCGCCGCACGGTCGGCTGCGCCGTACCGCCGGCATCGTGATCGGCCGCCAGCGCCCGGACACTGCCAGTGGCGTCGTCTTCGTCACGCTCGAGGATGAAACGGGCGTGATCAACGTCATCGTGTGGCGCACCGTCACGCAACGACAGCGGCGCGAACTCCTCGGCTCGCGCCTCCTCGCGGTCTACGGGCGCGTGGAGCGCGAGGGCGACGTCGTGCACCTCGTCGCCGGCCGCCTCGTCGACCTCACGCCGCTCCTCGGGGCATTGCCGACGCGCTCGCGCGACTTCCACTGATGCCTTCGTCTGCACCGCTGCGCGAACGGGTGCATGCTCGACCCCGTGCTACCCTATCGCGTTCCCGCGAACGAATCGCTCCGGAGTTCCTCATGCCCGGCCTCCTCCCCGACGTCGACCCCGACGGCCTGCTCGAATACTCGGTCGTATTCACCGACCGCTCGCTCAATCACATGTCGCAGCGCTTCCAGCGCGTGATGCGCGACATCAGCGCAACGCTGCGCCGCGTCTACCACGCGCAGGCGGTCGCCGTGGTTCCCGGAGGCGGCACCTTCGGCATGGAAGCGGTCGCGCGCCAGTTCGCCACCGGCAAGCGCGTCCTCGTGCTGCGCAACGGCTGGTTCAGCTTTCGCTGGACACAGATCTTCGACATGGGTCGCATTCCGGCGCACGTGACCGTCCTCAAGGCGCGCGCGACCGGCGCCGGCAGCCAGGCCCCCTTCGCCCCCGCGCCGATCGCCGACGTCGTCGCCACGATTCGCCGCGAGCGACCCGACATCGTCTTCGCCCCGCACGTGGAGACCGCGTCGGGGATCCTGTTGCCCGACGATTACGTGCGCGCGGTCGCCACCGCGGTGCACGACGTGGGCGGGCTCTTCGTCCTCGACTGCGTCGCCTCGGGAGCGCTTTGGGTCGACATGGAGGCCGCGGGCGTCGACGTGCTGATCAGCGCGCCGCAAAAGGGCTGGTCGAGCTCGCCCAGCGCGGGACTCGTCATGCTGTCGACGCGAGCGCGTACGGCGATCGACGCCACGACGAGTACGAGCTTTGCCATCGATCTCAAGAAGTGGCTCGCGATCATGGAAGCCTACGAGAAGGGCAGTCACGCCTATCACGGCACCGTGCCGACCGACGCCCTCGCGCATCTGCGTGACGCGATGCGGGACACCGAGCGCTTCGGCTTCGAGCGCGCGCGCGCCGCGCAGCAGGACCTCGGCCGCAAGGTGCGCGCCCTCCTCGCCCGCCATGGCTATCCGAGCGTCGCCGCGCCCGGCTTCGAGGCCCCGGGGGTGGTGGTGAGCTACACCACCGACCCGGACGTCCACAGCGGCGCCAAGTTTCTCGCGCAGGGTCTGCAAACCGCCGCTGGCGTGCCGCTGCAATGCGACGAGCCCGCCGATTTCCGCACCTTCCGCATCGGCCTCTTCGGTCTCGACAAGCTCGCCGACGTCGACCGCACCGTGGACCACCTCGAGCGCGCGTTGCACGCGATCGCGAAGCCCGCGCTCGTCGGCAAGTAGCTCGCGCTATTCGACGTCGCGCACGCCGGGGAGCGCGCGCAGGCGCTTCTCGATCTCGGCCAGGTCGCGCGCCGCCGCGGGGCCGAGCGTGATGCGGATCTCGTCGAGGTCGGTGGACGGATCGCGCAGCGCGACATACTGCCGCAGCGTCACCGCCGCCGGCCGCACCGCTGCGCTCAAGGCCTCGATCGACACCGTCCCCGGGTCGGCGATGACCACGAAGTCGTGCGCCTGATGCTTCATGTGGTAGCGCGCTTCCAGCGGCTTGATGCCCGCCAGGATGATGAGGATGAGGACCGTGGCAATGACCGCGGGCACGTACAGGCCGCTGCCGACGGCGAGGCCGATCGCCGCCACCGCCCACAGACTCGCCGCGGTCGTGAGGCCGCGCACGATCTCGCCGCGCAACAGGATCGCGCCCGCGCCCAGGAAGCCGATGCCGGACACGACCTGCGCGGCCACCCGCGACGGGTCGAGCACGACATGCTCGCCCAGGACCTCCGAGAAGCCGTGCATCGACACGATCATGATGAGCGCGGAGCTCAAGGCAACGAGCATGTGCGTGCGCAATCCGGCGGACCACGACTTGCGCTCGCGCTCGAGTCCGATGACGCTGCCCAGCGCCGCCGCCACGACGAGTCGCAGGGCGAGATCGATCATAGAGTGAGTCATGCGTATCGCCTCCCTTCACGCTGCCTGCCGCGTGGCGCCGTGACGGGCGCCGCGCGCACCGGTCGGCGCGGCACGGATGCGCCGCCGGCGGTGGGCTAGACCAGATCGCGCAGGACGAGCGTCACCTCGCTGCCGGCGGCAGTCTTGACCTTCACGCGTGAGCCCGGTGTGGCACGCAGCGTCTCGCGCACCGCCGACAGCGGAACCTGCAGCGCCGGATAGCCGTTGACCTCGACGATGACGTCGCCCGCCTTCAACCCGGCCGCGGCCGCCGGTCCGCCGGCAACCACGTCGACGACGTCGAACCCGGCGGCGCCCCGCTCGAGCCATAGGCCGCTGCGGTCGGCGACGTCCGGCGCCCCGAAATTGAGGTAGCGCTCGAAGTACAACGCATCGTTGGGCAGGTCGTAGGTGATCGCGAACTGACGCATGAGCGCGTGGCCGACGTTGCCGGCGACGTCGGTCTTGGGCACCTGCCCCTCGACCTGCGGGATCGCGACGATGGGATTGGGGATGCTGACCTCGCCCAGCTTGAGGAGCTTCGCCCGGGCGAGGGCGGCGCGCACCGGCCCGCGCACGCCGGCGCCGATCACCGCGACGTTCTTCGCGCCGAGCTTGCGCGCAAGATCGTTCCTCTCGGCGAATTCCGGCACGAGCGTCAACGAGCCACGACTGCCGGTATCGATCTCGAACAGACCCTCGTTGCCGTCGAGGCTGCCGCGAATCTGCGGCAGGCGGCCGCGCTTGGCCACCGCGACCCGGGTGCCGCCACCGGCGTACTTGAACGTCGCCGGATCGTGGAGCGTGAGCCGCCCCCGCGCATAGTCGAGACGGATCGGCATGCGCACGAACCATTCGAGGCCGACGACACCGGCCACATCGTCGAGTCCTTCGACCCGCCGCAGGAAGGCATCGATGTCGGCGATGACGTATTTCTGGCCGGTGAGCTCCACCCCACCAATCGTCGTCGACCCCACCGCGAGCACGGGAGGTGGCGCCTTGTTCGGGCCGAGCAGCACGGCGGCGGTCTGCGGCGTCAGCACGTTGGCGCCACCTGCATCGAGCAGCATGCGAAAGGGGCCGCGACCATCGAGCATCACCTGGACGAAGAGATGACCCGAGAACACCTCGAACGGCAGCTCGACCGCGGCCTTGCCTGCCGGGAAGCTGAGCTCCGCCACGACCTCGGGCGGTCCGAATGCGATCCCCGCGAGCGACGCGTTGTAGACGAGCGTTTGCACTTCGAGCGTTTCGTCGAGCTTCGGGTCGCCACGCCGCGTGAGCACCTTGAAGGGAATCCGCACGCCGTGGACGTCGCGCCAATCCGAGTAGATCTCGGTGCGCGTGAACTCGCCTTCGCTCTCCACCAGGCGGGCGATGAGCTTCGTCTGCGCATCGAGCCAGAACTCGAACGGACGCCCGCCCTGCGGCGCCACGACGACGACGTCGAAGGTGCGATCGTCGGCCTGCACGCGCTCCTTGTATTCGATCCGTGCCGCCATGCGATCGGGAAACCAGAACGCGAGCCGATCGCGATACGCCGCGTTGGCGGCGAGCTCCAGTGCCATCGCCGAAGTCTGGATCTGCGGCTCGTCGCTGCCGTCCTGCGTCCAGACGACCTTGCCGTCGTTGCCGAGCGCACCAGTGATGGGTCCGATGGCAAAGCGCAGCAGCGCACGTCCGGTGGCCATGTCGCTCCAGCGCTCGGCGGTTCCTTCGAGCCCCGCCGCGCCGAGTTTCACCACGCTATGCTGCGTCCGCAGCGCATCCCACGCGCTGCCTCCACTCGCCGCCTTGGCTGCCGCAAGGAGCGCGTTCGCATCGGGCTTGGCGGCCTCGGCGGCGCTGCTGTCGGCGCGCGGGGACTTGGCGGCTTCGCCCTTGGCCGGCACCTGCCGCGCTGCGGCCTTGCCCGTGCTTGACGCCTTCGGCGTCTCGCTGCGCTTGGCGGGCGGCGACTGGCCCCACGCGAGCGTGAGACCGCAAGCCATGAGGCTTGCAAGCAGAATTCGAACGACGGGGAGCGACACGGGGTGCGAAGCAAGCACGGTCGTGAATTATCGCAGATCGAAGTCGGTGCGAAGCTCGGCCGACGGCGACCCCACGATCCGGCACCAGGCTCAGGGCATCGTCATGCCCACGGTGAACAGCGCGCCGTTGCCCCCCAGGAGGACGAATTCGGTGCAATAGCGCGTCCAGCAATACCCCACCGACGGCACGATCGCCGGCGCGATCTCGTAGTGGTTGAACGGGATCTTGTCACGGAACTCGCCGCGGTAGCCGTGCAGCAGCCCCGCCGAGACCTTGACGTAGAACGGCGGCTGCTCCTTCCACGGGTGCCACTGCAGCGCCCCGTACAGGTACTGCGAGAACTGCCCGAACGAGTTCTGAAAGAGCGCGAGGCCGACGAGCCAGCGCCCGTCGAGCCAGTACTCGTCGAGCCGGTACGACGTGTCGACGGCGTACGACTGCTGATGTCTCGGGTCCGGGTGGAAATGCCAGGTGTAGTACGCGAACTGGACGTACCACTTGTCGGTACGCCACGGTTCCGGCGCGTCCCAGCCCGCCCGGCTCGACCACAGCGAGGCAAGCGACGGCTCGCTCTCCCCAGCGGCCGCCTTCGCGGGAGGTGACGCCGGGGCGGCCTGCGCGTGCGCGACCGGTGCACTCGCCAGGAGCGCCGCCGCGGCCAGCGCGCCCATGACTGCGCCGCAACCGGCATGCGGCAGGCACGATGCGGCTCGGGTGAAGCGCGCGACGCGCGACCGTAACGGCCACAGGAAAGCGGCGCCAAACACGCGCGAATGGACAGGCATGACCCTTGGGAGCGGGTTGCGGGGCCGTAACGTTACCACGCCGACCCCGGCGGCCGGCGCAACCGTGCGGAAGCTAGACGACGGCGCAGGCGACGCTTGCCTGCTGCTCCTTCGCCGCCGCGATGCTCGCGGCATCGGGGAGCGCGACCCCGTTCTTGACGGCGGTGACTTCGGCCAGGATCGAGATCGCGATCTCCGGCGGCGTGCGGCTGCCGATGTAGATTCCGATCGGGCCGTGCAGCCGCCCGATCTGCCCCGCGGTCAGGTCGAACTGCGCGAGGCGCTCGCGGCGCTTCGCGTTGTTCGCACGCGAGCCCAAGGCGCCCACGTAGAACGCCGGTGACTTGAGCGCCTCGAGGAGCGCGAGATCGTCGAGCTTGGGATCGTGCGTGAGTGCGACGACCGCGCAGCGCTCGTCGAGTTGCATCGCCTGCGCGGTGTCGTCGGGCATCGTGCGCACCACGCTGACGCCGGGGATGTCCCACGTTTCGGTGTATTCCTCGCGCGG
>WBZO01004286.1_pt1 | contig 15551 bp, 27 predicted proteins | sample 5204261 | NCBI WGS metagenome assembly WBZO01 (sample SAMN12412400, study PRJNA552823) | activated sludge metagenome | isolation source: activated sludge from anammox sidestream of wastewater treatment plant... | place: USA: North Carolina | collected 2017-09 | reverse complement strand
TCTGAGAAAAAAGGATTCTATAAAATTAAAAAATAATTTATTTATATTACTAGAGATGGATATTATCCATCTCTAGTAATAATCTATTTTATAATAGTTAATCCAACTAAAGAATTTAAATAGAATATTTTCCCATCTAACAATCTAATAAAAATACAATCTCTATATAAATATCCATCTAAATACCCTATATCATCTTTCATTAAACGAACTATTTTCTTTATCAGATAATATTTTAACTTTTGTTCTTCCTGTTGGAACTGTAAACATTTATCATTCCTTTTTATTCACACTGACTGATAGATTATAGATAAAGCAAAAGTCATCATTATTACAAATAAATGAATGTTCTGTAGTTGGATCAAAAAGAAAAACATCTCCTTCATTTATTTTAATATTTAATAAATTAATTTTACCAGATTTATCTTTCCAACGTAATATTAAATATCCACTTCCTTTTAATAAAACATTTAAAAAATGAAAATCTTTACGATAATAATTATCATCTATATGTTCTTTAATATTTTTACATATAAAAACTACTTCAGAATTATGTTGTAATAGATCAGATAGTATTGTAAAATCTATCAATTTTTTTAATTCAGATTTATAATAATCTAAATATTCTATAGGATAATTTTTATCTTTAATTGTTTTAATAATAACATCTTTTCTTTCTTCTATATCTATCTTTATTTCATCTTCTGTTGTAAGTTTTAAAAAATTAAATTCACTTAGTTTTTTAATATTACCTAGTATAGTGATGTTTTTCATTTCTCCACTTTTCTTTTTCTAAATCCATATTTAGGATCAAATCCATGTTTTATAACTTTCTGCTCATCGGATACCTCTATCATAGAGTTTTGTGGATACGATAATATTCCAGATATATAAGTATCTAATTCTTGAAAAATATTATTTACATTCATTATAGTTGAAAATTTTATTTCTTCTAAAGAAGGATTAATAACTATATCTAATATAGAAGTATTAGGATGATTCTTTATTTGTTCATTGTAGTATCTTTTATAATTTCTTCTAGCGCTACCTTCAAAGATAATTAAAGTGTTTATAATTTTATTACTTATTATTTCATCTCTTAGATAAGGTAATAATAAATTCAAATCACTATTTAGCCAGAATTTATTAAGTTTTTCATGTTTACTTATATCACATGATAATTTATTATCTTCTATATATTTATCTAATTTCTCTGAAGTATAAATAAAATCAACATCATTATATTTAATATTACTTTTATAAAAATATGAGTTATTTTTTACTATTGCTATTAGAGGATATAATCTTCCACAAAAGAATAATAATGATTTATACATTATATACATATCATTAATATCTTTTTTATTAGATGATTTATAAGTAACACAACTTGTTAAGTTTCTAACTATATGAACACTATCTAATATAATTTCTTTATTGACTATATCACATGTTTTTATTATTACCTCTAAAGCTTTAATTTCTCTTATAGCGGTACTGTAATCTAATATCCTATACTTATGTGCTATATGATAGTAACATTCTCTTTGTATATATTTGATACAGTCAGGAGAATCTATCCTTATTGTTCTCCTATCATACACAACATCATTATCAATACCAAATTGTTGTACATTATCATAACAGTCTTTAAAGTTACTTCTTATTAACATAATCCATCCTTTATTAAGAACTATATATGTATTTTAAATCTAAATAGTGTTTATTGTCAGCTTTATTATATATATCTACTTCTATTATTAATGAGTCGTAATATGGGTCTGTCATATTAAACTTTATTTCTAATTTATTATTATCTTCAATATAAAATCTTACATATCTGAAATTAAATCTACTATCTATATTTATTAAACTATCTAATATATTACATTTTCCTAAAAAACAAAACATAGGAAATTTAAATAACTTAATAAACCTATTCTCATCTTTATCCTTATAAATTATAGATATAATATTCAGACCATCATTTATAGATACATTTTCTATTTCTTGACCATTGGGTATATCTATTTTAGAAGGTGTTAATGTATATTCAAAATAACTATTGTTTTTATTTTTTAAAAAATGATATCGATTATTAAAGAATCTTAACAATATAACGCTACAAGTATATTCAGTATTATCTTCATCATATTCTTGTATAGTTAAGACTAAAGTTTTATGATCATCTTGAGAATATATAGATATTAATCTACAATTATTAAATGACGCTATTGATCTTTGTGCTAAATGGTGTAATAGTTGTTTCTCTATATTCTCTGAATTCTGAAGTGGTTTATTCATAGTTTAAAAGTAGTTTAAAGAAATATCATCTATACTTCTATCTTTATCGAATTTATGATCTATAGTTTTACCTGAGACTAATATAAATTTATTTTCTGAGATATTAAACTTATATTTAGCTATATGTATGTTAGGATCAAAACCAACTACAGTAAAACTAATACTAGGAAATATATCATTAAATAAACATCTGATTTCTTTAGATTTTGTTTTTGTTAATTTTATATTATGTATAGTTAGTAATTTTTCATCACCGTCTTCTATAAATTCAAAAATATATAGTTTATTCTTTTTATACTTATCCATATATGCTATAAGTATAAATCTATGATCATTACTTATATCAATATCCAATATCTTTTCACATTCTGGAATATGAATTGTATTAAAAGTATCTGCGAAATCAAATATATAAGTGTCTTTTACTGTGGTTAAAGAATTTTCTATATATAAACAATTATAATTATTTTTACATCTTTTTATAATGGTTAAAAAATTACTGATAAACTCATTAGTATCTTTATGAAATATATTGATAACCATAACATAAAAATCTAATGAATTAACAAACACATTATCCACATCTACTATTTTATCATCTAAACATATTGTTTTTTCTAGTTCTTTAATTACTAGATTCTTAAAGAATTTGTCTATATGTTTTTGTAACATAGTTTATTCCTTATTTATATTATTATAATTTATATTATCGTAATAAGTTATTAAATCATCTAATTTTTTATGTATAGATAAAATCATTATATCATTTACACCTATAATAACTTCTTGTTTATCTTTAGATAATGTTAATGTATGACCAAATAACAAATTATTTTTATTATCTGATTTAGTTTTTACATTATTACTATCAATACATGGTATTCTATTATTTACTTCACCAAGCAAAGTAAAATAAACTCTACCATTATTTATATTATCTTCATCTGATGTATGAATAACATCTGATAGTAAAACTATTTTTCTATTATTATATTTATGATATAACCAAGTATCACCTATCATAAATGTAAAATGACTTGAATTAATACAATTAACTAATGGTTTTTCTAAAGAGTTGTCAAAATCAATAATATTAATTACTAAACTTTTTTTACCCTCATCATTTACACAATATCCTTTTAAAAACAACACATCACCATCTTCAGATACTTTTAAATCTAAAATATTAAACTTAGGGATAATTATTTCTGTAACATCACTATGTTCAAATAAAATAGTATCTAAAAATTTAGTTCTTTCTAAATCTAAAACATATTCATTATCTTTCTTTTTCATCCAATAACAAAACTGATCTTTGTTAGCTATATTGGTATCAATATTAATAAATATAAAATCTTGAAATGTATTATTATAAAATACTTTAGTAGATTCCCCAACATTTATCACATTAGAGAATGGTGTTAATTTATTAATAGGTTTATATTTAATACAATTTAAGAAAAAATGAAAACTATGAATAATATTATAAACTATTTTTATATCTAGATATGTATACATTATCAAATCCTTTTTGAATTATTTATATTTAAAGATTTCTAAAGAAACCTTTTTCTAATTTTTCTTTTATTATTATTAATGACATAGTTGTCGAGATTATAAATTGTCTACATGACATTTCACTATCCCTAACTACTAAAACCCCATCTATTAAAGTAATTATATTCTTTAAATATGAATTATTATCACTCGTTTTTAGACTTAAATTTAGAACTCTGTTGCTCATATTCTTATTAAGAAACTTACTATAGATATAAACCTTTAACTGATCTTTATCTATACTAGTAAATACAAGTTTATTTTTATGAGATACTTTACTATCTGTGCTTATACTTATACTTGTTCCTAATAACCCAGATTCATTGATAACTATTGAATTTAATAATTTATAATTAGCTATATCCTTTTTAGATGATTTCAATATATATATCACGCCACCATTATTATTTTTATATGGACATCCTATGACTCTAATAATACCTGAATCATTATTATCGTAAGATATTAATTCTTGATTTATTCTATCGTAGTCACTTTTTGCTATTAATTTACTTAATAAATTTAAATGATAATTTCTAAGTTTATTTGTAACTTCAGCTTTTCTATCTACTTTCATTATTATATTTCCTTCTGAAATTTAATATAGATAACTTTCATATCATATAAAGTATATATGAATATATAATTTTAATAATAGATAAAAAAATAAATATTTACTATAGAGAGAATTTTATTCTCTCTATAGTAATTTAATTATTTAGATTATTCTTCTTTGATTTTCTGTTCTCTACTTAACTCTTCCACATTCGTAAAATTCAGTTTATTTTCAAAGATTGTTTTGTTTAATTCACGCAAATCAACATAACCTGTATATTGTAATACACTAAATAGTAATGCTGCTTCATAGATATCCGAAGGCTTCATATAAATACCTCCATAAGCCATGTAATGACATCCTTCATCTGTGGTGCCACCATAATCGCCTTGATGATATTCACCAAAACCCACTTCTACATAAACCACATCTTTTGTTTCTTCGTCTAAATAAAAAGACCCTTTAGATAAAGTTAAATAAAGTTGATCTTTATTTTCATATTCATGTTTAATAGAAGCGTATTTAGAATTACTTTCAAAAAAATCTTTAACCAACTTTAAAGATTTCTCCATAGTTGATTTCTTTAAAGCAGACAGCAAAGATTCAGCATCACGAAAATGAACATAATCCTCTAATGAGTTATATTTCGTTACTAATATTTTACCATTTTGTAAATAATTAATTAGATCATTTTTATATTCTAAATAATCTCTCATAGAAATTGTTTCTATGAGATCTGTTCTTCCTGTGTGGTTAATATCTATTACTACTACTAATCGACCTTCTTTATTAAGTAAAAAACTTGTATTCATTTCCTTTTCCTTTTTTAATTTAATATTACAGATAAACTATAAACATAACATATATCATAACTAGTGTTTTCAAATGAATGATAAATATTAGGATCAAATAAAAATACATCACCTTCTTTTAATTCTAATATTTGTATTATGTTGTTAGAATGATGAATTTTAAAAACACCACTACCTTTTAGCATAGTGTTTAGAAAATATATTTTTTCTGGTATACTATCTCTTCTATCATTATGTAACGGCACATTATTACAAATTATAACTATTTCTGTATTATCATAACATACAGTATCAAGTATATCAAAATTAATTAATTGTTTTATCTTATTTTTATATTGTTGTAAGTAGTCATAAGGATATCTATTTTTATCATCAGAAGAAATAAAAGAAATATCTCCTTTATTTATTTCTCCTTCCATTTCTTCTGGTGTTAACAACTGTTTAAAATCAAATTGATATATTGGACCAACATTTCCTTTTATACATGTAGTCATAAATCTCTCCTTTTTATATTTATGGTTCTTTATTGGTGTTCTAAAAATTTAATAAAATTATTAACCATAAGTTAACCCTAAACATTTTTTAACTAATTCTAAATCTTCTTCTCTAGATACTATTTTTAGAGAATGAGACTCACCATAAACCTCTACATATATTTCATTATGTGTTCCTGTTGTTGTAGTTGTAGTGTTAGTATTTAAAAACACAAATCCTGCTCCTAATATCTTTGAAAAACTATCAGCCATTTCAGAATGTTGTATTACTTCTGGGAAAATTACAGCCACAGGATGATAAAAGCTCCCTTTTAAAATACCAGTTATATATTTCGTATTCATTATTTTACTCTTTTTATTGAAAAATAATTTCATTATCAAAGAAAAATTCATTTAATAATTCAATATCTAATATACCTGTAAGTCGCATCAATTTAATTAAAGATAATAGACTTACAACATATTCTTCAGCAATAATGTAATTATTACTATTTATATTAAGTTGAAAAAAATAATTATTCCAACTTAAAGAAGTTTTTAAAGGAACATCAATAACAATATTTATACGTTCTGTACTATTAAGGTCCATATTCTTAATCTTCTTATATAACATTCCTAAAGCTTTATTTTGAGACCTAACATGTAAATGATCTACTAAAGATCTTTTATTATTAAATATTTCAACAATATCTTTATCAGATATAGATACAGTACAGGTTCTATCAAGAATATGATCTTCTATAGTTTTGCCCATAATCGAAACAGAAACTTCATATTTTTTTAAATTACACTCAACATTAAATTCTGATTTTTCAGTATCTACAAATAATAATTGAGGAATTTGTTCAGGTTGTTTATTAACTATTACGTACATTTTTCTAACCTCTTAAATAAAAAATAAATACTATCTATCAAATATAGTATATATTATTAAAATTGTTTATAATGACTTTTAATAAAAAAATAAAGATATGATTATAGAGAGGGAACATTCCCTCTCTATAATCATTTAAGCTAATTTTACTTGTAAATGAAAAACATCGCATACATTATTTTCACTTACTTCAAATGTTTGATTAAAATAAGGATTATATAATATCATATCTCCTTCATTTAAATTAAATTTATTTTTATTAGACCCAAGAGTAGCTGTATATTCACACTTTCCTTTTATTAAAGTAGTTAATAAAAGTATATCATTATAAATAATTTTATAAGGTGAATATATTTTTTTACTATCAAGTCTATGAATAGTTTCTATTCTGCTAGGACAGTTAGGATTAAATATATTTTCTAATTCTGATAATTTTAATAAATATTGATCAAATAATTCTATAGGGAAATCATTTTCATCGGAATTTTTATGACATATATCACCTATTAATCCTATACTTAAATCTTGCTCATCTTCAGATAATATTTTAAGTATATTAGAATTATTTTGTCTTTTAAATAAATTAGAAATTACTATTGGTAGAATTAATCCACTTTCACTCATTTAAATATAACCTCTGTTATTTGTTCATATTTAATTATTACGTCAAATTTCAACTCTATATCTTTATAAGAAAATATTAAATTATATACTTTATCATTATCTTTAGGTAATGTAAAGTATTGTAACATTTCATAAGTGTTTACATCATAAACATAAATTTCTTTTAATTTATTAGCTATTAAGATGAAGTCTTTATTAGGAGATAATAAAACTATATCCCCAAAGAACTCAAATTCTTTTTTAAAGTTTGAATTTATAGTGTGAATTAAGCTATATTTTTCAGAAGTTAATTTTCTTAATACTAATATAACACCTGTGGAATTAATAACTCTAGTGATAGTATTATCATTTTTCAAGCGTATGTTGTAATTAGGAATACTAACTAATACAAAATCAATATCACTACTATAGAAACATCTTAAATATTCATTTTGATATAATAAAATATCTTTTATTACTTCAGACTCTTCATAGTTGATTACTATATTTTTTAATTCATGTGATTTAATCAAATAATGCATATAGCATACCTTTTTTATTATTAATTACTTATTATTAAACATTTAATATTTCTAATAATTTATCTTCTGTTATTATAGGTATATTTAACTTTTTAGCTAATTCAACTTTCATACCTGCATTTTCACCAACTATAACTATACTTGTATTTTTATTTACAGAAGTATCTATAGTTCCTCCTAATTCCCTTATTTTACTATAAGCTTGATCTTTAGTTAATGATTTTAAACTTCCTGTTATAATAAAAGATTTATTAGATAATTTTCCTTCTTTATTTTCTACATCATTTATCCAACTTACACCATTATCTATAAGATCACTTATAACATGTTTATTATTTAAATCATTAAAGAAATTATAAATACTTTCAGCTGTACTAGGACCTACATCATTTACTTCTAATAAAGAATTAATACTAGCAGACATTAAAGTATTTAAATATTTATATTTTTTAGATAAATTATAAGCTGTTACTTCACCCACATTTCTTATACCTAAAGCGTATATAAATCTAGATAAAGTAGTAACTTTACTTTTTTCAATAGCATTTAAAATATTAAGAGCTGATTTTTCAGCTGTTTTATCTAATTTTAGTAACTTATTTAAAGTTAATTTGTAGATATCTGGTAAATATTTTATTATATTTTTATTTACTAATTGTTCTATAGTCTTTTCTCCTAATTCATCTATATTCATAGCTTTCTTAGAGGCAAAATGTATAATAGAATTTAATCTCTGAGACTTACAAAATAAACCAGCGTTACATCTTATAAGAGCCTCATCTTCTTTTATTTCTATAGTTGAATTACAAGAAGGACAGACTATAGGTAGCCTATAAGGTAAAGAATTATCTCTTCTCTTTTCTTTTATCACACCCACTATTTTAGGTATAACATCACCAGATCTTTCTATATAGATATAATCTTTAACTCTTATATCTTTTCTTAATATATCTTGAAAATTATTTAAAGTACATCTATCAACAGTAACACCAGATATAATAACTGGTTTTATATTAGCTACAGGAGTTAATACACCTGTTCTACCTACTTGTATATCTATAGACAATATTTCAGATTCACTATATATAGCTGGGAATTTATAAGCTATGGAGAATTTAGGAGCTTTAGATTTATATCCTATCTGTTCTTGTTGAATAAAACTATTTACTTTAACAACAGTACCATCTATCTCATATGGTAACTTATTTCTATTTTTTAATAATAAATTATGTTGTATTATTATTTCATTTATATCTTTACTTTTGAATAAATCATTATATACAGGAATACTAAATTGTTTAAGATATAATAATAGTTCAGAATATGTATCTGGTATTTCTAAGGTGTTGTCTCCTACACCATAACAAATAAAGTTAAGTTTTCTACTATACGTTACTGAAGGATCTAGTTGTCTTAAAGAACCAGCTGCCGCATTTCTAGGATTAGAAAATCTACTTTCACCCATAAGAGATCTAGTTTCATTAAGTCTTATAAAATCTTTCTTATACATAACTATCTCACCTCTTATTTCTAATACTCCTTTTACAGGAATAGATAGTGGTATAGTTTTTATAGTTTTAACATTGTTGGTTACATTCTCACCTTCATAACCATCTCCTCTAGTATAGGCACATATTAATTTTCCATCTTTATATAATATACCTATAGCCAATCCATCAAACTTAGGTTCTAAAGTATACTCTATATCTTCTTTAATTTTATTTTTATTATCTTTATCAAATTTTATTATATCATCATCAGAAAAACCATTAGTTAAAGATAACATAGGTATACCTATTTTAACTTTATTAAATTCAGTAGATACAGGATAGCCTACTCTTTGAGTAGGACTATCATCTAAAATTAAATGTGGGTAACTATTTTCTAAATCTTCTAACTGTCGATATAGTTTATCATATTCAAAGTCTGATATAGTGGGATTATCTAAAACATAATAATTATAATTATGTCGATTCAATTGGTCCACTAATATTTTTACTATTTCTTTTAAGTTTTCATCCATAATCTAAAAATTATTTTATTTCAATATACCTATATCAAATAGTTTAGCTTGTTTCACAAATCTCTTTTCACCACCTTCTTCTATAACAGTTAAACTTCTTGCATATACTCTTCCTCTAGAACTCCAATTCTTATCTATCTCGCAATATTTATTAAGACATCTATCTGCTTCTTGAGTTAAGAATTTATTTTTTCTAAATCTATAAAATAATCCAAATAGTACTAATCCTATAAATAATAAACATAATGCTATTATTTTCATAATTTTATCCTTTTTAATATATATCCATAAGTTATATAGAAATATATAATCTGTATTTCTATCTTGATCTTTAAATATCACCCATCGTAACCACTATCGTATTTATTTAATTTAAAAATAATATAAGAAAAAATAATCACAATAGTAGAAATGATAGTTAAAATTATTATTCCTATAGAATAATTAGAATATTGAGAATAAAGATAATACGAGATAAATAAATTAATTATTAAAATACATAAAAAAACTATTTCGTCTAACTTCATAATTTTTTTCCTTTATGTTGATTAAGTGTTATTAGTAAAAATATAATAATAAATATAAAAAATATTGTAATAAATTCCGTTGGAAACAATGCTATGCTAATACATGTGACAGCAGTTAATAGGATAAGTATAATATCGATCATTATTTAGTAATCTCATTTTTTAATTTTATTTATTTTCTTACAATATTTATAAATTCTGTAACCCACCATATGAATGCATAAATACCAAATAAAGTATAGATAATTGGGATTGAGTGTGAACTTCCATTCAAATGAAAAATAGTAAAAATTATTATTAAATAAAAACCTCTTAGAATATGGTTCTCATATTCATTATTTATAATATTCATTTAATCTTCCTTATTATTAGAAAGCATATTAGATTTAACAATTATAAAAAGCACAAAATATATATAAATAGTTAAAAGAGAATAATTCACATAAATATTTATAATTATTATAGCTATTATGGTTATAACCATAATAGCTATAATATGTTTTACATATATATCCATTATCTAATATCACCGGATCTTAATCTCTTAGGTTCACCTAATCCGCCTTCTTTATAAACTTCTCCCATACCTGTAGTTGTATTACGAATATATCCATTTATAACACCCATGGCTATAGCATGACCATCTCCAGAACCTAATCTTAAAACATTACCATGTCCTTTACCTGATAGTATAGCAGAGCCATCACCTTCACCATCTCTAACTACTGATATAGTATTAGTTAACAAATTAAATATTCTTACTTCTATAGATCCATTTTTAGAACCATTCATAATAAATGTTATAGATTTTTTATGTTCTAATGTAACAGGCATGTTAATAATTAAACTAATATCTGAAGCTTTAATCTCATACTCTATAATACCATTTTCTTCTTTACTGTTTAAAATATATTCTCTTACAAAATCTTCATACTCTATAACATATCCTAAGGATAAATTTAAATCCTTTCTATTTAATAATAAAATATCTGGTATAGATAATTCATCAACATTATATTTTAATGATAATATAGTTCCATCATCATTCATAGATGTAGGTAGTTTATTAGTTACTGATAATTTTTTATCTATATTATCAGTAAAGTTGTATGAGTTACCTTTACCACTACCTATTCTAAAAGAATTAGATATACAAAATCCAAAACAAATGGCGTCACCATTACCTTTTCCATCTCTTATAGAGTTTCCTATAAAAGTATTTCCATTAACATCAGATGCTCTATATGAATTACCAGATCCATTTCCTACTCTTACAGCATTACCAAATTTACCGCCTATTTTGATAGAATCACAATTATTATCACCAGTAACAATAATAGAACTATATCCTAATTTACTATATACAGAATATAATATATAAGAAAAATCGTCCTTACCTTCTATAAATAAATTAACATCTTCTTCACTTGTATCTGGTATACATACAATATTATTAAGAAATTTTATATTTTCATATAAAGGAAAACTTTTATCAATATTTAAATCATCTAGATCTTTTTCAATAATATTGATATAATCTATAAGTTGTTCATGAGTTAAAAATAGATTTTTTTTATTACTAGATATATATTTATATGCATCTTTTAAATTTATATCTGCTTTTCTAAAATCTCTAATAAATTCCATTATTGTTTTTTTCCTATATTGATATTTTTATATTACTGAATATCGCCCAATACTTTTTCTATTAACTCACAATCTCCATCCTCTACTTTAATATTAAAAGATGAAAAAGTGTTAAAAGTGTTTACAACAACAAAATCTATATCAGTATGTTCTATATCAAATCCACCACCACTTTTAATAGATTTAAATAAACCAATGATAGTGTTAACGTCATTATTATCGTCAAATATTAAAACTATATTATCACCATCTTCTTTTAATTTACCTATCAAATATCTACTCATCTTTATTTCCTATTTTCTAATACTTCTAATAAACTCCATTTTCTTTCAATAATTTTATTTTCTTTTTTAAAATACTTAATTATATTTTTTATCTTTTTTATTAAGTTTGTTTAATTTATATTTTTTAGTTTCAGAAATATCAGATCTCTCTAACCAATTATTTTCATTATCACCCAACCTTTTATCCATTTCAGATTTAGTTTCAATGTTAAGATGAAGTGAATGAACCATTCTAACATATAAATTATTCCACCATATGGCTACAGTACTATCAGGATGTTTATACCCTATAATTTCAGCAGCATGAACAAAATGCATAAAGAAATGTAGGTTATATTCATCTCTATCATTTAAAAAATTATCAACCACTTCTTCCATTTCTTTACATGTAGCCCAATCATGATAATCATCATGTATGTAACTAGGTCCTGTAAAAGATCCACCACCTCTCTCATAAGGGTTAAGTAAAGGTCTTTTATCAAAAGCTGATATAAGAATACATCTTCTATACCATCTAAGTAATGGTTTACATGGATGATGCTTAGGCATCCCATCTGGCCCTCTTATAGCACATAATAAAACAGACTGTTGCATGATAGGTAGGTTAGTAACCCATTCTTGTAATGCATTCATTTTTACACATTCCTCTTTATTTAATTTTTGAATATATTTATTAAACTAATTATACTATCTAATTTATTTTCATTAGTTTTTGTATAAAAAAACTATATCTTTCTTTGTCTATTTTAATTTCTCTATTTATATCTTTTCTATTAACTGTAACAACAGACCCCATATCAATCCTTTTATTTAGGTAATAGTTTTATAATATCACCTGAGTCATCAACAATATGATCAAAATGTATAAAGTTACTTAAATGTTCTAAATGCGAAGCATCGTAACCAAACATTTTAGAAGAATAAGAACCTCTATCAAATAACTTATCAAAATATTTCTTTTGATAATCAACTTCTTCATATACTTTCTTTTTATTTAATCCATAGATATGATAATTTCCTTTATCATTATTACCTAGAGGTGAAGAGACTAACAATAGTTTGTCTTCTTCAGTAAATAAAACATTATGACCAAAATGAACATTATTTGTTTCTGTATATAAATCATAAAGTTTATGTTCATTATCTACAAAAGATATCACTCTAATATATTCTTCATTAGGTATAAAGCGATATATATTAATACATCCTACAGCTATAGTTTTACCATCTGAAGTGATATCTAATCCAGTAATTATTGTATTTTTATCAATAATTATTCTTTCTTTTATAATAAAACTATGTTCTCCTTCAAACACAGGTTCTAATACAATTATTTGTTCTTCAGTATCAGAACCTTCTTCTAATTTATAACTTACATATAACACTATATAATCAGTATCAGATATAGCTATTTTAGTATTAGCATTATAAGCTATGGTTCTTTTGTCTAAAGACATTAAAATATTTAAATACATATTTTGTAAACTTATGTTATCTATTATCATATTTTCCTATACTGTAATTAGTTTTATTTAGTTTGTTATTTTTTCTTTCTACTTATCCATACAGGTTCATGATTTTGACCTGTTATCTTATTCCATAGTACATAATACTGCTCTACAACATTTTTATCAACTGGATCATTTCTATAATCTGCTGAATCTTCTGTTGTTCTTAATGTATACCAAAAAGCCCTAAGAACATCTTCTTGATATTCTTTAGGTATAGTTGTTAAGTTAGGTAGTGAATTTTTATGGGATATATATTTATCTTTTTTAATTTAATGTAGTTACACTAGAGATACATCTCTAGTGTAACTATTTTAGTAATTATTCAACAGTAACAACTTCATCTCCAAGCCAAAATGGTTTTAAATTCTTATTATACCATTTAGTACTAAAAACCATAAGTATTTTATTACCACCTTGATGTTTCATAAGAACTATAGAACCATTATTTACTAATCTATTTAACATTCTTTCTATAGATTTTCTATCAGTCACACCAAAGTACTCATACATATAAGTTTTAATTAATGGATAAGCTATTACTCTCATATTGTTTACATGAGATATTAATGATTTTTCCTCTTCTGATAACTTATTATTTTTTCTCATATTACTTCTACCTCCACATGGCCTTTTATATGTTTCCCGATAACCCTATAATATTCTTTACCGTAACTGTTGATATCTATAAGGCCAGTAGGTTCATTGGTTGTAATAAAGCGACCGTCAATATTAACACCACATTTATAAAAAAGATGTTTAGAACATGAATCAATTTTATAAAATGATAAAGTTTCACCATTTCTGACAAATATACTATTATTCTTAATTAAAGATTCTTTAAATGAAAGATTAGTATTTCCTAATCTATTATTTACTATTACTTTAATATTTTCATTTTGTATATTTGAGAAAAAACTATGATTTGGAAGGAATGTTATTGTAACACCTTTTCTAACTCCTAATAAATTCTTCTCAAACTTAAAATTTACATCAGCACATCTTTCATCAATGAAACCTTTCATAACTAAACTCATTATTATCTCCTTAATTTGAATAATTTATTTTACAATTTTACTTGTGTCGTATATATGGTTTCTAGGTAAGGTTATTCTGACTACAACTCTACATACATCTTCCTCTACAGGAACTGACTCATGTATAAAAGTACTGTTACCATAATAAACTTTATTGGCTTCTAATTTAATAGGCTCATTAGTTTTTATATGATCACAATTTCCACCTAAACCAGCTGTACCTTCAAACTCACCAACATATCCTAAACAAGCGCTATAATTAGTAGCTAATAAAATCCCACCTTTATCTGAATTATAAAGGACTTGATGAAATTTAGAATCTACAGGAGGAGCTTTCTTTTCCAGATATTTATTAAAATCAACTGTATCACATGTCCAATCAAATATATCTGGGTCATATCTTCCATCTATATGTTTGCCAGGTCTTCTTAATATTTCTCCTTTTTTTAATACTTGACCATGTATGGTAATCCAGGCTGTTTTGCCAACAGGCTCTATATCTTTTAACATACTAAGTATAACATCATCGAATATACCGTTTTTTCCACTAATAGATGTCATAAGTTTTATACTATAAGAACCAGACACATTGATAGATTCCATTTGTATTTTACCTATAAATTCAGGTATAATAACTTCATTCTTTTCCACAACTAGACTTTTTATCATACTCTTTATCACCCCCCCTTTTATTAAATTAAACAAAGTATCTTCATATTAAGTATATATTATTAAAAAAATTTACACTAGTATAAGTAGAAGAGTTAAAACTCTTCTACTTAT
>WBZO01004285.1_pt1 | contig 15552 bp, 10 predicted proteins | sample 5204261 | NCBI WGS metagenome assembly WBZO01 (sample SAMN12412400, study PRJNA552823) | activated sludge metagenome | isolation source: activated sludge from anammox sidestream of wastewater treatment plant... | place: USA: North Carolina | collected 2017-09 | reverse complement strand
TTGGCTTTTCTCTTGTGGTGGCTGTGGCGGCGAACGAACAACGCGCAGGCCGCCTGAATCAATCCATAGTACTCCGGGACGTTTGACGGAAAACTTCCAGGGAGTATAATAAGCCATCTTTCTAAACTCGAAATAATCAAAGAGGAGAGAAATTATGAATGATCCAATGGACGCCCCCATTCCCGAAGAACAACCCAAGAAAAGCAATCAGGGTTTGATCATCGCCATCGTTGTGATTGTCGTGCTGTGTTGTTGTTGTGCCGCGGCGGCCGGCGGCTGGTGGCTGTGGAATAACGGCGATCAATATCTGCAGGGATTCAGCAGATTAGTCTCCCTTTTCGCCTGATACAAAATCAAAAGACGGCCTCCGTTCAAACCGGAGGCCGTTTGGTTTTAAAAAGCGCCGCGATCTCATCCAGCGCCTCGCGCGCCCTCTTTCGCGTTTCGTCGTCGATCTTCAATGCCGCGAACTCGTCTTCGTCCAGCACCGTCTGACGGCCGTCCGGACTCACCCATAGATCTAGCGCCAAATCTTCATACGAGACTCGCCCATTTACAATTTGCGCGGGCCGCGTCACATTGCAATACCAGCCCTTGAGTTTTTTGTCGTCGCGGTCGTAAATCTCGAAGATGTTATACCAACGGTCGGAATAATAAGTCTCCACGTAGCGGTCGTTGCGCTTCAACACGATGTCCATAAATGGCATATCCTCGCGGTTGAAAAACGCTTCGAGCATCACGTACTTTTCGCCGCGCTCGAGCACCTCGCCTTCGTAACGCCAGGTCTCTTCGCCCTGTGGATTCAATTTGATAACGACAACTTTCTCAGTCATGACCAAGACATTCTACCGCGAATGAAGCGGAGATTTCCTCCCCGGTCTTCGGCGCGTCCATCAAATGGACGACCAACCCGCCTCGCAACGCGGCCTTGAACTGCTCCCGTTGAAAGACGACATCCTCCACCCGCGCTTTGACCCGCGCCGCACCGTCCGCCGCTTGCTTGAATAACAGCGCCACTCTCTCCCCCGCATCATGGAGATGATCGCAGTTCACAATAAATTCTCCAAAGTGCGTTTCCACTTTCCATGCTCCGGATCCTGGCCCTCCAGCTTTGGAATGAACCGTTCCATCCACCACACTGCCCACAGCGAGGAAACGCGCCGCCCACGCCGAGCCGGGATGCGCGGCCACTTCCGCAGGCGAACCCGCGCGCACAATTTGACCCTCGTGCAAAAGCAGGATGCGATCCGCAAGGGCAAAGGCCTCCTCCTGATCGTGCGTGACGTAAACGGCGGGAACTTTCGTTTTATGCAGGATCGTGCGCAATTCGTCCAATACTTGATTTTTCAATGCGCGGTCGAGCGCGCCGAGCGGCTCGTCGAACATCAACAAACGCGGACGCGGCGCCAGCGCGCGTGCCAACGCCACGCGCTGTTGTTCGCCGCCCGAAAGTTCCGTCACGCGGCGGCTTTCGAAGCCGGTCAGATTCACCCGCGCAAGCGCTTCGACTACGCGCGCATTGATTTCGTCCTTGGGCAGGCCGCGCATCCTCAACCCGAAAGCAACGTTCCCGAAAACCGTCAGATGAGGGAACAACGCGTAATCCTGAAAGACCAGGCCAAAGTCACGGAGATGAGGCGGTGTAGAAACGAGATCGTTTCCATCCCAAAGAACCTGTCCAGCATCGGGCGTCTCCAATCCCGCGATGATTCGCAACAGCGTGGACTTGCCGCTTCCCGATGAACCCAGCAGGCAAACAGTTTCACCCACCGCGACCGAAAATGAAATATCCACGAGCAGGGGTTGGCCTTCATACGTTTTGGAAATGTTTCGCAAACTGAGCATCAAAAATCTCCCGCGCCGGGCAGGCGCGTCCGTTCGATCCACAACACGGCGAGAACGGTGATCGTCATCAGAATCGTGGACATGGCCATGGCCTGACCGTAATTCAACCCACCGGGCTGTGAGAGGAAACGATAAATGGCGACGGGCAAGGTTGGATATTCGGGACGGGTGAGCAAAAAGGCCGCGCCGAATTCGCCCATCGAAATGGTAAACGCGAACGTGGCGGCAGTGAGTGTGGCGCGGCGGATGATCGGCCAATCCACCGTCAGCCAAACGCGCAGAGGCGAAGCGCCAAGCGCGGCCGCGGCCTGACGCAAACGGTCAGGGATGGAGGCCAGCGCGGGCTGTAGAATCCGAATCACGAACGGCAGTGCGATCAGCGTGTGCGCGAGCGGAACCAGCCACGGCGAAGCCAGCAGGCGGCTGAAGGCAACGATAAACCCCAAACCCAGCGTAACGGCTGACGCGCCCAAAGGCAGAAGCAAAAGCGGATCGAGGATTTTCTCGAGACGACCCGGCCGCGCCAAAGCCGAAGCGACCGGCGCGCCCAATACGAGGGAAAGAATCACAGTGGCCGCCGCGTAACCAAGTGAATTGCGCGCGGCCTCTGCCGGCGGCACGTAAAAGATCGAGCCGCGACGGTTGATGAAAAGCTCGGTGTAATAATCTGTCGTCAGCCCGCGTTGAACGGTGGACCGGTCGCCGCGATCGGCGTCGAGGCGGGTGACGGAGCGTAAAGGTAACGCCAGCAGAGGCAAAGCAAAGAACGCGATCAAGAGACCAAGCATACTAAACGTAAAGACGCGCTCGCGCAAGGATTTGGGAGCGCGCGCGATCACAGGCCGCGGCATGGTCGGCACAAGCGATTGAGTCACAACGCGGCTGTAAATTATAGAAAAGACCAGAGTACAAAGTAATTGAAAAATAGTGAGCACAGCGGCCATCGGCAGGTTGAGAAATTGCAATGCTTGAATGTACGTTTCCACTTCGAGCGTGGCAAAGCGCGGGCCGCCGAGGAGCAGAATCACGCCAAAACTGGTGAAGTCAAAAAGAAAGACGAGCAGGCCTGCCGCCAAAAGCGGGCCACGCAAAAGCGGCAGGATGATACTGCGCCACACTTGAGCCGTATCCGCGCCCAGCGTGCGCGCCGCCTGCTCGAGCCGCACATCGAGATGAGTCAGCGCGTTGCCCACAATGCGGATGACGATGGTTGTGTTGTAAAAAACGTGAGCGATGAGGATCGCGCCGAGCGTGCCGACAAACGGAATCGGATGCGAGGGGAAGAAGGTGAGATTGAGCCAGCCGCGCGGCCCGAACAACGCGTTGAATCCCGCCGCGACCACAACAGTCGGAAGCATGAACGGGACGGCGGTCAACGCGCGCAGAAAGGATTTGGCGGGAAATTCAAAGCGGGAGAATAAAATAGCGGACGGAATGCCGAGCACAAAGGTCAACAGAAGCGAGAGCGTTGCCTGATAAAAAGTAAACACCGCGGCAGAAAACAGCAGGCTGAAATTTTCCGCCGTAAACGCGGACTGGCTTAAGCCCAGCGTGAGGATGCGCGCCAGCGGATAGAAAAAGAAGACCGTTAGAAAGGCTAGCGCGGGAAGCCACAGAAGCAAACGAACGGAATTAGATCGCATGAGCGCGCGGGTGCGGCCGGCAGTGAAGATCATCGGTTACTTGAGAACCGCGTCCGACCAGGCTTGGATCCAGGCCTCGCGGTGCGCGGCGATCTGCGCCGGATCGAGCGAAGCGGGGTTCGCCGCCAGCGTTGCATACTTGGCGAACGCTTCGGGCAAATGCGCGGCGGGATTCACCGGAAAGACGAACATCTGACCGGGCATGTCGTTTTGAAATTGGACGCTCAGCATAAAGTCTACGAACTTGCGAGCGAGCGCGGGCTGTTGAGTCCCTTTGAGGATGCCGACGAATTCAATTTGACGGAAGCAGGTATCGGGCCCGAGAATGGAAGCGGTGGGCGCGTCGCTCAAAGGCGAAGCGGCAAACATCACTTCCGCGGCGGGGCTGGAAGCATAAGAAACAACCATCGGCTGAGAGCCTTTGCCCGAGGAGCCGCTGAAGTTGGTGTAATACGCGGTTTCCCATCCATTCACCACCACCAAACCGTTTTGGCGCAATTCCTTCCAGTATTCGAGATAATTCGGGTCGCCGAAATGTTTGATCGTAGCCAGCAGAAAAGACAGGCCCGGCGAAGACGTGGCGGGATTTTCCATGACGAGCAGGCCTTTATATTCAGGCTTGGTCAAATCCTCGAGGGTTTGCGGCACAGTGAGACTGTGTGCGGCGAAATAAACCTTGTCGTAATTGATACATACATCACTATAATCCACCGGCAATTCGCGGCGCGAGGGATCGAGTTGGAATTCCATTGGGATATCTTTCAGCGCGGGCGCGTCATACGGCTCGAAGATATCGGCGTCGAGCGCGCGCGAAAGAAAAGTATTATCCACCCCGTACAACACATCGGCCAGCGGCGCGCCTTTGGAGAGAATGGCCTTATTGAGCGCGGCACCCGCGTCGCCGCTCGGCAGGAACGTAACTTTGGCGTTATTGGCCGTTTCGAACGCGGCAATCACATCCTTGCTGGCCGCGAACGAGTCGTGCGTCATCACGATCAACGTTTGCGGACCGGCGGGTTTGGACGCGCAGGATGCGGCCAGCAAGAGAATCAAAATACAAATCAACGTGCGTTTCATATCTTCCTTTCCATTTTTACGAACGGCGGTGAATCACCAACAGCAAGCCCGCGCGGACCGAAATCGAGGCCTGCTCCTTTAACATCTCGTTGCTCACGCCGCGCGTTTTATGCGGACTCAACGTTTCATCGGACAACGGCCATTTAAGTCCTTGCGTGCGAACGCCTTCGACCGCGCTGCCCCACGGGATCAACGAGACCAGATCGCCGCTTCTCCCGCGGACTTGAACCTGCTCCCGGCAAAAGAACACTTCCTCCACCCCATCGTCCGCGCGCAGATCGAGCGCGGCCAACGAGGGGTCGTTCAGAAGCGCGAGGTTGGCGATGGTCTGATCGAGTCGATCCCCCAACGCGGCTACGATCAGAATCGTCTCGGGCTGAAATTCGCACGCACGTCGAATCGCCAGTTCGAGATCGGTCTCGTTCTTATCGCGCGGATATTGAATGATCTGTACCTTTTCCGCAACGGCGCGGGCTTTATCTGTTTCGCTCAACGAATCCAAATCGCCGACAATGAGGCGCGGCGTACACCCCAACGCGTAGATGTGGCGTGTGCCGCCGTCCGCGCCGATGAGAATATCGTCGGCGCGCAGAAGGGAGCGGGCCGAATCGAGATTGGGCAATTGGCCGTTGGCAAAGATAAGCACACGGGACATAAAAAAACCATCCTCCAGCCGGAGGATGGTAATCGAGTCACGAGAGTCCCTCCGCTGGCATAATCCAGATCAGGTAATGCGGGTCGAGCGCGGCTCGCTCCTCTCAGTCCCGCACCGCGGGACTCCCCGTTCAATTACGAACGAGTATATGCCGCGGACAGGGGACTGTCAAGATAAAAAATCGGGAACGAAGTTTCCGTTCCCGATTCAGCGCACGCGGCGTTTCCATTCCTCTTTCAATTGCAGTTCGGTGGGGCTGACTCCCGAATCGAGCGCGAGAAAATCGGTCATTAAACGATTGAATTTGAGCGGGTCCTCGATCATCGGGAAATGACCCGTATCGTCCAGTACGATCTGGTGCATCATGAAAGACAACGAGGGGGCTTTTTCGGGCGGGGGTAAAGTGACGGCCGGATCGTTCTGGCCGTACACGAACAGGCAGGGAATGCTCGCCGCGCGCACCGCGCGGAACAAAACGTCAGCCTGAAGATCGGTGATCGAAGCGGCGACAGCCAGCGGGTCCGTTTTGGAGGCGTCGGAGAGGGCGGTCACTGCTTCGGGTGTGCGCGTCGAAAGCCAATCCACCAATTCAACCGCGGGCGCGGTCTTCAAACGCCCATTAACGGATTCGACATTCAGCGGGCAACTGACGGCCATGATGCGGTCCACGCTGTTTTGAAACTGGCGGATGAATTCCAATCCAACCAGCGCGCCCAATCCGTGCCCGATAATGGCGATCTTGCCGATACCCATGATGCCCAAAAAACGTTCGAGCAGGTCGGCCTGGCGCGCGAGCGAATATTTCAAAGGTTCGTGCGCGGTGTCGCCGAAGCCGTATAGATCGAACGCATAAGCGCGGTACGAAGTGGAAGCCACCTGCATGGCGTTGATCCAATAACGCCACGAGCCGACCCAGCCGTGCAGAAAGACGATGGGCCGCCCCTTGCCCAAGGCCTCGTAATGCACTATGGATCCGTCCAGAATGATCGCGCTCATCGCCTGTTTCGATTAACCCGTTTATTTACCGAACTTCTTTAGGATCGCCCGCACGCGTTCCGTCAATTGATCGGGCGCGAAGGGTTTCAATAAATATTCCTCGGCCCCAGCTTGAAGGCCGGTGGCAATTTCCGCCTCCTGCCCTTTGGCAGAAAGGAACACCACCGGAATATCTTTCATCTCGGGGTCAGCCTTCATGGTGCGGCAGGCATCGTAGCCGGTCATGCGCGGCATACGCACGTCCATCAAAGCCAGGTCGGGCATGTGTTCACGGGATAACTGCACAGCTTCCTCGCCATTGGTCGCCGTGATCACTTCGTATCCGGCGTAACGCAGTGTAAAAGCCACCAGCTCACGGATATCCGGTTCGTCTTCTGCAATCAAGATCTTGGTCATGACTCCTCGTCGTTCGATGGTTTTCTTTGCGCGGGCAGGGTAAAGGAAAAGGTACTGCCTTCTCCGGGAATGCCGCGGCTGTTCAGCCAGATGCGCCCGCCGTGCATCTCCACCAACTGACGCACAATCGCCAATCCCAGGCCCGTGCCCGGCGTAGCCAGAACCAGCGGATGTTCGCCGCGATAAAAACGCTCGAAGATTCGAGGCTGGTCTTCCAAGGCGATGCCAACGCCGTTGTCCTCCACATCCACTTGCAATTCCTTGTTATTCTCCGAAGGCTGAATGTGAACTTTGATGGTGCCGTTCTCGGGCGTGTAATGATAGGCGTTATCCACCAGGTTGGAGATAATCTGGCGCACGCGCTCGGTATCGCCCAACACGCGCGGCAGACTGCGCGGCGCGTCCAATGAAAGCGCCATCGGTTTATTATCCTGCTGTGACCGTCTCAGTACGTCCGCAATGACATCTTCGGCGACATCGCGCAAGTTGATGGCTTGCGGGGTCAGGGTGATTCTCCCGGCCTCGATGCGCGAAATGTCGAGCAGGTCGTTCACCAGGATATTAAGGCGTTCGGCATTCTGTTTGACGATCTGCAGAAAGTGCACCTGATTCTCGTTGAACGCGCCTGCCGCGCCCATCAACAAAATATCCACATAACCTTTGATGGAGGTCATGGGAGTGCGCAGTTCGTGACTGACCGTTGCCACAAATTCGGACTTCAAGCGGTCCACTTCGACCTCGTGCGTGACGTCGCGAAAGATGGATACCGTGCCGAGAAAATCGTTCTGCAAGATCACCGGCGCAAGGTGAATCAACGCGATGCGGCCGTCGTCCATCTCCAGTTGTTCGGCATACGTATCGCCGGTAAAAGACGCGGGTTCCTCCGACCAGCGACGAATCGTTCCCATCCAAGTCTTGGCCGCGCGGCCAAATAACCCGCCAAAGGCTTCCAACGATTGACCAAGAGCACGCGCAGATTTGATGCCGAGGATCTCTTCCGTGGAGGAGTTGATGAAGGTGATATGGTTATCGCTACCGGTGACCAACACACCATCCGCCACGGCTTCGAGAATGGCTTGCGAGCGGCTGGCATCCTCCTGCTCCTTGCGCAGCATCACACCGAGACGTTCGGCCTGATCGCGGATCAACTCATACAGATGCGCGTTGTTGATCGCCACCGCCACCTGACTGGCAATTGCCTTAACCAAATTCAAAATATCCGGGCTGAAGAAATTCAGGTCGCGGTGGAAGATCATCAGTACGCCGATCACGTCCTCGCCAACCAACAGCGGCGCCACGATGCTACTGCGATGATCCTGTCCGCTGATGGTCGAGCGCACCCAGCGCGGATCCTGATGCAAATCGTTGATCAGCACCGCCTCGCGATTTTGAACGACCCAGCCCGCCAGGCCCTCGCCCACTTTGAGCGTGAAGCCGCGCGAACCGGAAGGGTCTGTGCGGTCGGAGAGGTAGCCGTAACCGGCGCGATAGTGAAGCAGATTATCTTCGGCCTGAAGCAACATGATCGTGCCCTGCTCTGCGCCCGCCGCCTCGTTGAGCAGGGAAAGCGTGCGGTTGAGGGCGCGGTCGAGATCGAGGCTGGAGGAGACCTCGGTCAGGATCCTCAACAGCGTTTCCGTGTTTTGTTGCTCGCGGCGCAGTTGCGAGGTTCGCTCGATGACGCGCTGTTCGAGTTCCTGCGTCAGCCGTTGAGTCTCGGCAAAGAGTCGGGCGTTCTGAATCGCGACCGCGGCCTGATTTGCCAGCGTTCCGAGGATTTGCAGATCTTCAGACGTGTACGCGTTGGGCTGGTAGCTCTGCGCGGACAACATACCGATAGTGCGTCCGCCAATCGTCATCGGCACGGCCAGAATCGAAAGCGGATCGTCGCCGTATAAATATCCGCCCGCCTGTTCGGATTCGACCAGCGTATGCGTCATGAGAGGCTGGCCGCTATCGATCACCCTGCCGCTGATCGTTTCCGCCTTCGGTGTGCGCGAATTCGGCAGGCGCTTTTCCCGGTCAATGAGATACACGCCTTCGATCTCGTCCGCGGCTTCATCCCACAATGTGATGGCAAAGGCTTCCACCGCCATCACGCGTTGCGCCGCTTTGTGCACGGATTCGTAGATCTTCTCGGCATCGAAGCTGATGTTGATCTGCGCGCTGGTCTCGTTCAAAATGGAGAAACGTTCGGCCGTTCGCACGGTGCGCTCGTACAAATGCGCATTCTCGAGGGCGATGGCCGCCTGATTGATAATGGTGCGCGCCAGATCAATTTCGTTCAGACCCGAGCGGCCGCGTTCGTCTTGGAGGAAGAGCAGAGCGCGCAGTTCCGAGCCTCCGATCATGGGCAGAACGAGCAGGGAGGGATATTCATTGCCCAGGAATTTCATCAGGGATTTAAGGTCGTATTCCTTGTTGATGTCGTTCGCGGCAAAGATGCCGCGCGATTCCTGCAAACGGTCGAAGATCGGCGCATCGGGTAAAAACTGGGGCAGTTCGTTCGCGGGCGAGGGAACGGACAAGACCCATTGAGCGCGTCCGTCATCTATCGTCACCGCCGAAACACGCCGCGCCCCAAGCGCCTGCGAAAGTTCTTCCGAAGTAATTTGCAGGATTTGATCCGCGTTCAACAAGCCGCTTAAGGAAGCCGAGAAGCGGTTGAGCAAGACCAAACGCTGTGAACGTTGATCGAGTTCGGCCGCGCGGTTAAGACTCTCTTCATACAGCCGCGCGTTCTCCAGTGAAACCGTAGCCTGCCCCGCGAACGCCATCGCCACTTGAATATGATCGTCGGTATAGAAGTTCGCCTGCCACTTCTCCAACGCGATCACACCGGCCAATTCGCCTTTGGATAACAGTGGAATTCCCATCCACGAAAGGCGCGGCGCTTCAACAGACGGGAAACGCGTGTCCTCACGCACATCGCCGACCACAATCGCCCGGCCCGTGCGCGCGATCTCATTGAACAATGCGCTGGCCGAAACCGTGGTCGCCAGGCCAAGTCTTTTCTCGGAATCGGGAAAGCCCACCGCGGAAGAAACGACAAGACGGTCCTTATCGCGCAGCCAAAGCGTGGCGGTATCGTACGGCAGGATCGCTTCGAGGCGATACAGGAGGGCGCTCACCAACTCGTCCGTGCGCAGGCTGGAGGTTAGAGAAGCCGCGGCCTCGTTCAGGGATTGCAGTTGACCGGCGCGTTCCTGAGCCGCCTGCACCAGCCGCACGTTCTCCAGCGACAACGCCACTTGCTGTGCCAATGAGACCAGCAGAGCTTCATCTTCCGGGCGAAAAGCCGCCACCGTATTGAAGTTATCGAGCACCAGCAGACCGAGGTCCTGACTGCCCGAAACAATCGGAATCAGCAAACTGGAGACGGGCAAACGTCCGCCGGTGGCCTGCCGGTATAACAGCAGGTTATCGGCGCTCAACGCGTAATCGCGCGCAAAATTAACTTCATCCACGCGGCGCGTTTCCCGCGAAGCGAAGACCGCGCCCGGCAACGCCTCGCCGCGCCGATAGTTGACGCGCATCAGGCTGGCGTTATCCGCATAACCGGAGACCGCGCGCGGGATCAACTGGTTGGCTTGCGAATTCCAGACGAAGACCGCGCCCGCGTGCGCCCCGCGCAAGACGCGCCGCGCGCTCTCCAATAACGAACGCACCATATCGTCGGGATTCAAACCGCTCAAGCGGCGGCTGAACTCCAACAGCAAATCCACCTCCTGCAAGCGGCGGCGCGTTTCGCTCAGGAGTGAGATATTCTGCAAAATGACCGAGGTCTGCCGCGAGATCTGGAAATAGACCTGGCGGTCTTCGGCGGTGAAAGCGGGCAAAGGTTCCGGGCTGACTGCCAGCATGGCGGCGATGGGATGATCCTCCACCGTCACTGGCAGGCAGATGAAACCCTTGGCGCGTAACGAGGCCAAAATCGGCGTATCGCGCCACTCCTCGTCGTCGTCCAAATTGCCCACCAAAATGGGTTCGCCGGTTTGCAATACCATGCGCATCGGGTTGCGCTGACCGAACAACGCATCCACGTTAGTGGCGCGGGGAATGCTTCCGAGCACGTGCGTCAACCGCGGCCCCTCGGAGGATTCCTCCGCCACCAGCGCGGCCGCCATGCCCAGTTGAGTCAAAGTTTCGCGGCCGAGCGCCATCAACGCATTGGAAGCGTCCAACTGGCGGCTGACCGATTCGGTAATGGCCAACCCGGCGCGCACGCGCTGTGCGCGTCGTTCCAAATTATGCAGGGAGATGGTCTGTTCCAAATCCTTGCGCAGTAACAACGGCAAATCGTTCTGGCTGACGTTCAACAGTTTTTGCTGGCGTTGAATGCCGTCGGAGAGCGATTCGATGCGCGTCTGCAAGCCCGTCAAGCGCAGTGAGTTACCGATCAACAGAGCGGCTTGTGCGGCAAAGATCTCGACCGAATCAATCGTAGCGCGGTCGGGGCGTAAACCGTTCGAGGGGTTATCCACACTGACCAACCCCAGCGGGTCGCCTTTTGCATCCTCCAATGGGATTAAGAAGAAATCATCCGGGTCCCAAGCGTTCTTCCGCGAGACCGCGTCCGTCACCTCTGTGGCGCTGGTGTAAACATAATGAACATCTGCAGGTAAAACCGGCCTTTGATCCGCGGGGATGAAATAGGAATGGCTGATCTTGAATTCGGGCCGCATCAACTTCTGCAATCCGGCCAGCGATTGTTTACGCGCCAGCAATTCGCTCATCGTATCCGGTGAGATTCCAACACCGGTCACGCGGCGCAATAAACCTGTTTCGGGTTCGTACACACTGATCAGCGCCACGCGGAAGGGCGTGGAATCGCGAATGCCCTGCGCGATGGTGTGCAGGCCCTGTTCGAGCGGCTGTTCATGATACAGGCTGTAACTGACCGACGTAAGTTTCGTCAACGTATCAGCGCGGCGGCGCAACAACTCGGCTCGATGACGTTCATCCTGAACTTCGCGGGCATTCGTGACCGCGATGGAAGTTTGCGAAGCGAGAGTCTCGACCGTCTCCTGCACAGTCTCATCGAAGAAGGACGGCAGGCTGGCGTGCAAATGGATCACACCCGAAATGCGATCCTGTTGTTTGATCGGCACCACCAGCGCCGAGCGGACTCCGTCATGAGGCGGTTGTCCGCCGCTTGTGTGGAAATCGTTCACCACCAACGACTTGCCGCTTTCGATAACCATGCGATCCAAATGAGTCAAACCGGTCTGGGACTGACAGCCGATCGCATGCGTCACATTCGGAGCCTGATCCGGCGCGGAAAAATCGAACAGCAGAATCGCCCCACAGTCGGCGCGCGAGACGCGCAGGGTCTCGTTATGCACCACGTCCAGCAATCGGTCGAGATCGAGCGAGGCCAAGAGTTCGCGGCCGACACGTGTAATTGCGGTTAATTGATCCACGCGGCGGCGCAAGGATTCGTCGGTTTGACCGAGCAGAGTAGTGGTATTGACCATCGAAGCCAACTGGCTGGCCGCGCTCGAAATAACTTGTACGTCATAAGAATCGAAACGATCCACAGCCTGACCGCCCAGAATCAACTCGCCCATTCCATGTTCGCGCACTGTCAACGGCGCGGCGAGCATCGATTCCATCCGCATCGAGGCGAGCAACGGCTGATATAAGACCGGCAAATTCCGGTCGACGCTCAATCGGCCGGAGATAAACGGTTTTTGCGAGTAGGTCACCGAGTTCAAATATTCGGGGTCGTCAATATACGGCTGGGCAAACAAGTTCGCCGCTTCATCCGAGATACCCCATAACGAATCCCGGTGCAGACTTAAGCGGCCGCGCGCCTCATCCAGCAGGAAGACCGCGCCCACATCGGCTTGAAACAGATGAACCAATTCCTGCATGGAGTATTTGAGCGCCTCGTCCATTGTGGCGGCCGAGGTGGAAAGGCTGGCGATACGCCGTAAAGCATCGGAGCGCTGTGTGCGCACGCGCGTCTGCTGAATGAGCAGAGCATTCTCGATAATGGTCGCGGCTTGGTTGGCGGTAATTTTCATCAAGCGCAATTCGTCGTTGGAAAACGCAGTAGTCCCGCCGCGATGATGGGACACCTGCAAATACCCCACCACGCGTCCCGCAGAGACCAGCGGCACCAACGCCGAGTCGCGCAAACTGGCGGCCAGCGCGACGTTGGTGAGACCGAGGGCGCGCCAACTTTCATCCTGCGCGGCATCGAGGGTCAGCACCGGCTCGAGGTTCAACAGGATGCGTTCAGCCGCGCTGCCTGCCGCGATCGCCGCGCGATAATTTTCCACGATCTGCGCGGGAAGCCCGCGAAACGGAACCTGTCCTTCGAGCATGCGGCGCGTATCGTCATATAAAAGAAAGCCGATGATTTCCGCACTGAATAAAGGCGCAACACTTTCCACCAAACGCGCAAAGAGATCCTTCGGATCTTGAATGGCGCTGACGGCCTGCGTGAGATTCGCCAGCCCGGCCAATTCGGAGGCGCGGCGCTGTTCCTCCTGATACAAAATGGAATTGCGGATCGCGGCCGCGGCCTGGCCGGAGATCAGATTCAACAGTTCGACATCATGCTGGCCGAACGCGCCCGAACCAACCTGCCCCGCCTCCAGCGTCCCCACCAACTCCCCGCCCGCCAATAATGGAACGCCCAAATAAGATTGAATCTTGACCGTCGAACCGTTGACCGGAATTTGCTCGCTCGACAGCAACAACGGTTGCCGCGCCGAGAGCAGTTGATCGGTCAACGCGCCAAAATGGGATTGCGACAAGCGCGTCAACTTCCGAGACGATGAAGCCGGGTCCTGAAACCGATACGGCACCAGCGCCTGACTGTTCTTTTCCCACACTTTGAGTTCCATCATATCGGCCGGAACGACCCGATTGACATTTTCCAACACGGACTGGATCATAACGGGCAGGTCGAGGCTGGCGGAAATATCCTGATTGAAATCCGAGACGATTTTCAGGATCGATCCCGCGGCCTCGCCGCCCCCTAAAGCCGGCGTCAGATCCATCGTCCGCAATGAGATCAGCATCAGCGGGTATGGTCCCGGCACTTGATATGAAGTGGCTTCCAATAATTTCGCATTGACCGTGAGCCGCTTTTGCCCGGGCACGGCGCACAAATTAATAAAATCATCCATGGGACGCGCGCGCCGCGCCAACCGTTCGAGGTCGGCCGGTTCCTGTTCCGAGAGGCCAAACCACTGGCGCGCCAACGCGTTGATATACTCCACACGCCCGCCGGGTTGGACGACCAAAACTGCATCAATGGATTGTTGAGGATCGGGGGAAACGAGCGCGGGCAAGTCCGCCGGGAGGGAATCCGACCGGCGAGGCAACAGACGCAGTAACGCCCAGACTAGAAACACAAGCGCCAGTCCGAACGCAAAAAGCCCTATGCCAAGACCCAGGCCGGTGGACATTTAAAAATCACCAATGGGTCAAGCGCCGGATGAATCCTGCCGGCGCGCTTCGGCGGCCAATTCCGTAATTTCACGGATGTCCGCGAAAGATTGCTGACTCGGCGCGACCAAACCAACCGCCAGAGTCATGAACGGCGTCTTTTCCATACTGCCGTCCGGTTTGGGAGCCTGAATGAATCCCTGCTGGCGGTCAATGAAGTTATAGTGCGTTTGAACTTCCGAAGCAAAACGTTCTTTCAGGCGTTTCTTCAGCGCGGGACCGACTTCTTCGGTAGTGATGACGATGTAATTATCGCCGCCCGCGTGACCGATGAAGTCGCTCGTCGTGCCGACTTCATCCACCACTTCGCCGATCAGCATGGCCGTAAACCGCAGAACATCGTCCCCGGCTACAAAGCCATAGACATCGCGAAACGATTCAAAGTGATTGATTCGAATATCGAGCAGGGACCAATTCTGCTCGCGGATGATGCGGCGCAGTTGTTCCTCGATCAAACGACCGGCGGGCAGACCCGAACGCGGATCGGTGAGACTCTCGCGTTCCGAACGGCGGATCGCGCCCGTCACGCGCAGTTTCAACTCTTCGATATCGAAGGGCTTGGTGATGTAATCGTCCGCGCCTAATTCCAGTCCCTGAAGCTTGTCGCTGCGCTCGTCCTTTTGCGTGAGAAAGATGACCGGAATATGGCTGGTGCGCGTGCTGGTGCGCAGAATGCGGCAGACTTCGTACCCGTCTATATCGGGCAACATAATATCCAGCACGATCAAATGCGGCAGTACGTGCTTCGTCCTTTCGAGGGCATCCGCGCCGCGGTTGGCTATATCCACGTCGAACTGCAAGCCCGTAAAATAGATCTTGAGCATGTTCGCAATATCGACATCGTCTTCCACAACTAGCAATCGGGGATTTCCCATGGGAGCCTCCTCATCCTCATTCGCGCCGCCTGCCTCTGCGGGCATTGCGGCGGATCGTTTCAATTTGGGCCTCGGTGACTTCGCGTTCGAACGAACGGAAGCCGCTCAATCGAAAACCGTGTCTTTCGGCAATGGTTGTAATTTCCTGTACGCGATCCAGTGTGAGTTCCTTTCCAACCGTGTAATCTTCAAAGCGGCCTTCCAAAGCCAGGGCCATGGTCTCTGCCATGCAGGCGTATGCCTTGCCGGGCGGAAAGCCGAAATTAAAATGGAAATTTACGGGGCCGGGCACGTCCACCATGCCGCCGTCAATTACCAATATATCATCCCGGGCCGCGGCAACCATTGCAGAAACGTCTCTCGGGCGGGCCACGTCACAGACCACACTGCCGGGCAGTAAATGCTCCGGTTGGATGACGTCGTGGATGGCGCTCGTCACCGTTAAAATCAATTGAGCCTCAGATAACGCTTCCAACTTTGTGCCAACGATCAATTCGGCTCGCGCGCCGACCTGGAGCCGGGCGCGCAGGGCTTCGAGTTTTTTCTCGTCCCGGGCGAGGAGCAGTAACCGGCCGGCCTCACCCGCCAACAGTTCCGCGCA